>Ga0310690_10000357_pt1 | contig 103042 bp, 96 predicted proteins | sample AusTroGonzalo_MG_2_FD_207661 | JGI IMG/M metagenome (GOLD analysis project Ga0310690, IMG submission 207661) | Bovine rumen microbial communities from tropical cattle in Woodstock, Queensland, Australia - Gonzalo_04 (v2) (version 2) | ecosystem: Host-associated > Mammals > Digestive system >...
CGGGGAACTTGCCCTGGGTGGAGTCGTATTTCAACAGGTGGGCCAGCACCTTGGTGCTCGTCAGGTCGTTGACGCCCACGATTTCAAGATTCGGACGTTCGCAGATGATGCGGAACACGTTGCGGCCAATGCGGCCGAAACCATTGATACCTACTTTAATCTTTTCCATGAGTGAATATTTTATTTGTCGTGTTTGGCGCAAAAGTAGTAAAAAAACATAACTTTGCAGCAATAAGATTGCAAAAAAATGTCCGAACCTTTTAAATCACAAGCCCTTGAGGCCAATCTGGAGCAAACCAGATACAAAGATATCTTCATCCCAGAAGACCACCAACGATTTATCGCCCTGTCAACAAAATACTTCGGCATCAACAAGCGAGCCAAGGAGTGTATCACGGAATACCATCACCCGTTGTCGAACCACACCTTCGTCATCGAGGAACTCCGAAAAATCCTCATGGACGACTTCTGGTTCTATTCCCGTGAAGACATCCCTCAAGATGCCTTGCTTATCCCATTGGAGATGATGCGCAGCCTGCTGAAATCGGAAGTCTCTAAGAAATTAAGGCTAAGTATTGTAAATACATTACTGGAGTTTACTACCGTCATTGCGAGGAGTGAAACGACGAAGCAATCCAACCTGACACAAACCAATTCGGGTCAAGTTGGATTGCTTCGCTCCGCTCGCAATGACGTGACCGACACGGTATTTGACATCCTTGAGGATCGCTTCGACACCAATCGCGACTGCTACATCCTCGCCTCGAAGTATGCCATCAAGTACCTCGACAAGTTGGCACCTGATGAGCGTTACCACGACAAGGTGATGCATCTCGTGAGGATCATCCTGAAAGAGACTTATCGCTACTGGCGTGAGACCACCATGGTGGAAAAGTGGCTCAATGAGAAGGCTTCATTGGTGGAACCCCAAGAGGCGGATGCCATCCAATCTTCAATTGGCCAACCCTATTTCGACCAACTGATTGTCCAACTCGATCAAGCCGACACTTGGGAACAGCTCCGCGATATGCCGGTTTACGACCAGATCGCTAGCCGTTTCACCAAGTCGGAAGAGACTTTCCCGCATTTCATCACCAAGTTCCACTATGTGTTCTACTTGCTGCATCTGCCTGGTATGGAGAGCCAACGTGAACGCCTTATATGGAATATGAACCGCATGCTTCGCGATGCCGTTGACGAGATGCCACAAGACCAGATCATGCCGTTCATCGACACCATCTTCGATCTGGCGCAGGAATTGCGTGGCGACTACATGTCGGCCGTGCTCGATTTCCAGCTTACCCTTGGCCTGAAGATCATCGACATCGACCAGACCGAACAACGCGATATTGTCAACTATTTCGAGAAGAAATTGATCAACTTTGGCTTTGTCACCCCTGGCAAGGTGTTTGTCAACGAAGACTGGCAACTCTCTGTGGATGAGAACCATATCAAAAATATCCGTGTGTGGCTCGAACTCATCGAGCATTCCAAGTTCCCCATGGAGAAACTGCTGTCCTCTTTGATCGTCAACCTCAAATTGGGCGGCATCTTCCTGAGCGATACGGACCTCTTCCAGCGTGAGATCACCAAGATACTCAACTCGAACATCACGCCCTATTACAAGAAGGTGAAGCAACTTACCCGCATCTTCCCGGTGTATTTCAACGAAATCGGTGCCGAGGGTGAGATCCGCAACGTCACCACCAACATGGACGAGATCTCGGGTCGAGAGGACAAGTTGGTGCATTTCCTCCGCAAACAGGTGCATACTGAAAGCAACAACACCCTGATAGGTTTGACGCTGAGCGTATTCAAGTTCTGGAGCGACGGCATCAAGGAAAACCTGCGCTCGATCCTGCCAAATAACGTTTATGACAGCATCGACGTCAACAGCCAGTGGTTCACTTTCATTCACGACATCACTGTGATGATGAGCGAGACCAGCTGCCTCGATCCCGAGGACTTGCTGATGCTCTCACGCGACGACTTTGACGCACTCATTGTCCGTTCCGTTGAAAAGCTTGGCATTGAACAAGCTATCGGCGACCGCGAGCATGCCCGCCTGATGGATACCCGAGACCTCTATGCCTTCCTGCGTGAGAAGTATTCATTCGAGTCGGTCAACATCTTCAACTCCTTGCGCAACTATCCGTTTATCGCTGACAAGGATATTGATGCGTTTGAAGCGGCTTATAAGAAGAAAGACGTGGGCACCTCGCTGAAGATGATCTATGCTTTCATGGAGAAGCTCAAGGAGACCATCTTCAACCCCGAGGAGAGCGAGGGCTGGGAGAACATCTACCACAAGCGCCATATCGCTATAGGCATTCCCTCGATGTATGGCACCTACCGTGAGAACAAGTTCGAGGCTATGGGCTTGACGTTCAGACTTGAACGTGTGGCTACCCAACTCATGGAACAGGTGGTGCAGAGCATCAACCTCGAATACATCTCCGCCCGTACCCTCGAGGTGATTTACGATATCCTTGAGTACTTCCGTGAGGGCTTGGAACTCGACGGCATCACCAACCAAAGCTTCAACTCAAAGCTTAAGATGCTCAAGTATTCATTGACTTCGCGAAGCTTCTCGTTCGACCAATACATCAACATCTTCCAGTTTATCTCGGAGGATGTCAAGCGCATTGTGATTAGCTACTTCCTGAAGTCGTATGAATATCCGTTGAAGGTGGTCGTTCCACAGCTGTTCGACCCTGAGGGCAAGCTTGACGAACGCGAGACGGCCGCTTTGATCAGTCGCAAATCCGAGGAATTCCACCGTGACCTGCTGTCGGATGCCTTCCTGATGCAGCCTTTGGACAACTTTATCGCCCGCATCCTCAAGTCTTTGAGAGGCATGGCGGCCGACCTTGACGAGAAGTTGATCCACGACATCATGTCGTACAACTCCGAGATGCTGATCAGCCCCTTCTGGGAAGCCACCCCGAAGATGGACAACCAGGTGTTTATCGGCAACAAGGCCTATCACCTCAAGAATTTGTATCTCAACAAGATGCCCGTGCCGCCTGGCTTCGTGATCACCACTGAGACCTTCCGTCGGAACGAGACCATCAACACCATTCCCGAGCTGCGTTCTGAGATCCATGGGATGATCCGCAAGTTCATCGGCGGGCTGGAAGATATTGCCAAGCGAAACTTTGGCGACCCCAAGAATCCCCTGCTGCTATCGGTGCGTTCGGGTACTGCCATCTCCATGCCTGGAGCTATGGATACCTTGCTAAACGTGGGCTTGAACGATGAGATTGCTGAGGCCGTAGCCCAAGATCCTGACAAAGGGTGGGCCATCTGGGACTCGTACCGCCGTCTCCTGCAGAGCTGGGGCATGGCCAAGGGCATCGAACGCGATGTGTTCGACGATGAGATCAACGCATACAAACAACAGACCGGGGTGGTGATGAAAGCCGACTTCTCGGCGGCACAGATGCGTGAAATCGCCATGGCCTACAAACGTATCTTGGCTGACCATCAGGTGGTCTTCGAGCTGGATTCATTCAAGCAGCTGATCGAGTGTGTCAACATGGTCATCGACTCATGGAACAGCGAGCGAGCCTTGGCTTATCGTCGCCATCTTGGCATCTCAGAGAATTGGGGAACCGCCGTTATCGTGCAACAGATGATCTTCGGCAACCGCAGTGCCACTTCGGGCACTGGCGTGGTGTTCACCCAGAACCCGCACCGCGAGCGGCCTGGCGTGCATCTCTACGGCGATTTCACCATGCGCAGCCAGGGTGAGGACATCGTGGGTGGTTTGGTCAAGCCGTTGCCGATAGGGGAGACCCAGCGCAAGGCCGCCGGATTGGACGGCCCGTCGATGCAAACGTTGCTGCCAGAAATGTACAAGAAGATCTATAGCACCGCCGTGAAACTCACCGAAGAGCTTGGCTATAGTCCTCAGGAAATCGAGTTCACCTTCGAGAGTGGCAACCCCGATGATTTCTATATCCTCCAAACTCGTGACCAAGACCTGAAGAACGAAGAGAAGCCCGCCTCGTTTGTACTCTCGCCCGATGAGATGGATCAAATCGGCCACGGCTTGGGCATCGGCGGAGGAGCTTTGAACGGCCTCTGTGCGTTCAATCCCCGGCAGATTGAGGCAATGCGTAAGCAATATCCTGATGAGCACGTCATCTTGGTCCGTCCCGATACGGTGCCTGACGATATCGGCATGATCTTCGATTGCGATGGATTGCTCACTGCCCGAGGTGGTGCCACTTCGCACGCTGCCGTCACGGCAGTGCGTCTTGGCAAGGTCTGCGTGGTCAGCTGCGATGGCCTTGACGTGGACATCGATGACGAGTTCGGCGCTATCAACGGCCATCCTTTAAAGATGGGCGACAAGATCGCCATTGACGGATATTTGGGATTGGTTTATTTGGGACATTATCCTGTGGAGTGAAAACTTTTTGTATCTTTGCACCCCATGAAAAACATCCGAAACTTCTGCATCATCGCACATATCGACCACGGCAAATCAACCTTGGCCGACCGTCTGCTTGAACTCACCAAGACCGTCAGCGAGAAGGAACTCGTTGACCAGGTGCTTGACGATATGGATCTGGAACGCGAGCGCGGCATCACCATCAAGAGCCACGCCATCCAGATGAAATACGAGTACAAGGGCGAGGTCTATACCCTCAACCTGATCGATACTCCCGGCCACGTTGACTTCTCCTATGAAGTATCCCGTTCTATCGCCGCCTGCGAAGGGGCATTGCTCGTGGTGGACGCCACACAGGGCATCCAAGCCCAAACGATCTCTAATCTCTATATGGCACTCGAACACGATCTGGAGATCATCCCAGTGATGAACAAGATCGATATGGACAGTGCCATGGTGGATATTGTGGAGGACCAGATGGTGGACATGCTCGGCTGTGATCCTTCGGTGATCCTTAAGGTGAGTGCTCGGACTGGCGAAGGCGTACCCGCCATCCTCGATGCCATCGTGGAACGCATTCCCGCCCCCAAAGGCAATCCCGATGCGCCGCTGCAAGCCTTGATCTTCGACTCGGTGTTCAACTCGTATCGAGGTATTATCGCTTACTATCGTATCATGAACGGTACCATTCGCACCAACGATTTGGTGAAGTTCTTCGCCACCGGCAAGGAATACAACGCCGACGAAATTGGTGTGCTCCAACTGCATCAAGCCCCAATGAAGGAGCTGTCGGCAGGCAACGTGGGCTATATCATCTCAGGCATCAAGACCTCCAAGGAGGTCAAGGTTGGCGACACAATTACCCACGTGGAGCGTCCTTGTGACAAGCCTGTGGAAGGCTTCGAGAACGTCAAGCCGATGCTGTTTGCAGGTATCTATCCTGTGGATGCCGATGATTATGAGGAACTTAGGGCTTCTTTGGAAAAGCTTCAGCTGAACGATGCCTCATTGGTCTGGGAACCTGAGTCCTCTGCAGCCTTGGGTTTCGGTTTCCGCTGCGGCTTCCTCGGCTTGCTCCACATGGAGATCGTCCAGGAACGCCTCGACCGTGAGTTCGACATGGACGTGATCACCACGGTGCCGAACGTTTCGTTCAAATGCTACAAGACCGACGGCGAGATGATTGAGGTGCACAATCCCAGCGGTCTGCCTGAAGTCACTAAGATCGACCATATCGAAGAACCTTATATCATTGCTCAGATCATCTCCAAGAACGAGTTCACCGGCCCGATCATGACACTCTGCATCGAGCGTCGTGGCGTGCTCAAGAACCAGGTCTATCTCTCCACCGACCGTGTGGAGCTGACCTTCCAGATGCCGCTGAGTGAGATCGTGTTCGACTTCTACGACAAGCTCAAGTCGATCTCCAAGGGCTATGCCTCATTCGACTATCATATCGCAGGCTATCAGGATGCCGACTTGGTGAAGCTCGACATCATGCTCAACGGTGAGTCGGTTGACGCCCTCTCCACACTGATTCACCGTGGTCATGCTTATGACTTCGGTCGCCGCATGTGCGAGAAGCTCAAGGAGCTGATACCCCGTCACCAGTTTGACATTGCTATCCAAGCGGCTATCGGTGCCAAGATCATCGCCCGTGAAACGGTGCGTCAGGTGCGCAAGGACGTGACGGCCAAGTGCTATGGCGGCGACGTCTCCCGTAAGCGCAAGCTCCTCGAAAAGCAGAAGGCCGGTAAGAAACGCATGCGTCAGATCGGCAACGTCGAAGTGCCTCAGTCAGCCTTCCTCGCTGTGCTTAAACTTGATTGACGTTAACACCGTTGGTATCTCTTCCCCGGTAAAGCCATCACAATCCCATCAAACTCAAGGTTGAGCAACAAACTCGCCAATTTGGTGGTGGGCAATTCGGTGTTTACGATTAAGTCGTCAAGGTTCACGACACTTTTGTTGCCAAAACAATCCATGATCTTTTTCTCATCATCTGAGAACTCCCTGAAGATGGTGGTCTGCCGCTCCTCGGCATGTTGTTGCTCCCACCGCATCACGTAACGTAGGTTGGCTACGCTCTCCATGAGATGGGCGCGGTTGGTGCGTATCAAGTAGTTGCAGCCCTGACTGTAGATGTCATTTACCCGTCCTGGGAAGGCGAACACGTCGCGGCTATAGGAATTCGCTAAATCGGCGGTGATCAATGAACCACCCTTTAGTGCCGACTCTACAACAATGACGGCATCGGCCATGCCGGCGATGATGCGGTTACGTCGCGGGAAGTTCTCCCGTTCGGGCAACGTGCCGCTCATACATTCAGTGAGCAGCCCGCCATTGGACAACATCTCGCTCGCTAGCTTTTTGTTTGCCGCAGGGTAGATCTGCTGCAAGCCGTTACCCAACACGCCCACCGTGGGGATTCCGGCCTTGATGGCATTGCGATGGGCCACCGTGTCGGCACCGTAGGCCAATCCGCTGACAACCATCACGTGGTCGTCAACAAGATCGTTCACTAGCTGAACGCAGTTTTCCTTGCCATAGTCGGTGATGTTACGTGTGCCCACGATGGCCACTACGCGATTGGCGTTAAGATTGGCGTTGCCTTTGTAATACAGCATCATGGGGCTGTCGTCGCATTGCAACAACCTTCGTGGATAGTCCGTGCCCAAATAAAACAAGGGCCGGACGCCGTTCTTCTCAATGAATTCGACTTCCTGCTCGGCTCGTTTCAACAGATCTTTCGGATGGCAAAGTGCATCGATGGTCACATCCCGCATGCCGCTGATTTTCTCCAGCGTTTTTCTGGTTTCATGGAACACAGCCTCTGCACTCCCGCAATAAGCAATGAATTTTTTTCCGCTGATATCCCCAATTCCTGGAATCAGCGTGATGGCAATTTGATATAAGATTTCGTAATTCATAATTAAAACTTTTATTAATGCAAAATTAATAATTAATTTTATATATCAAATAATTCAATAATAATATATTTGCAAAAATTCTGACTTTTGGCTTCTGACTTCTGATTTCTTTTCCCTACCTTTGCATCTTTATGAACGGAAAAGTCATCAAGTCAACAGGTAGTTGGTATATCGTCCTCGATCAAGAGGGACGCCAATGGGAGTGCCGTTTGCGAGGCAAGATCCGCCTTGACGGGCTGCGCTCGACCAACCCCGTGGCGGTGGGCGACAACGTGCTATTCGAACAGGAGCCAGGGAAAGAGACAGGCGTGATCAAGAAAATTGAGACGCGTAACAACGTCATCGTGCGCAAGTCGGTCAACCTTAGCAAAGCCTCGCATATCATCGCCTCCAACATCGACTTGGCCATCATCGTGGCCGCCGTGGCGCAACCTCGAACCTCAACGGGTTTCATCGACCGCTTCATGGTTACCGCTGAGGCTTATCATATCCCTACGGCGTTGGTTTTCAACAAATGCGACCTCTATACCGACGACCAAATAGGGGAGATGGCCGAGCTGATCGAGTATTATTCGGGCATCGGTTACACATCGTTCGGGGTCTCGGCCAAGACGGGTTTCCAGCTGGATCAACTGAAAGCCTTGATGCACGACAAGATCTGCCTCTTCTCAGGCCATTCAGGTGTGGGCAAGTCGGCCTTGGTCAACGCGCTGGATCCCACTCAAAACCTGAAGATCGGTGCCATCTCGGATGTGCATAACAAAGGCAAGCACACCACTACTTTCGCCGAGATGCACCACCTAGCCTTCGGCTCGTGGATTGTTGACACGCCGGGTATCAAGGAGTTTGCGCTTTACGACATGGAGACGGAGACGTTAGCCCAACGCTTTCCCGAGATGCGTGGCCTGATGAGCCAATGCCGTTTCAACAACTGCACGCATACCCATGAGCCTGGCTGCGCCGTCAAGGAAGCTGTGGATCATGGAGACATCGCCGATTGGCGCTATAACAACTATTTGAGAATGTATAACAACGAGGATTGGAGCTATGGAACTGACGATTAAGGACTTGCTATTGAAAAAACTGGAGATCGAACAGTCGTGCGTCATCCAGCTTGAGATGGGTGCTTACGACTACAGCCTCTCTGAGATCGCCAGGATCGTGGAGGATGAGGATGCCAAGATCCTGGGTCTGACGGTGGACAGCATCCCCGAAGATCCCGGACGTATCATGGTCACCATCTTGGTCAATAGAGCCGACTGTGGTGCTGTCGTGAAAAGCTTCTATCGGTATAACTACAACATAATCAATACGTTCAGCTCGCCTGACGAGAACAGCGACCTGCGTGAGAGGTATGCCCTCCTGATGCGGTATATGAACGTCTAACAAGCTTACACTATGAGAATTGCGATTTATAAAAAAACCATTGCCCCGGAAAACGAGGCCTATCTTCAAAAGTTGATCCAAGAACTGGTTGACAACCATATTGAAGTGGTGGATTACCATGACGGGTCGGTCGATATGTTGCTCTCTATCGGCGGTGATGGCACCATGCTTGACGCGGTGCCGCTTATCGGCAATTCGGGTGTGCCCATGCTGGGTATCAACATGGGAAGGCTGGGCTTTCTTTCCAGCGTGGCTAAGGAAGAGATTCACCAAGCCGTCCGGCAGATCGTTGAAGGCCGTTACACCACCGAATGCCGCACCCTCCTTGAGCTGGTCTCTCCCCAAGGCGTCTTTCACGACAAGGTCAACTATGCCCTCAATGAGATTAACATTATCCGCAACCCTGAACACTCGCTGCTGGCCATCAAGGTCTTCGTGAACGATGTGTTTCTCAATACCTATTGGGGCGACGGCATTCTGATGGCCACGCCAACCGGCTCCACAGCCTATTCGCTGAGTGCCGGCGGACCTATTTTGACTCCCGATTCGCATAGCTTCGTCATTACGCCCATCGCCGCACATAACCTCACTGTGCGTCCCATTGTCATCCCCGACGACAGCGTGGTCCGCATCCAGGTTGAAGGCCGCGAGAAGCAATTCGTGTTCTGCATGGACTCCCGCGTGTGCGCCCTCGACACCTCCGTGGAACTGGTCGTCCGCAAAGCCGCTTTCTGCATCCATACCGTGAGGATGGAAGGCACCGATTTCTTCAGTACCATCCGCAACAAACTCATGTGGGGAAAAGACAATAGAAATTGATTTCTTGCGTTGTCACATAAAATAAAAGTCTTAACTTTGCAAACTTTATCAACTATGAAGAAAAGACTGTGCTTTTTGCTGATGACGTTTTGTCTGGTCCTGATGGGGCGGATGAGCCATGGCGTGTATGCCCAAAACCCACAAACCATCGAGGTTGGACCGCATTTTGGCGTTTCATCCTATATCGGCGAGCTGAATGTCTGGAGGAATCTCCCGAATTGGAAATGGAATGAATTGAACCAATTCGGTTACGATTGGGGTATCCTGGCCCGCTATAACTACGACTCGCGTTGGTCGTTTCGCTTGGATTATACCCATGGTATGGTCAGGGCTTGTGATACCACTGCCGCGTGGCGCCCTGAAGCCATGCTGAACTTCAAGTCAACCATCAACGACCTTAGCCTGATTGTTGAGTTTAACTTCCTGGATTATTACACGGGTCACGTTTCCGACGTGATCTCGCCCTATATCTTCGCCGGAATCTCAGGTTTCATGTGCGATACACGTCCATTCACCAGAGATACCATTCTGGCTCCGATTATTGACAATAAATCTTTGTCGTTTAGGAAGCTCAGTGCTATGTCCATTCCTTTCGGCGTCGGCTGCAAGATGTCGTTTACCAAACGTTTGGCGGCTACCGTGGAATGGAGGATGCACTATACCTTCACCGACGATCTCGATGATGTAAGCGACGTTTATCCCGCTGATGGCAAACATGTTTTGCTGGTCTCCTCCTATAAAACGGATGAAAACGGTAATATCTATTATTCCCAAGGGAAACCCATCATCATATATAAACTGGTCGAAGGGGATCCTGAAACGACCCAGAACATTCTTTATGATATCTCTGATCCAACCTTTAATTCTAAACCCTCCGATCCCTCGTGTCAATTCCATGAATCGCAACAAAGAGGCAACCTTCAGACCAACGACTGGTATGGATTCATCAACTTTTCCCTTACGTGGAAATTCGTGATTCCCAATAGATCTTCGTGTAAAATGTACTCTTATTAGCCATGTCACTGAAAGAACAAATCAATATAGAACGTCTGCCAAAACATATCGCCGTCATCATGGATGGCAATGGGCGATGGGCCAAAGAACGGGGCAAACCGCGTATCTTCGGCCACCGCAGTGCCTTGCAGTCGGTGCGTGAGGTCAGTGAGGCATGTGCCGAGCTGGGAGTGTCCTATCTGACCCTCTATGCCTTCTCCACCGAGAATTGGAACCGTCCCATGGACGAGGTTGGAGGCCTGATGAAGCTGTTTGGGGAGTCGATGGTCAATGAACGGGAGACCTTGCTCAAGAACGGGGTCAGCTTCATGGTCCGTGGTGACTTGAACCGTCTGCCCAAGCCTATCTATGATAGAATGATGGAACTCATTGAGGCTACCAAGCACTGTAAGCGTATGGAACTCAACCTGGCCTTGAGCTACTCTGGTCGTTGGGATATCACCCAGGCTGCCCGCAAAATCGCCCAAGAGGCCAAGGAAGGCAGGCTGGATCCCGACAGCATTACCGAAGACACCGTCAGCGCCCATCTCGTCACTGCCGGCATGCCCGACCCCGAGCTGCTCATCCGCACCAGCGGCGAACTGCGTATCAGCAACTTCCTGATGTGGCAGTTGGCCTATGCCGAACTCTATTTTACCAACAAATACTGGCCCGACTTCAGGAAAGAAGACCTGTATGAAGCCATCGTGGATTACCAACATCGTGAACGTCGATTTGGCAAGACAAGCGAACAACTTAGCAAATGACAATGAAGAGACTTATATCCTTTAAGACACTATTTTTCCTTTTCGGCTTTATCACACTGCTTGTGTCGTCAGCCCAAGCCCAGATCAAAATTGGCGACGACCTTTCGGATATCGATTATAGCCGCCCCAAAACCTATGAGATTGCCGGTATCACCGTCGAGGGGACAAGCTATGTGGATCCCAACGTCCTTGCCATGCTCGCAGGGTTGAGGGTTGGCAACGAAATCACTGTCCCTGGCGATGACATTGCCATGGCCATCCGAAAGATTTGGGATCAAGGGATGTTTGAAGACGTGGAGATCGATGCCACCAACATCGTGGGTGACAAGATCTTCCTCCAAATTGTTGTCGAGGAACGCGCCCGAGTATCGAAGTTCTCCTTCAATGGCCTTAAAAAATCGGAGGCCGATGATATCAGAAACAAGATCAACCTTTCAAGAGGCGATATCGCCACCAACCATCTGGAGACCAAGACACGCCGGATCATCGAGGATTATTTTGCCGAGAAAGGCTATTACAACGCTGAGGTTGATATCCAACAGGTGCCCGACACTACAAGGGATCACTATGTGGATCTCGTCATCGACGTCAATAAGGGTAAAAAAGTGAAGATCGGCAAAATCAACATCAGCGGTAATGAGGGGCTTTCGGATGCCCAGATCCTTTCCGCCATGAAGGAAACCAAGACCAAAGGCGTGTTCAACCCGCTCGATCCGCTGGGTCCGATGGTAATCAACGCCGTCGCCGATGCCTTGACCTTGAAACCGCTCAGAGCCATCACCGACGTGGAAGAGTATTTCTATGAGAACTACAGGCCACGCATCTTCAAAAGCTCTAAGTTCTTGGAAGTCAATTATGAGGACGACAAGCAGAACATCATCTCCAAATACAACTCCAAAGGCTATCGCGATGCCATCATCGTCAAGGACTCGGTCTATAACATGCCTGACGGTGACCTCGGTATCGACTTGGTGATCGACGAGGGCAACCTCTATCATTATCGCAATATCAACTGGACCGGCAATACCAAGTATTCCAGCGAGACCTTGGATGGTGTTCTCGGCATTAAGCGGGGCGATGTGTATAACAGGGACTTGCTCAATGCCAACCTCACCTATAGCGAGACTTCGCTCGACATCTCCTCGCTTTACATGGACGACGGCTACCTTTTCTTCAGGGTGGATCCCGTTGAAGTCCAAGTGGAAAACGACTCCATCGACTTGGAGATCCGTCTGCAGGAAGGCAAGCAGGCACGCATCAGCAACGTGACCCTCAAAGGCAACACCAAGACGAATGACTATGTGGTGATGCGTGAATTGTACTCACGTCCCGGCCAGTTGTTCAGCCGTAGCGATGTGCACCGCACCATCAGGGAATTGGCCACGTTGGGCTTCTTCAACCAAGAGACCATCAATCCCGATGTGAGACCCAACTATTCCGACAACACGGTTGATATCGAGTATCAAGTCGAGGAAGCCAGCGCCGACCAGGTGTCGTTCTCCGCAGGCTGGGGATTGAACATGCTGATCCTCTCGGCGGGCGTCTCATTCAACAACTTCTCCATGAAGAACCTGTTCAACGGAGATGCTTGGAAACCCATCCCGAGTGGCGACGGCCAGAAATTCTCGCTGAATGTCTCCACCTATGGCACGCGTTACATCTACTACGCCGCTTCGTTCACCGAGCCTTGGCTGGGAGGGCGCAAGCCCAACTCGTTGACCACCTCGGTCTATCAATCGTTCTATAGCAACGGCTATGAACGCTCAAACGAGAACTTCGGCTATTTCCGCATGACAGGTGTGTCGATGGGTCTTGGAAAACGCTTGACGTGGCCTGACGACTACTTCACGCTCTATCAAGGCATCTCTTTCCTGAACTATCGCTTGAAAAACTATTCCAGCATCTTCAACTTCGGTTCGGGCAATGGCTATTTCAACATGATCAGCTATAACTTCAACATCGGCCGCAGCTCAGTCAGCCAACCCATTTATCCGAGGAACGGTTCGGAGGTGCAGCTCTCGTTGGAACTCACCCCGCCTTATTCCTTGTTCTCAAATAAGGATTATACCACACTCTCTGAAGATGAGAAATACAAGTGGATTGAGATGCACAAGTGGAAGTTTAAAGCTGCTTGGTATTCAGAGTTGTATGAGAAGCTCGTGTTGATGACCAGGGTGCGCTTTGGCTATCTGGGCTATTACAACGACAACATTGGCCCCACGCCGTTCCACCGCTTCTATCTCGGCGGCGACGGCCTGTCGTCAGGAAGCAGCATGTTCGATAGCCGTGAGATCATCGGCATGAGAGGCTATTCCAATGAGTCGCTCACCCCCAATGCCAACAGCACCACGGCTTTGTCGGGCGGTAATATCTTCACCAAATATACCATGGAGCTTCGTTATCCTCTGTCGCTGAACCCTTCGGCAACCATTTATGCCATGGGATTCCTTGAAGCGGGTAACTGTTGGATCGGCTTTGAGAACTTCAATCCGTTTGATGTGTATCGTTCAGCCGGTTTGGGCCTTAGGATTTACCTGCCGATGTTCGGACTCCTCGGTCTCGACTGGGGCTATGGTTTCGATCAAGTGCCGAACAACAGCAGTGCCTCTGGTAGCCAGTTCCACTTCTCCATCGGAGGATCCATCGATTAAAGTCGATTAAATCGGCATGGTTATTGTTTTGAATCTTTAAATCTTTAAATGTTAAATCTTGAAATCAATTAAAATACTATAGAAATGAAAACATTCAAATCATTGCTTTTGACCGTAGCCATCGTATGCTGCAGTGTTATCAGTGCCAACGCCCAGCTTGGCGGACAGAAATTCGCCTACGTTGATTCCGATTACATCTTGAACAATGTCCCTGAGTATAACGATGCCCAAGAGGAACTCAATGCGTTATCGACGAAATGGCAGAACGAGGTGAAGGCTTTGTACGACAAAGTGTCGGAAATGTATCAAAAGTATCAGACCGAGATGGTGTTGCTTTCTGAAGACCAGAAACGTGCCCGCGAACAGGAAATCATCAATAAGGAACAGGAAGCCAAGAACCTCCAGATGCAATACTTCGGTGCTGAAGGCCAGCTGTTCCAGAAACAAACTGAACTCGTCCAGCCGATCCAAGAAAAGATCTATACCGCGCTGACAGAACTCGCCCAGACCAAGGGCTATACCTTCATCTTCGACTTGGCTTCAGGCTCATCCATCCTTTATGCCTCCGATAAAGTGGATGTCAGCGACGATGTCCTCGACCAGCTGAGCAACGTGATGCAAACCGTTCGCAGGGAAGACCGCAAACGTGCCAACGCCACAAGCAACACGGGCAAGTCCAATACCAGTGCCAAACCAAGTGGCAAGACAAACACCGCCACTCCAGTGAAGACCGCCCCGGCTAAGGAAGTAAAAAAGTAAAAACTGATTCAACATTTGGGGATTTTTGCTATCTTTGCGCCCTCAATTCGGAAATCGAAAATAATAATCATTAATAATCATCACTGAAATGAAAAAGTTGTTCAAAGTATTGTTTTTGGGAGTGTCGCTGCTCGTTTTGTCAGGAGTGGCCAATGCTCAGATGAAAATTGCGTATGTCAATTCCGCAGAGATTTTGGAAGCCATGCCTGAAAGCGCCAAGGTGAGATCCAATCTGGAATCCTATTATGGCGAGCTCCAGTCACAGCTGCAAACCATGCTGACCGAATATTCAAGCAAGGTTCAGGACTATGAGGCTAACCAAGCATCCATGTCAAACCTGGTGAAACAGTCCAAGGAAAAGGAAATCGTTGATATGGAAAACCGTATCCAACAATTCCGCGCCAATGCTGATGAAGAGCTGGCTAAGAAACAGGAAGAGTTGCTGAAGCCTGTCCTCGACAAGGTTCAAAATGCCATCAACGCCGTGGGTAAGGAAAAAGGTTACACCTATATCATCGACAATGCCGCCGGCACCCTCGTTTACCTGGGCACTGACGCCATCGATGCCTCCCAGGATGTGAAGGCCAAGCTTGGTATCAAGAAATAAGAAATAGCTTCAAATGAAAAAGCCGCACTGATTCATCAGCGCGGCTTTTTTTATTTAATGTTTTCACGTTTTATCTTGGCGAATCTAAGCAGCTTGAGGATTCTCAGTGGTTTATGATCGTCTTTCTTGGCCAGGTTGAGATATAACCCGATCTTTTTGATGATCGGTATTTTGAAGGTCTCGACGAACTCAATCAGGGTTCCGTCGGGATCTTCGACGTAGGTGAAGTGCCCGTTGGCCTCACCCATGCCAAAGTCGGCACCGCTGTCACACACGAAAGGATGCCCCATGGCCTGTGTCTCAGCTTTCACCGCCGCCATGTTGCGCACGTCGAAACAGAGGTGGATATAGCCTGGATCGCCCCAGTAACGGCCTTCGTAAAGTTTCTTGCCGGGACCGTCCACGGCTTGGATCAACTCAAGATGCGAGGTGCCCATGATGCGACTCAACGGTCCCTCGATGGGCTTGGAACGTTCCAGGATGACACGGCGAAGCTTCTTTTCGCCACCTGGCAATGCCTTCAGGTCATCGAACACCGCAGTCTGGTCAAAGACCACCTTGTCGTATTCGAGGAGCTTCGTGTAGAAGGGCAGGGATCGATCGATGTCGCTCACGCCGATGACAGCGCCGTTGGCACCGCCCGTGGTCTTTTTCTCGTCCACGAAGACATAGTCGTCTTCCTCAAGCTCAAACAAGTTTCCGTAAGGATCCTTCATGAAGAAGTGCTTCTGTCCCGTAGGTGCGGTGAAGACCTCGCTGATGACATCGGCGCCATTATTAATAAAGGTATTGTATGCGTTTTGGATATCGGCCGTCTTGACTTTGGCGATGAGAATGCCCAAGTCGCCAAGTTGCAGAGGCTCTTTCAGATAGTTCAGCTCTCTGCCTTTTGGTTGCCAGATCTCGAAACCACCACCACCACGGATGTTGATGGCGATGCCCGAACGACGGGGCTGGGGTTTGCCGCCGGTGTAAGGTAGCATGCGCTCCGCAACTCCATCATCGTCAACGATTTTCACCTCAAACCCGAAGTTGTCGTAATACCATCGCCAGGCCTTAACGAAGTCGTTGACTCCGATGCCCACCTGTTGTATGCCGCAAATCACTTTTTCTTTCATGTTGCAGATATTTTTCTTGATAATCTATAATAAAGGGGTAAACACCATTTATGGATATGTGCCATTAACAGCTCGGTCTTGCCAATGAGCTTGCGGTGCTTTTGTTTCCTAATCGCCCTAACCGCGATGGCTCCGCATTTATCGACATCGAGTCCGTTGGCTTGACCGGCATCCATCTTGGCATGTGCCGTGCCGTCACCCGTCAGGGCGCTTTTGCTGATTTGTGTGTTGATGCGTCCCGGGATGAGGAAAGTGACGTTGATGTTGGGATACTCCAACTCCAGCGATTCATAAAAGCCGAACAAGGCATGCTTGGCAGCGCAATAGGCAGAGCGCAATGGAAAGCCGAAAAGTCCTGATAGCGATGTGGTTACTGAGAATTGTACGTGCTCAGCCGTCTTGATCATGTCGCCAAACTTCTTCACCAGATACACCCCGCTCAGGAAGTCGATCTTCAGGATCTTCTCATCCACGCTGAAGTCGGTGTCAAGGGCCTTTTCGCGTTGTGAGATGCCGGCGTTTAAGACGAAGAGGTCGATGCTCACGCCAAGTCCGATCACAAAGTCGTGGAAACGGTCGATGGAGGCATAGTCGTCGAGTTGGGTCTCGGTAACCCAAGCCTTTACCCCCAGGGTCTCACATGATTCTTTCACTTGGGTCAGGTCGTCGATACCCAAACCAGTGAGGATCAGGTTGCAACCTTCCTTGGCAAGATGAATGGCAATCGATCGTCCAATGCCTGTTCCTCCTCCCGTCACAATGGCATATTTGCCTTTTAAATCCAACATGGTTTTCTTTTTTTGCAAAAGTACAAAAGTAAACTTTGGGATAATCAATATATTTACTAATTTTGTAATCTTTAAATCATTGAATCTTTAAATCTTGAAATTTTAATTTTAATAACATGGACATTTTTGAAAGAATAGCCAAGGATTCTGGTGGTCCGATTGGGCAGTACCGTGAGCGTGCTGACGGCTACTTTGCCTTCCCCCGCCTGGAAGGTGAACTGGGTCCCCGCATGGTTTTCAATGGCAAAGAGGTGCTTTGCTGGAGTTTGAACAATTATCTTGGCTTGGCCAACCATCCGGCTATCCGCAAGGCTGATGCCGAAGGTGCTGCACGTTGGGGTCTTGCCGCTCCGATGGGTGCCCGTATGATGTCGGGCCAGACCCGTATGCATGAGCATTTTGAGAAGGAGTTGGCCGATTTTGAGAAGAAGGAAGCCGCCTACCTGTTCAACTTCGGTTACCAGGGCATTGTTTCAACCATCGACACCTTGACCAGTCCCCACGATGTCATCGTCTATGACAATGAGGCCCATGCCTGCCTGCTCGACGGCATCCGCCTGCATTTGGGTAACAAATACAAATATCGTCACAACGACATGGGCGACTTGGAGAAGAAACTTCAGGTGGCAACCGAGGTGGTGGAGAAGACGGGGGGCGGCATCCTGGTGATCACCGAGGGCGTTTATGGCATGACCGGTGCTTTGGGTGACCTTGCAGGCATTGTCAAGCTGAAACAGAAATACAGTTTCCGCATCTTGATCGACGACGCCCACGGCTTTGGCGTGATGGGGCCTACGGGTCGCGGCACTTCCGAGCATTTCGGCGTGATGGATGACATTGACATCTATATCGGGGCCTACGCCAAGGCCATGGCCATCATCGGCGGATTTGTGGCAGGACCGAGAAACGTGATCGAGTATCTGCGCTATAACATGCGCTCACAGATGTATGCCAAGAGCTTGCCGCTGGCCATCGTGGAAGGCTGCGAGAAGCGTCTGGAGATCATCCGTGGCGAGGAAGGCGACCGCCTGCGCACCCAGCTTTGGAAAGTGACCCGCACCTTGCAAGAGGGCTTCCGCAACATGGGCTTCGATATCGGTCCCGCCGAAGCTTGCGTCACACCCGTGCACGTCAAGGGCGACGTGGTGCAAGCCACCAACATAGCCAAGGATCTGCGCGAAAACTACCGCATCTTCTGCTCGGTGGTGACCTATCCCGTCATTCCCAAGGGCATGATCATTTTCCGCATCATCCCTACGGCAGCCCACAGCTTGGAGGATGTGGAATATACGCTTAACGCCTTCAAGGAGGTCAAGGAGAAACTCGACAAAGGGCTCTACGATGGTGCCGAAGTGCCCAATATGTGCATTCCATACAATTATTAAGCCTATGATGCTCGTAAAACAGGTTGGCGTTTGGGTCAACATCTTCAATTGTAAGATGAAGAAGCATATTGCTTCAGTCTTCAAGAGAGAGGGAATCAATCTTACAGCCGAACAGTTTCTGGTGATGGACACGCTCTGGAACCAGGGCGAGATGACGCAACAAAACATTGCTTACATCATCCAGAAGGACAAGAATTCGGTAACCCAGTTTATCGACAACCTGGAGAAAAAAGGCCTGGTGCAACGTGTTGTTGACTCGGCGGATCGCCGAGTCAACAACATCAAGCTCTCAAAAAAAGGCTTGGAGATGAAAGACAATACCAAGAATGTGGCCATCGATGCCATCAATGGGATATTGGAAGGCATCTCGGAAGAGGACCTGAAGACTTTTGTGAAAGTGCTGAACAGGGCCTGTGACAACATCGTGACACTCAGTGAGTGATTTTGGTTGTCATTTTTTCCATTTTGGAAAGATTTTTGGAAATAAGAGGGGATTATTAGGATAAATTCCTATCTTTACACACTTTTAGCATTACGAAAATGATGAAATCTGGTATTAATTTTTTTGTTGCATTGCTGTTGATGGCAGTATTGTTGCCTTCCTGCAATGACAAAGAGGGTTTGGGAGGCACTGGAACGATTCAAGGCTTTGTCAGGCTGGTGCATCATCCTGACGATGACTATGGCTTGAATGTCGATACGATGAGAGCCGCCAAGACCGATGTGTTCATCGTCTTTGGTGACGAGGCCTATTACAGCGATGACGCCGAGACCGATCCTGACGGTATGTATCAGTTTGAGTATCTGACCCCCGGTACCTATACGGTGTTTGCCTATTCCACGATGCCCAACGGGCAGAAGGTGGCGGTGGCCGAGAAGGTGAATCTCGAGCGTGGTCAAGTGGCTCAAGCGCCGACCATTTACATCCATGATGGCAAAGCCTATGGTACTTCCATCGTCAAGGGGAAGGTGTGGGCTTGGTATTTCCATAACGCCGTTTACCGTGGCGAAGGTTGGGCCTATGAGCATCGCGTCTATCTACGCAAGCTTGGTGATAGCTATCATCAGGACGATGTCCGTGTGGGCCTCGACGGCGTGTTTGCCTTCCAGAAGGTGCAGCCGGGAACCTATGAGGTGTTTACCTATACCCAGGATGCCAGCGAAGTACTGTTCCCGTTGGTCGATACCGTCACCGTTGGTGCCGATGAGATCTTCCAGATGGAGCCGGATACTACTTTCGTAGTGAGAATTCAGGTTTAGATAAAAGATAATAGATAAAAGATAAAAATGAAACGGTATTTGGTTTTAGTATTGTTGGGATGGATGGCCATGCCATTGTATTCCCAATCTGTGTCTGACGCCACCATCCAGAAGCGTGAGAACCGCCGTGGCATGGTGCTGAAGGAATGGAATACCATCGTGGGTTCCAAGTTGCCTTTCCTTGACCATGTCACCACTTATGACTCATTGGGTCGTAAGATCGAGGAAATCGAGTATGCCAGCTATGGACAGAAGTCGCGCGTGGTCAGCGAATACCCGCCCGATAGCGACGTCACGGCCAAGGTGACGCGTGAGATCGAATACAACGACCGCGACAAGGTGGTGCGCATCCGCAAGTTCGAATACAACGATGATGGCTCCAAGAAACGCCAGCTGAACTACTACCCCAACGGCAAGCTGGAGTCGGTCAAAGTATATGAATACGTGGCAAGGTGAAAACCGAAATCCTTGACATAGTAAACGCCATGCCCCCTATCACCCTTGGAGAGATGAAGGAGGTGAAGCTGATGAACCGTGTCGATACCAAGTATTTGGTGACCTCGGATCAACTGCAGGCTATCCTTGAGGGTATCCATGAGCATTACTATGCCCAGGAAGTGGAAGGCAATCGGCTGTCGCCCTACAGTACGGTGTATTACGACACCCCCGACCTAAAGATGTACCTCATCCACCACGACCGGCATTTGGTCCGCGACAAGGTGAGGGTGCGTACCTACGTGGACTCTCACCTGACTTTTTGTGAGGTCAAGCATAAGACCAACAAAGGGCGTACAAAGAAGAAACGCATCGAAGTGCAACCCGGTACCGATGTCACCAAAGACCCTGAAGCCTCGGCTTTTTTGGCGGAGAAACAGCCCTATCCCGTTGCCAGCCTGAGTCCTAACCTGGAGACGGCGTTCGACCGTTTCACCTTGGTCAACTATGAGAAAACCGAACGTCTCACCATCGACTGCAACCTAAGGTTCAAGAACTTCGTTTCCAATACAGAGGCTTCGATGGACGATCTGGTGATCATGGAACTCAAACAGGATGGACGTGCCCATTCGCTGTTGAAAGAAGTGCTATTTAACCTGCGTATCAAACCCTGCAAAATCAGCAAGTACTGTATCGGTACCGCCATGACCCGACCCGAGGTCAAGCAAAACCGCTTCAAGAAAAAAATCAGAAGAATCAACAAACTGAAATCTCTTAATTCTTAATTCTAAATTCAAAAATCTATTCATATGACCCTTTTACAAGCTGCTCCTAATTTCGATCCCGATATTGCGCGTGAGTTTGGCACGGGTGCCGGTGTTTCGGAAATCAATTTCTTAGGCGTCCCGTTGTTCGACCCCACGAGCTTCTGGACCCTGCTGTTCCGCTTCGTGTTCAACTTCCTCGTGTGTTGGATCATCATCCGTTGCTTCTATTACAAGAAGTCGCAACGCCGCGACTATTACTTCACCTTTATGATGTTTGCGGTGGTCATCTTCTTGATTATCACGTTAATGGATAATATGAAGATGAACGTCGCCTATGCTTTGGGCCTCTTCGCCATCTTTGGCATGATCCGTTATCGAACCGAGACCTTGCGCATTCGCGAAATGACCTACCTCTTCGTCGTGATGGGCATCTCCATCATCAATGGGCAAGCGTTGACCACGAGCCTTTTGGAACTGTTTGTCACCAACATGTTGGTCATACTTGCCATTTGGGCTTTCGAAGGCAACAAGCATGCCAAGCAGATGTCGGAAAAGGTGATCCTTTACGATAAGATCGAACTGGTGAAGGCAGGCAAGGAAACTGAACTGAAAGCCGACCTTGAGGAGCGTACGGGCATCAAGATCGAGAAGATGGAGATTGGCCATATTGACTACTTGCGCGATGCCGCTTTCATCAAGATTTGGTACAAGCCTTTGCCCGGTGAGGCCAGTACAATTGGCACGTTGACGAAACTAAAGGATTTCAACGTCTGATGTCGAAGGGGATATGCATAGGGATTGTCGCCTTGTTGATGGCATGGGTGCTGCCTTCGCTTGCACAAAGCGGGAGGAGTACCGATTTTGGTGCCATTCTCAGTGCGAAATACGATGCCGATTTGGTCGGTAAATTGGCCGTGGAAGTGGAAGAGGAGCTGCGTTTCGACCATGATTGCAGCCAGCTCGACCGTTGGCTCAATTCTGTGGCGGTGGAATATCCGTTTCTTCACAACAGGTTGCATCTGGGCGTTACCGGCGGTGCTATCCGTCGCTTTAACGACAAGGGCTACTACGAGAATCGATGCCGGGTGGGGATCGATGCCGATTATGCCGAGACCTACCGTAGGTGGAAGTTTTCCTGCCGAAGCCGCCTGATGGCAACGTTCAGGGATGAGAGCGTGGGCGACTATCGCGTCAATCCAAAGCTGTATTGGCGCAATCGGCTTCAAGCAACCTATCAAGTGCCTTATAGCCGTTTCAAATATGCCCTCTCGATGGAGTTGCATTGGCTGCTCAACGATCCGAAAGCCAGCGTTGTTGACAACATACGCACGGTGTTCTCGGTGGATTACCGTCTGACCAGACGTCAGCATCTTGAGCTGATGGTTCGCATGGATAACGATATCCAAGTTAAGGATCCTGTGGATCGATTCTTTTTAGGTTTGGCTTATCAATTTAAGAATTAAGAAGTTAAGAATATATGGAACTGTTTAAAAAGGGAGATAAGATCGGTAAATATACCGTCAACGAATTCATCAAGAAAGGCGCTGTCGCTGAGTCGTACTCGGTGTATGGCAGCGATGACATGCTGTATTTCTGCAAGGTGTTCGACATGGCGAACATGTCGCGGCCGTTGCTTTATGAAGGCAAGGAAGTGTTTGAAATCGTGTTTTGCAAAGAACTTGGCGAGGATGAGAACGACAACGTTATCCGTTATGTGGACAATGGCGGGCTTCGCAAGGGAAACAGGGAATACCACTACCTGATTACCGAGTTCTACCAAGGTGAGCTGCTCGACCAGTCGGTTGAGAAAGACGGCGTTTTCGATATCGAGGATGCCGTGCAGATCACGCTGTGCGTGCTGAACGGTTTGCGTTACATGCACTCCAAGGCCTTGCTGCACAACGATATCACGCCGTCAAATATCATGCTGAAGGAGCTGGATGATGGTATGATGCTTCCCACCATTATCGATCTCGGCCATGTGTCAACCATGGTGTTGGGTCGTCCCAATTTCTTCCTTGGCGACCTGGCTCCATTCTTCCGCGCACCGGAGACCTATAGGGGGATCTTTACGCCGAAGTCGGATGTGTTTTCCGTAGGTGCCTTGCTTTATTTCTTGATTTTCGGAAAAGCCCCGTGGGAGATCGATCTCACTGAATGTGGCGGCGACAAGAACCAAGTCAAGGCCAAGGTCAGGGAGGCAAGGAAGGAACCGTTGGTGCTTGATACCGAAGAGATCCATCTACCCGACTTCCTGAAAGAGATCCTGAAAAAGGCCCTGGCACTCAGGGTGGTGTCGCGCTTTGCTTCGGCTGAAGACTTCTTCAACACCTTGATCGAGCGGTTGACGCCTGAGAATGTCTTGGGAGAAGAGATCCAAAGTACGGGTAACGGCTTCGAACAAGTAGCCGGTCGCGATGAACTTAAGGAACAGCTTCGCAAAGAAGTGATGTTTGCCCTTCAGAACCCTGAGAAAGCCAAGCTGTATCAACTGCCTCCCGTCAACGGTATCTTGCTCTATGGTCCTCCTGGCTGCGGAAAGAGTTTGGTGGCCGAGAGCTTTGCCAATGAATTGGGATTCAACCACATGCTGCTGAAAGGATCGGAATTTGGCAATATTTACCAACCAGGTGCACTCGACAACTTGCAACGCATTGTCGATGCCGCAACGCTAAAGGCTCCTTTTGTCCTAATCATCGACGAAATCGAATATTTGATTCCCAATTTGGGTAAGGAGACGATCACTAAAGAGAGTGTGGCTATGTTGACCTTGTTGAGCGATTGTACAGAGAAAGGCATCTTGCTGGTGGTGACTTCCAACCAGCCCGACCAGGTGGATCCTTTCGTGATGCGCCCAGGCTGCATCGACAGGGTGTTCTTTGTGTCGCAACCCGACTTTGAGGCTCGTAAGGAGATCTTCAAGAAACACCTGTCGAACCGTCCTTGCGAGGAGATCGACTATGACGAACTGGCCAAGTTGTCGGAGGATTTCGTGGCCGGTGACATTACCGAGACCGTCAACGAGGCTGCCATGACTGCAGCCTATATGGATGTGCCGATCTCACAGAAGATCCTCGTTGATGTGCTGAAATACAAGAATCCCACTTATTCGACCAAAACGAAAATCGGATTCCACAAATGAGAAAAAACGTGGCCAAGAGCTTGACGCTCGCCTATCTGAAAACCCATGGCATTGCGGCCCGAAACTCCAAGGTAGGGGTCAACTTCGAATACGACGGCTGGAACTTCCTGCTGTGGCATGACGCCGATGATCCCTTGTTTTTTCGCTTGACCTTGCCAGGCATCTTCGACGTGACCGACGAGAGCTATGCCCAGGCACTGATGGCCTGCAATACCCTCAACTGGAACTATAAAGTGGTGAAAGCCTCTCTTTATGAATATGACGAAGCGGGAAAAAACAGGGCTTCGGTGTGGGTGTGCTATGAGCAAATGCTGGATGACACCGAGGTTTCGGAAGAGATTGTCCCGCAAGCCATCACCGCGCTCATTGAAGCAGCAGAACAATTTCAAAACTTACTGACATGATGAAACAAACCTTATTGCTGGTTGCCTTGATGGCCAGTTGTGCAGCCATGGCGCAATACAAGCCTGCGGGCGACAAAATCAAGACCCGATGGGTGGAAGAAGTGAACCCCGACAAGGTGCTACCCGAGTACCCGCGTCCGTTGATGACACGCGACATGTGGCTGAATCTGAATGGATTGTGGAACTATGCCATTACGGCGAAAGACGGTAAACAACCTGTTGACTATGATGGAAAGATCTTGGTGCCTTTCTGCATTGAGTCCTCACTCTCGGGAGTGCAAAAAACAGTTGGAGCCAAGCAAGCCTTGTGGTATGAGCGTGAGTTTTCCGTACCCAAAGCTTGGAAAGGCCAGCGTGTGCTGCTGCATTTCGGTGCGGTCGATTGGATGGCCGACATCTGGGTGAACGGCATCAAGGTGGGAAGCCATACTGGTGGCTATACGCCATTCTCGTTCGACATTACACAAGCCTTGGATGGCAAAAACAATACGTTGGTGGTGCGCGTTTGGGACCCAACGGACGATTCCTACATCCCTCACGGCAAGCAGGTGAACAAGCCTCGTGGCATTTTCTATACCTCGGTGACCGGAATTTGGCAAACCGTATGGCTGGAGCCGGTGCCTGAAAACTATATCGCTTCGGTGAAGACCACCCCCAATCTTGAGAGAGGTACGGTGACCGTGATGCCTGATTTCAAGGGTCAGACCGACGATGTGCTCTATCAGGTGGAGGTTAGCTTCGAGGGTTCAAAAGTGGCTTCTGGAAAGGCTTTGGGCGGACAGCTCGTGGAGGTGACCATGCCTGAACAACTCATGCTTTGGACCCCCGACCATCCACACCTTTATGACATGAAGGTAACCGTGTTTCGCAAAGGCAAGGCGGTGGATGAGGTGGGCAGCTATTTCGCCATGCGTTCCTTTGGTACCCAGCGGGATGACAACGGCATCGTTCGCCTCATGTTGAACGGCAAGCCCATCTTCCATTTTGGTCCCTTGGATCAAGGTTGGTGGCCTGATGGCCTTTACACTGCACCTACCGACGAGGCTTTGGCTTTTGATGTAGAGAAAACCAAGGAATTGGGCTTCAATATGATCCGCAAGCACGTGAAGGTGGAGCCTGCCCGATGGTATTACCATTGCGACCGCCTCGGGATGATTGTGTGGCAGGACATGCCCAGCGGTGGGAGAGGACCGGGATGGAAGGACGACCAGTATTTCGATGGTCCTGAGAGCCTGCGTTCGCCTGAGTCGGAGGAATGTTATAAGAAGGAATGGAAAGAGATTATTGAGAGCCTTGTTTCGCAGCCTTGCATTGGCGTGTGGGTGCCTTTCAACGAGTCGTGGGGCCAGTTTAAAACCACTGAAATCGTGGCGATGACCAAGGCCTTGGATCCTACCCGCTTGGTGAATCCCGCTTCGGGTGGCAATTTCTATCCCTGCGGCGATATTCTGGATTTACATCATTATCCTGAGCCGAAGATGGTGCTTTACGATCCCACACGGGCTACTGTGCTGGGCGAATATGGCGGCATCGGGCGCAAGGTGGATGGCCACACGTGGGTGAAAGACCAGGGCTGGGGCTATGTGGAGTTCGACACTGAACAAAAGGTGACTGACACTTACGTGGAATACGCCGAGCAGCTCTATAAGATGGTGCCGCAAGGCTTCTCTGCGGCGGTTTACACCCAGACCACCGACTGTGAGACAGAGTTGAACGGCCTGATGACTTACGACCGAAAGGTGGTTAAGCTTGATGCCGAGCGGCTGTTACAGATCAACCGAAAGATCAGTCACGCCTTGGCAGAGTAAGGACATAAAAAAAGCAGCGCTCATTCGAGCGCTGCTTTTTTTGATTGCAGATGCTAAATTATTTAGCCTCGCCAGTGATGGTTGTTGTAACACCAACGCCTGTTTCAATAAGAACGTTGGCTTTTCTGAACAGTACAAGATGCTGGTTGCCATCGGCGTCGACAACGGCGAGAATGTCATTGTATTCCTTTTCGCCATTAGCAGCAACGCTGATGTTACGGTATTCTTCAACAGCGGTACCACCTTCGATGAGTTTTGCAAAATAAGTGGCTTTTTCAGCTACTGTTGTGATGGCTTCAAATTCAGCGGCGTTGTTTTCAATGACATAAAGCTTGCAGTTTTCTAATGGACGAATGTTTGCATGGAAAGGATCTCTTTTTTCCCATCCCAGACCATATTTAGCCATTTCGGTTGCGGTTTCACCTTGGAGGTTGCTGCCCTTACGGATCCATTCGATATTAGCAGGAACGAGGTATTCTTCCTTGTTAATGATAACTTGAATGGAGGCAGTGTTGAATTCGCCAGCAACGTCGGTTACTGTTGCAACGATATCCGCTGTGTCAACAATCACTCTGGCAGCGTCAATGTCTGAAAAGACAATACCGCCTTCGAAGGTGAATTCTTTACCGCTGATAGTAGAGTCGCAGAGGACTTGGTCGCCACAAACGACTTTGAATGATTTGAGTTCTTTCTGAGTTTCCGGGTTTGATGCAACTTTGAAACCATACAGATAATCAACGCCCCATTCGATGACTTGGCCATTCTGGATGTAGTTGGTGTCAGTCAGAACGGCGATGCTTGGTTCCGGGTTTTCAACTTTGGGATCGCAGCTTGCAAAGAAAGCAACGCTGACGAGGCACACGAGTGCTAAAGCTAATTTCTTCATAATGAAATCTTTTTGTTTGGTTAATAATGTGTTAATGATAAATATCTTGTTTATTTTTCTTAAAACGGTTGCAAAAATATCAAATATTTTGCCAAACTTGTAAGAAATCCAAAAAAAAGCCTGTAAACTACAGGCTTTTTCCGATTTTAATGCATTTAAGCTCTGCTTAAACACTTAGTCTTCGACGATAGCGTCGTTCGGGCAAGCACCAGCGCAGGTGCCGCAGCCAACGCATGAATCAGGGTCAATGACGTAGATGCTGCCTTCTGAAATAGCGCCCACCGGGCATTCATCGATGCAAGTGCCGCAAGCGATGCATTTGTCTGTGATTTTGTAAGCCATGTTGTTTGATTTTTAAAGTTAGTTTCTAATTTTTCAGGTTGCAAAGATAAAGCATTGTTTTGAATTGGATTGGGTTTGATTCAATTTAGAAATAGTCTAAAGAACGGGCAAAAAAAGATTTTGTCATTAATTTAGGTAGAACCGATTTAAAACCTTACCTTTGCAGTCTCAAAAAAGATACCAATTGAATCTTTAAATATTGAAATTTTAAATCTAATAGTTATGACAGGAAAAAGTAAAGTTGTAGCTCTTGAGCATGTCGTGATCCGCTTTGCGGGCGACTCGGGCGATGGTATGCAACTTACCGGAAATCTTTTCTCCGATTCAACGGCATTCGCCGGAAACGATTTCGCCACTTTCCCGGACTATCCAGCTGAGATACGCCCTCCACAAGGGACCGTTGCTGGCGTCTCCGGATTCCAGGTCCACTTCGGACACAAACCCATTCACTCCACAGGCGACCTCTGCGACGTCCTCGTGGCAATGAACCCCGCTTCCATCAAGGCTAACATGCGCTGGCTCCGCCCAGGCACCATCATCATCATCGATTCCGACTCGATGACTGACAAGGCACTGGAGAAGGCCGGCTATGAAGCTGATCCCACCGTTGACGGAACCCTTGCCGACTACCAAGTAGTGAAGGCCCCGATCTCCGAGCTGACCAAGGAAGCCCTGAAGGACTTCGGTATGGACAACAAGTCGATGCTGAAATCGAAGAACATGTTCGCCCTAGGTATCGTGCTGTACCTCTTCAACCGCGAGCGTGACTCGGTTTACAAGTATTTCGAGACCAAGTTCAAAGGCAAAGACCAGGTCATCAAGGCCAACCGCACCGTCCTCGACGCTGGTTACCACTATGCCGACACCTGGGAACTCTTCACCAACACCTATAAGGTGGAAGCCGCTGACCTTGAGAAGGGTAAGTACCGCAACATCACTGGAAACACTGCTGCTGCTTGGGGTTTGATGGCCGCCGCTGAGAAGTCGGGCCGTCCGCTCTTCCTCGGTTCGTATCCTATCACCCCTGCCACTGACATCTTGGCAGAGCTGACCAAATACAAGAATTTGAACGTCAAGGCTTATCAGGCTGAAGACGAAATCGCTGGCATCATGTCATCCATCGGTGCTGCCTATACTGGCTGCCTCGCCGTCACCACCACCTCGGGTCCTGGTCTCTCATTGAAGAGTGAAGCCATGGGTCTGGCTGTGATGACCGAGCTTCCATTGGTGATCATCGACGTGCAGCGTGGTGGCCCATCAACCGGTCTGCCCACCAAGTTTGAGCAGAGCGACCTTCTGCAGGCCCTCTACGGCCGTAACGGCGACGCTCCGTTGATCGTCATCGCTGCCCGTACCTCATCAGACTGCTTCTATGCTGCTTTCGAGGCTGCCCGTCTTGCCATGGAGCACATGACCCCCGTCATCATGCTCAGCGACGGTTCCCTCGGCAATGGTTCAGAGGTGTTCCGCATCCCCAAGATGGCCGATCTGCCTGCCATCAATCCTCCTTTGGCCAAGGCCAATGATCCCGACTATATGCCATTCCGTCGTGACGAGAAATGGCTCCGCCGCGAATGGGCCATTCCGGGAACTCCCGGTCTGCGTCACCGCGTAGGCGGTTTGGAGAAGGAAGACGGCAAGGGCAATCTCTCAACCAATCCTGAGAACCACCAGCGCATGACCGAACTCCGCGAGGAGAAGGTCGCCCGCGTGGCCAACGACATCCCGCTGCAGGAGATCTACGGCGACAAGAACGCCGACCTCCTCGTCGTCAGCTGGGGTGGCACCTTCGGCGTGATCCGCACTGCTGTCGAGAACCTCATGGAACAAGGCAAGTCAATCGCCCATGCCCACTTCGACTACATCATGCCGCTGCCTCGTAACACCGAGGAAGTGCTCAAAGGTCACAAGAAGATCTTGGTCTGCGAAATCAACCGTGGCCAGTTCGCCAAGTACCTGCGCATGAACTTCCCAGAGTACAAGTCAGAGCAATATAATAAGGTAATGGGTCTGCCGTTCACCATCAATGAGTTGGAAAACAAGTTTAACGACCTTTTAAAATAATACGACTATGGAAAATCAGAATATCGAACAAGAGGTCATGCTGACCAAAGAAGATTTTGCAAGCGATCAGGTGGTGAAATGGTGCCCGGGTTGTGGTGACCATGCCATCTTGAAGGCCGTTCAAGACATTTTCCCGAAGTTGGGTGTGAAGAAGGAAGACATCGTGGTGGTGTCCGGCATCGGATGCTCCTCACGCTTCCCATACTATATGAATACCTATGGATTCCATAGCATTCACGGTCGTGCCGCTGCCGCCGCCACTGGCGTGAAGCTGGCCAACCCAAAGCTGAGCGTGTGGATGATCACCGGCGACGGCGACTGCACCGCCATCGGTGGCAACCACTTCATCCATGCCTGCCGTCGTAACATCGACATCAACCTGATCCTGTTCAACAACCGTATCTACGGTATGACCAAGGGTCAGTTCTCACCCTGCACCTTCCGTGGTACCAAGACCAAGACTTCACCGCAAGGCACTTACGAAGATCCTTTCAACCCTGGCGAACTCGCCATCGGTGCCAAGGCTACCTTCTTTGCCCGTGGCGTGGATGTCAACCCGAAGGAACTGAGCGAGATCTTCATGGAGTCGTACAAGCATGACGGCATTGCCGTGACCGAGGTCCTGCAAAACTGCATGATCTTCTCGAATGGAGTGCATGAGAACATCACCGGCAAGGACGTCCGCGACGACATGCAAGTGAAGTGCGTCCACGGCCAGCCGTTGATCTTCGGCAAGAACCGCGACAAAGGTATCCGCCTGAATGGCAACCACCTCGAAGTGGTCACCATTGGTGAGAACGGTATCACCGAGAAGGACATCCTTGTCCACGACAAGACCATCGAGGACACTGGTATCCACATGATGCTGGCTCACATGGCACCGCCTCAATTCCCAGTGGCCATCGGCGTGATCCGCGACGTGAAAGCCCCGACCTTCAACGACAGCCTTGATCAAGTGATCGAAAACGAGAAGGCCAACTCGAAGATCCATTGCATGGATGACCTGCTGAACAGCGGCTCCACCTGGGACATCGAATAATCTGTCTATCAGATATTTTAGAAAAATCCCGCTCGATTGAGCGGGATTTTTTTATTTTTGCATTATGAAAATCCCATTTAAACCTGGAACGTTAATCTATCCGCTGCCTGCCGTGATGGTCACTTGCGGCGACTGCGAGGAGAATTACAACATCATTACCATTGGCTGGACTGGAACGATTTGTTCCGATCCGCCGATGTGCTATATCTCCGTGAGAAAAGAAAGGCACTCCCATAATCTCATATTGAAGAACATGGAGTTTGTGATCAACTTGACTACTGAAGAGTTGGCTGCGGCTACCGATTGGTGTGGTGTGCGCTCGGGTCGAGATTACAACAAGTTCAAACAGATGCATCTGCATCCTGAGCCGGCCCAAATTGTGAAAGCACCTTTAATAAAAGAGTCGCCCTTGAGCATTGAGTGCAAGGTGGTTGAGGTGAAAGAGTTGGGTTCCCACGATATGTTTATTGCCAATGTGGTTGCCATTGATGCGGAAGAGGAGTTGATTGACAAAGGTACGGGAGCGTTCCAGTTGAATCACGCTCGGCCCTTGGCTTATTCCCATGGCAAATATTATGGCTTGGGCGAGAAGATTGGTGGTTTTGGGTTTTCGGTAAAAAAGAAAAAATGAACGCTAGGCTACAGAGTTTTCATCCGCCGCAGGCGGATGGCCGTTTCGACAAAGGTCGGCTAAGGGCATCCGAAGGATGCTAGCTCTGTACCAAAGGAAGAATCAATTATTATCCGCATCCGAGGGATGCTAGCTCTGTATGAACGTAAAATCCTATATTGAAAACAAGAAGCTCATCCTCGCCCTCAGCGGCGGCATCGACTCGATGGTGCTTGCCGATATGTTGCTGAAAGCCAAGGCCGACTTCGTGGTGGCGCATTGTAACTTTCACCTCCGAGGAGAGGAATCGGATGGCGATGAGCAGTTTGTACGTGATTATGCCGAACGCAATGGCTTGACACTTTATGTAAACCAGTTCGACACGATGGATTACGCTAAGCGACATGGTATTTCCATTGAGATGGCCGCGCGTGAGCTTCGTTATACTTGGTTCGAGGAGTTAAGGCAACAGCTGGGCTACGATAAGATCGCCGTGGCGCATCATGCCGACGATCAGCTGGAGACTTTCTTTATCAATCTTTTACGTGGTGCTGGAATTAGGGGCCTAAAAGGCATGCAACCCGTCAATGGCAACATCATTCGTCCTTTGCTCAGCGTTTCCCGTGAGGAGATCCATCAATATGCCCTTGAAGATGGGATCAAATGGCGCGAGGATCATACCAACGCCGAAACTCAGTTTCTTCGCAATAAGATTCGTCATGAACTACTACCTGTAATTGATAGTATCTCCAAAGAGGGAAGGGCGGCAATATTGAAATCCATCAGCCATTTGGCTTCGGAGAATGAGCTATATAGGGATTTGGTAAAAGAAAAGATCGACTCGTCATTGCGAGCGGAACGAAGTGGAGCGCGGCAATCCACACTCGTCGAAAGTGGATTGCTTCGTCGCTGCGCTCCTCGCAATGACGTTCTTAGCGATAACCTTTCGCCGTACGTTTCCGAACAATTGCTCTTTGAGTGGCTCCGTGATTATGGTTTTAACAGCGACCAAGTCCATTTTGTTTACGAAGCCTTGAACGGCCAACCTGGAACGTCGTTCTTTTCGCCGACCCATCGGGTAACCATTGAACGTGATGGCGTGGAGCTGACGCCGTTGTGCCAACAAACTGAAACGCCAATGGAATTGGCATACGAAAAAATCACCCATGATGAGCATTTTTCCCTTGACAAGTCACCGAAAGTGGCTCAACTTGACTATGACAAGATTTCGTTTCCCTTGCAGTTGCGTAGATGGCAGGCGGGCGACCGATTCCATCCGTTTGGGATGAAAGGCTCGCGCCTGTTGAGCGATTTTCTCAAGGATTTGAAACTTACCACCAAACAAAAAGAAGATACCTGTGTCCTGACTACGGCTGACAATCAGATTGTGTGGGTGGTCGGACAACGGATCGATGACCGCTTCAGGGTGACGGATCAAACAAAAACCGTCCTAAAAGCAAAAATTATTTAAATTGTTTTGTAATTTTGCACCTTTAATTTGAAATAGGTAATTCCGATGAAAAAACTATTACTTTCGCTTCTGATCGTCCTTGTGACGGCTTTCACCTTGAGAGCCCAGGTAATGGATCCTGTGAAATGGGCCTTTACTATCAACGACTTGAACGATGAGGAATTTGAATTGGTTGCCACGGCCACCATCGAACCGCAGTTCCACATCTATTCCACCACTATGCCAGAGCTTGGACCGTTGCCAACGGTGTTCAGTTTCGAACCTAATGAGTATTATGAGCCTGTGGGTGCTGGTTACGATCTCACCGAGGTGGAGCTTTTCTATGACGATATCTTTGAAGTGGAGTATAAGCAGTTTTCGAATACGGCTTCGTTTGGACAGAAGTTCAAGAAACTCAAGGATGGACCATTCCAGATTGTGGGCGAGTTGAACTACCAGTCGTGCAAGGACGGCATGTGCGTATCGCTTACCGAAGACATCGATCTGACCTATGGACAGGCTGTGCTTACGGCTGATGAAGACGGCGAAGGCGTTGGCGGTCATGCAAAATCCAACATCTGGGCGATGATCCTTGAGGCTATCCTCTGGGGCTTTGCCGCTTTGCTTACGCCTTGCGTGTTCCCGATGATCCCGATGACGGTGTCGTTCTTTATGCACGGTGATGGGGAGAACAAATCACAAGGTAAGTTCAAGGCTTTCATGTATTTCGTCTTCATCGTGCTGCTCTATACCTTGCCTATAGCCATCATCATCATGGTGACTTGGCTGGTGGGTGGCAACAGCGTCACGGCCGATATCTTCAACTGGTTGGCTACGCACTGGCTGCCCAATATTGTCTTCTTCCTGGTATTCATGATTTTCGCAGCTTCGTTTTTCGGTGCCTTCGAAATCACACTTGGAAGCAATATGGTCAATAAGAGCGACAGTAAGCAGAATGCCAAGAGTTTGGGCGGTATCTTCTTTATGGCCTTGACTCTGGTGTTGGTGTCGTTTGCCTGTACCGGACCTATCGTTGGTACGGTGCTGATCAAATCGACTTCGGGTGAGTTCTGGGCTCCCATCGTGACGATGTTTGCCTTTGCGGTGGCATTCGCCTTGCCGTTTGCCCTGTTTGCTTTCTTCCCGAACCTGCTTCAGCGTCTTCCTAAGAGTGGTGGCTGGCTCACTTCAGTGAAGGTGGTGTTGGGCTTCATCGAAGTCGCCCTCGGCTTCAAGTTCCTCAGCGTGGCCGATCAGACATACCACTGGCATCTGCTTGACCGCGAAGCCTATCTTGGCATTTGGATCGTATGCTTCACCTTGCTTGGACTCTACTTGCTTGGTAAGATTCGTTTCAAAGGCGAGAAGGAAGTCAAGGAGCTGGGCGTGTTCCGCCTGATCCTGATCATCATTGACTTCACCTTTGTCATGTATATGATTCCCGGCATGTGGGGCGCTCCGTTGAAGGCTCTTTCGGGCTATCTGCCACCTAAGCAGACCCTTGACTTCGACCTGAATCGGATCATTGAGGAAAACAGCGAAAAAGTCATCGAATACGTGGATGCCAAGTTTGCCAACATGACGGTGTCGCAATCCGAGACCAATGTGGTGAAAGGCGATGACAACTTCATCTGTGAAGAGCCTAAATATGCCGACTTGTTCCATCTTGCCCACAACCTGAAGGGCTATTTCGATTTCGACCAAGCTTTGGCTTGTGCCAAGGCCCAAGGCAAGCCCATCTTCGTTGACTTTACCGGTCACGGTTGCGTGAATTGCCGCGAGATGGAGGCCAACGTTTGGAGCGATCCACGGGTGAAAGATATGCTTCGCAATGACTTTGTGATTTGCGCCCTGTATGTTGATGACAAGACTTCTTTGCCTCAAGAAGAGTGGTACACATCCACTTACGACGGCAAGGAGAAGAAGACCATCGGTCGTAAGTATGCCGACTTCCAGATTTCAAAGTTCGGCACCAACGCCCAGCCGTATTATTGCTTGATGGACCACAACGGCAACCTGTTGATGAAACCGCGCGCTTACGACTTGGACAAGGATGCTTTCGTAGCTTTCCTCAAGGACGGCATTAAGAACTTCCAGGAAGGAACTTATTACCAAAAGGTGCTTGATTGACATTGTTCGCCTGATGAAGCCAATACAGTATTGCAAGATTCTGCTTGTCATCATTTGGTGTTTCTTTTCTCCTGTGATGTCTTTCTCGGAGAATCCTCCATTCATCGATGGATGTTTCCGCTATTCCCCTTACGGGCAAAGCCTGTTGGCGGATGTTCATCCCAACTTTGTCCGTTTCGATGTGGCTTCGGTGACCAACCATCAAGAGTGGGACTGGGGTCAAACAGGTAAATCCATGCGGTGGAACACATTCGGGCATTTTGGAATCAATCTGCCGTTGTGGTCGGGTCGGTTGAAAGAGGGTAAGTCTTCCCTTGTAGTGACCTTGCCTGTCTCCGCTTCGATTTGGCTCGACTTGGGAGAGCCAGTCACGGCACCGGTGGTCAACACCGACTACCGAATCGCCGGGCCGGTAGTTACCTATGTCCACCATACCGACAGCTATCTTATCCGAAACTATTCTATCAGTTTCGCTCCTTATAAGCACGAAAGTACCCATCTTGGCGATGAGATGACTATCCAGCGCATCGACAACCATCTGCCTTTGACAAGAGCCAATGTGTCATACCACTATTCTGAATATGCCTTCACGCTTAACGAGCCTAACTGTAACAAACGCAGTTGCCATACCTTCCGCATTGGCTTGATGTTGCTTTGGAACGCGCGTCGCGGATGGTATTTTATCGATGCCACCGATGGCGACGGCACTTTGGCCCAACCTCGGTTCTCCCCTTGGGAAGCCTATCTCCAATACCAATACCAGTCCCCCTTGAAAAAGGGACTGTTTCATTACGTGGCCTCGGTGGAAGTCCGAAACCGTGCCTTGTACGGCTATCCCGAGTTTACTTGGTCGCCTGAAACAGTTGTGCTATATGAGTTGCAGGACGAACGGAGGGTATTTACCTATAATGTGTTTTTGGGACTGCGTTTCTGCAATCCCAAAAACACATCGTATTTCTCACGCGCTTCCGTTGGCCTTCGGGCCTATCATGGCAACAATCCTTACGGACAGTTCAGAAACCACGCCAACTTCAACCACGTTGGGCTTTGCATCGTCTTTGAGTGATTATTCAGCGAAATGTTGGTAGAAAGCGATGATTGTCTCGATGCCCTTGTAGAAGTGGTCGAGGCGATAGTTCTCGTTGGGTGAGTGGATGGCGTCCTCGCCGAGGCCGAAGCCCATCAGGATGGACTTGATGCCCAACACTCTTTCAAATTCAGAGATAATCGGGATGGAACCGCCTGAGCGCATCGGGATGGGTTGCTTGCCGTAGGTCTCCATGTAGGCAGCTTCAGCGGCCTTATAAGCTGGCAGGTCAATGGGGCAGCCGTAGGCTTGTCCGCCGTGTAACGGGGTGACCTTCACGGTGACGTACTTGGGTGCCATTTTTTCCAGGTGGTTTTTCACCAGCTTGGCGATCTTCTCGTGGTCTTGGTTAGGTACCAGACGGCAGGAGAGCTTGGCGTATGCTTTTGAAGGCAACACGGTCTTGCTGCCTTCGCCAGTGTAGCCTCCCCACATGCCGCAGAGGTCGAAGGTGGGACGGATGCCCACACGCTCGATCTTGGTGTAGCCTCTCTCGCCACGGAGGGCCTTCACGCCGACGCTGGCTTTAAACTCCTTCTCGTCGTAAGGTGCCATATTCAACAGTTGGCGTTCCTTACGTGAGCAGTTCACTACGTCATCGTAGAAATGCGGAATGGCGATGTGATTGTTTTCATCCAGGCAACTGGTGATCATCTCGCAAAGCGTGTTGAGGGGGTTGGCCACGGCACCACCAAACAGACCTGAATGTAGGTCGGCTTGTGGACCGGTGACTTCGATTTCCCAGTAGGCGAGACCTCTCAGACCAGTGGTGATCGAAGGAACGTCTGAAGCAATCATTGAGGTGTCAGACACCAAGATGATGTCGGCCTTCACCAGGTTCTTGTATTTCACGATCCACTTGGCAAGGCTGCCCGAACCGATTTCTTCTTCGCCCTCGAGCATGAACTTCACATTGCAAGGCAATGTGTTGGTCTTTACCATGGTCTCAAAGGCCTTGGCATGCATGAACGACTGGCCTTTGTCATCGTCGGCGCCACGGGCCCAGATCTTGCCGTCTTTCACTACAGGCTCAAAAGGTTTGGTGTTCCACAATTCGATGGGATCGACAGGCATCACGTCGTAGTGGCCATAGACCAGCACGGTGGGCTTCTTCGGGTCGATGATCTTCTCGCCATAAACGATGGGGTTGCCATCTGTGGGCATCACCTCCGCCTTGTCGGCACCAGCCTTCAGCAAGTGCTCTCTCCAGCACTCGGCGCAACGGATCATGTCTTTTTTGTGTGCCGCCTCCGAGCTGATGGACGGGATGCGAATCAATTCAAATAACTCTTCAAGGAAACGGTCCTTGTTTTCTTTGATGTACTTGTCGGTGACTTTCATATTCATTGTGAATTAAAGATTAATCTTAAAAACTGACAAAGATAATAAAAAGACTATATTTGCAAAGCATAAAAATAACTAGCCCATGAAATCCTATTATAAAATTGTAATCGCTTTTGCCTTCATGTTTTTCTTCAGGGCGTCATTTGCCCAGGAGCAAAGGCCTCAGGCTACTTACGTGGAAAACGAATTAATCATTTGGCTGGAACAAGGCGTTGATGCCAACGACTTTGCAGCGGAATCAAACGCTGGAATCATGCCAAAGAGACTGCTTTCCCAACGTCTGAACATCTGGCTTTTCGAGACTGACGATAAGGCAGAATCGCATGAGGCCAAGATGGAACGCATCTCGAAGAATCCCGATGTGCGAGTCGTACAAAACAATCACACCAATATTAATTTGAGGGAATCCATTCCTGATGATCCTTATTATACTCAGCAATGGGCTCCTGCTGTGATGAGTCTGCCACAGGCATGGGAGACATTTGCCACAGGCGGTGTCACCGCGACGGGTGATACCATTGTGGTGGCTGTTATCGATGGTGGCGCTTATCTCAATCACGAGGACTTGAGTTTCTGGAAAAACTATCGTGAAATCCCCAACAACGGCATTGATGACGATGGTAACGGATATGTTGACGATTTCAATGGCTGGAATGCGTACTATCACAATGGAAATATCGGAAGTGACAGTCATGGCACCCATGTTGCTGGCATCATCGGAGCGGTTGGAAACAACAGAATAGGCGTTTGTGGCGTGAATTGGAATGTGCAAGTGATGCCTGTGGCTGGTAGCTCTGGAAATGAATCAATTGTGGTTGAGGCCTATTCGTATGTTCTGGAAATGCGTGCGCAATACAACGAGACCAACGGCGAGGAAGGGGCTTTCGTCGTGGCCACCAATTCTTCTTTCGGTGTTGATTACGGCAATCCCGATGATTATCCGATTTGGTGTTCGATGTATGACGAAATGGGCCAAGTCGGAATCTTGAGTTGTGGCGCTGGCCCAAATATGAATGTGAATGTCGATGTAGTTGGCGATGTGCCTTCCACCTGCCCTGGCGACTGGTTGATTGGTGTGACCAATACTACCTCGGCCGATGTGAAAAACAACGGCGCTGGCTACGGCATCAACAACATCGACATAGGAGCGCCAGGCACCTTCATCTATTCCACCATTCCTAATAACAGTTATGGCAATAAGACAGGGACTTCGATGGCTACTCCTCAGGTCTCCGGCACCATTGCCTTGATGTATGCGGCAATGCCAGAAGAGATGATGTTGGCCTGCAAAGAAAATCCCTCAGATTTCGCCCTGCTGGTAAGAGAATCGCTTCTTGACGGTGCCGACCATCTGACTTCTCTTGAAGGCTTGGTAGCTGATGCCAGGAGACTGAACGCCTATGGCGCCATTGAAAAGCTTTTAAACGTTCCGGTTACGCCTGAATTACTTGGAGTGGTTAAGATTGACGGTGAAACCGTTGTCGGGCAGACTTTGACTGCTGTGACCGATTTAACTTCCATTCCATCCATCCCTGACTTGGGGGAATTGAGCTATCAATGGATTAGGGACACCACTGCTATTGATGGTGCCGTGTTCCAGACCTACAGTTTGACCGAAGCGGATGTTGAAGCAATGGTCATGGTTCAGGTAACGGCTGCAAATTGTCAGGGAACAGTCACATCTCTCGGCGTTGGCCCTGTGAGGAGTATTACTGGAATCAATGAGGAAGCCTCAGCACTCTTCAAGGTTTATCCCAACCCGGCAAACAGTGCGTTCACTGTTGAAGGAGCCAAAGAGGTGACTGTCTATAACACACTTGGTCAAGTTGTTGCGACAAGCCGTTTCGAAGAGGGAACGCATACGTTCACACTTCAATCGGGCATCTATTTTATCAAATCCGTAAGTGGGATGGTGAAGAAAGTGGTAGTGGAATAGAATAAGATTTTAGAATTTAGAGGGAGCGTGGAACAATTCTAAATTAATTCAACTTTTGCAAGTGCCCTCAAGCGCCGCCCCGAAGGGGCAACAAGCTAATAGTCCAGGGCAACGCACGGGGTGATCGCAACGGGTTATCAATTCGCCCTGAAAGGGCAAAAACATTACAGGTAGATTATTGTAGAATAGTTGGTTTTATATTTTCATTAGTTCCTTTCCCAAAGAGTGTAGCGTCTCTTTAATCAAAGAAAGCCTCTCTGGACTGGGCTTCTTGATGCCGTAAATATACTTGGAAAGAAGGCTTTTGTTGATGCCCATCTGTCTGGCGATTTCGGAGATGTTGAGTTGGGGGAAGCGGTTGAAAATGGCTGCGACTTCGTTTTGACAGTTGGGTTCTTCTGTGTTGTAAAAGCTGGTGATGTGAATGTCTTCATCCAATGTTTTCCACCGTAGCGCCACTCCATGAAGTGTAATGGTGTAATTGTTTCTTTCTTCGTCTGAAGCTTCTTTGAGGATGGGGAAAGCTTCTAAAGGACGACTATATACTTTGTCGCTGCTCGACAGTATATAGATTCTTTCGTTTTCGAACCAGACTTTAATGATGGTTTCTGATTCGTCTGGCATTAGTCGTGATACTGGTTCCATGTCTCAATGATTTCAGCCTTGGAGGTAAAGATAAGGATAATAATTTATCCCCAAAACAAAATATGGGAAATTTTTTATAAATCCGGAAATATCGTATATTTGCATCAGTTAAACATCAATCAGCACAAAGAAGAATAACAATTGACATATTAAAGCAATAGCGTTTGTAACTGTTCTTGAACATCAAACCTTCCACTAACGCCCTCTTATGAGGGCAAATTCACCAAGAACAAGTTATTAAATGTCGTGTATGGCACGGCGTGGAATACTTGTTGGGTGTATGGGGTGTGGAAGCCCTGATGTTCAAGCAAGGAAACAATTCCACGCTTTTTTCATGTCCAGATTTCAGGAACATGGCCGCGCACGAACCACCACATATCGGACATCTCATTAGAGAGGAGCTCGCCCGTCAGGAGCGGACGGTGGTGTGGTTTGCCCGTAAGCTGAACTATTCGCGACAAAACGTCTATTACATCTTCGAAAGCCCTTGGATAGCAACCGATGTGCTTTTAAGAATCTGCGACATTTTGGATTACAATTTCTTTAAAGAGTATTCTGATTACTGGGAAAAACGGCAGAACTAAGGTTTTTTGTCAAGAATTTCGTTACACATACGACAAGGATTGTGTTACATTATAATCTTTTGATTGTCAGAGGGTAAGGCTATCTTTGTAATACCATATTTATTAATCTAAACCGATGTGCCCGATGGGATATAACTGGGCAAAGAACACAATGAAAAAAATACTTTTGATTTGTTTTGGAATCGCGCTATTATCGGGCTTGTATTCTTTCAGGACTATTGATAGGGAAAGCCCCAAAGGTATTGAAAAGGTTGTTGTTGACAACGACCTATGTGACTGCAATTACCGCCTGTATGTCGAAACTTGTACAGGCTTTTGGTATTTAAAACTAAAGAATGGGTGCCCTGACCCCATCATCGCGACATGCAAATACACCATATATTATGATGATGGCACTCATAAAACTTATTCAGAAAATGTCAGATTGAATGGGAACTGGGAGACTGTTGTCGCAAGTGGTAACACGGATCATTCGTCATGTACAGCTGATAGTGTTGATGCTCGTTTTGCAAACTAACCCCGATGCGCCTAATGGGAAATAACTAGGCAAAACAAAAGATGAAAAAAAGTATTATAGTAATGGGACTGATTGCGTTTCTCGCATGCGGTACTTTGTTCGCCATGGAAAATGCAAGTAATAGGAACGAATCTAAAACTGAATTATATGAAAGACAAGACGGTGGTGATTGTGTTTTCAAAGCCGATAGGGTGAATGAATATACAGGTAAGGATGAAATCCAAATCACGAATAATTGTTCAGACGACATTATTGTAGAATTCGATTATTGGTCGGGTTCAAAGTGGATTCATTCAAAATACAGAGTCGGAGCAAAAACAAAGTCGGTTTGGTTCCCTGCTGAAAGTTATAAAAACTATACATGGGACTGGGCATAATCATACTGATTTGAAAGGAAACTGTAGTGATGGTCGGATTTGTTTTGGCCATCACTACATGAGAAAACAAAAAGTACTATGAAAAGAATAGTTTTCTTGATGGCGTTTTGTCTATCATTATCAGCCATCTATGCGCAGACCATAGATGTCATTCATTTGAAAAGCGGCTTCGATGCCCGAGGGACGATAACCAACCGCACGGAAAGCCAAATCACCTTGCAATCCGAAAATGGACGAACTCTTACCATTGATATGAGCGAAATCGAATCGATGGAACAGGAACAAAAGGCTTTCGACCCGAGAGTTTTGATTGGGCGATGGGCTTGCTATAAAGCTAATGGTGAAAGGGATAGAACGTACGATATGGTAATTAGTGAAAACGAAGGGTTTTATTCGGTATCTTACGTGCACTACATTAATTATTTTAGTAATGATAATACTCTAAAATACTATCCTCATGACACGCCTGATAGTTTTGTTGAGGATAGTAAAGATATTGATGTCGAAGATGGAAAAGTTTGTTACCATTTTTGGCAGTTGCAATACCTTATCTTGAACTACTCAAAAAGCAAAAGAAGACAAAGTGTTGCAATAACAAGTCGACATTGCGATATAGACCTTAAATACATTGATGGTAAACTGAAAGGCAGTATTGATTGTACCCAATATTATCATGATTTGAGTTGTGAGGGTTATGATGATGCAGATGATTGTGGAACTGTGTTTGCAGATGGTCCTGGGGGCAAATGGAATGTCTATTTTGTAAAGTATTAAAAATGTATTTGTATGAAAACCATCAAGAAATACATTATGCTATTGATGCTTGCCTTTGCTGCTTTGCCTACTATGGCACAACACTACGGCCGCCCTACCTATCATAATTCCTACACCGATTATTTCTTTTCAGTCGGCTACCAACATCTGAACCATTCTACCGGCCCCTATAATGCATTCTCATTCCAAATGGAGGCGTTGTATAGTTTCGCTGGAGGAAAAGCAGGTGTGACATACGGCCCGAATTATGTTTCATTCAGCCCTTTCGGCTTGCTCTGGTTTATGCCGGGAATGGTCCTTAACGGAATAAACAACCTGTCCCCACAAGAGGGTGCGCTGTTTCTCATTCCTGCTTTGGGTACGATGCAAATTCACATACCCCTATCGGATCATCTAGAAATAACAGGTGGATGGGATGCTTTCAAAATCACTAAATTGAAAAACTTCAGTGGCAGTTATTATGTCCACGGCAGTTTAAATGCCGGACTGAACCTTTTCTTGGGTGATATTGTTTTCGTCAACGCATACTATGAATACAACCACACACATAATCTCGCTCTAAAATGGATGGGTATGGGTTCGCAGCCAATAGAACTAAAAGGCCATTCCTTCGGGGTTCGCTTTGGTTGTATGTTGTCTAGAGCCAACCCGTGACAAATCGGTCGCGGATTCAACCTTCTTTAAACCTTCTCAACTCCATCGTCTCCCCGTTAAACACCGAAATAGGTAGCCATACCTCCATATCTCAAATTGGTGAGATAATTAAAAAATTGATTGATTCTCTTGCGGAAATCAACTTTTATGTTTATTTTTGCAGAAAAGTTGAGACATGGAAAGAAACTTGTTATTGGAATTGCTTGAGGACGGCAATAAAGTGAGCCTGTATTCTCCTCATTTTGAAGGTGAAGCGTATTCGGAATTTGAAAAATTCCTTCTTGTTTATAAAGATACTTATCCTAACGATGTGCGTCAGTTGGTTTACAGGCTTGACATCATAAAACGTGACGGAGCGGATGACCGCCATTTTAGGTATGAAGGGAAAATGAGAGATAGGGTGATGGCTCTGCCTTCTCATCTGGAAACGACATCACTTCGGTTGTATCTCTTGAATATCAATGCCAAAGTGTTGATATTGGGTAATGGAGGATTGAAAACTACTTCAACTTATCAAGAAGATGCGCATTTAAATAGATGTGTTCAAACACTTCAGAAAATAGATATCCAACTGAAGCAGAGAGAAAAACAAAAGATTATCACAGTGAGTGGAACAAAACTGTTGGGCACGCTTACCTTTTCAATAGACGATGAACCATAATTATCATATCAGATGAAGACAAACAGAATAATGGACGAGATACGGGGAACCATTCCTCCGGCGTTAAAGATGCAAATGGAACTTTCGGTGGCTATAGCTAATCGGATTTATGACATCCTTGAAGAAAAGGATATGTCGCAAAAAGACTTTGCTCAGCTAATGGGTAAAACAGAAACCGAGGTTAGTCGTTGGCTCTCGGGAACACATAACCTTACTATGGCAACGCTATGCAAAATATCAGTCGCTTTGGGGGAAGAAATTATAATGATTGCGGGTCACCCTAAGGAGTATGCAATGGCTTAATAAACCAATTGGTTACAATTCGGAATCGATTCAACCTTCCTCAAACCTCTCCAATTCCACCGTCTCCCCGTCAAACACCGCATAGGTGAAATCATAAATCCAATTGCCCACCACAGTGGTCAAGGCATGGTCACCTGATTGGTATTGCATGGGCTTATGCTGGTGTCCGAAGACGAAAAAATCGATGGATGGATCCAAAGCGGCTTGTTCAGCAGCGTATTGGTAGAGTCGGGTGTTGGGTACATCGTCGTAATAGCCCTTTTCCACTTCGTTCTTGAGTTTCTTCAAGCGGTGGTTGTGCGACCAGCGCAAAGCCAAACGGATGCCGATGTCGGGATGGATCCAACGGAAAAGCCATTGGTTAAACCGGCATTCAAACATCTTTTTCAGAAACTTGTAGCCTTTGTCGCCTGGTCCCCGACCGTCGCCATGAACCATGAAGAACTTCTTGCCTTTCAGAGTGAAAACTTCGGGTTCACGATGCAATTCCAACCCCAATTCATCATGCAAATAGCCAAAACACCACAGGTCGTGGTTGCCGATAAAGAGATGAACAGGGATGCCGGCATCACAGAATTCGGCCAGTTTGCCTTGGATGCGCACAAAGCCACGGGGAACCACCGACTTGTACTCAAACCAAAAGTCGAACAGGTCGCCCATCAGGAACAGCTCCTCACAGTCGGCTTTGATGCCGTCGAGAAAGCGCAAAAGCTTTAGCTCGCGCTTGTGGCTGTCCTCAAGAGTGGGGATGCCCAAGTGGAAATCCGTGACGAAATAAATGGCCATCAGAACTTGATTTCGGTGCTGCGGCGGATAAGCTCGGTGATGAGGGTGATAAGCTTCGGCTCGACAGCGTTCACCGCTGCGATGACTTCCTCGTGGGTGATTTCAACGGTGTGATCCACACCAAAGATGTTGCCCATGTCGGAGACAATGGAGAGGCCGAATACCGGTAGCTTGCCCTGACGTGCCACGATGACTTCGGGAGTGGTGGACATGCCGATGGTGTCGGCACCAATGATGCGGAAATAACGGCACTCGGCAGGGGTCTCGTAGGTCGGTCCCGTGGTGGAGCAATACACGCCGTGCTGCACCCAGATGCCTTTTTCCAAAGCAATCTCGTCGGCCAATTTGATCAAGCGCTTGTCATAAGCCTCGCTCATGTCGGGGAAACGCTCGCCGAAACGGTCGTCGTGTGGCCCGATCAGCGGGTTGGGCATGGCGTGGATCTGGTCGTTGATGATCATGATGTCACCCACATGGAATGCTGGGTTCAGTCCGCCTGCGGCATTGCTCAGGATGAGGAACTGGATGCCCATCTTCATCATCACGCGGATGGGGAACACCACCTCGCTCATCGGGTAACCTTCATAGTAGTGGAAACGGCCTTGCATGGCCACTACCCTGCGACCGGCGATGGTGCCAAACAGCATCTGGCTCTGGTGCCCCTTGACGGTGGATATCGGGAAATTCGGGATCTCTGCATAAGGGATGGCATATTCCACTTGGATGCCGTTGGCCAATCCGCCGAGGCCGGAACCTAACACAACGCCGACTTCAGGCTTGAATCCGTTGGTTTTCTTGTTGATGAAATCAACTGTAGCGATGATTTTTTCGTACATAGTCCAATATTTCTTTGTTAAAACTCTCTTTTTGATGGATGTTGACGCTGATCGGCGCCACAAACAGCGGAACCGATTCAAACTGACAAAGGTAAGGGGAATTTGTCAATCTTGCAATATCTTTTTCGGTGGTGACCACGATTTTCTGCTTGCCGGGCATCGCTTCAAAGTGCTTGAGCAAAGCCTTGACGTCGTTTTCAGAATAAGGATGATGATCGCTGAAAGTGATGGTTTCCAGTTGCTTATAGCGATTTGAAAACTCGTTGATCAAGGGTTTTGGATTGGCGATTCCGCAGAAAAGCAACACGTTTTCGATTGAATCAACGTCGATCTCTGATGCCTTGTCGTTCCAAGGTTCCAAAGGCTCATAAACCACATTGGAGAAAAACACCTTTTGACGCGCCAACGGTTTCAGTTTGGCGATGATGGCGTCCTTTTGCTCTGAATCCAAATCCACAGGCGATTTGCTGACCATGATGATATCGGCCCGCTTGGCCGCGCTTCTGATATCACGCAAGGTGCCGGCAGGGACTAGAAAATCCTCGCAATACAGCTTGTCATATGCGGTCAAAAGGATGTTATGCCCCGCTCGGGTGCTGCGGTGTTGGAATGCATCGTCGAGCAGAAACAGCTCCGGCGGCCGGTCCATGGTGTTCATCAGCTCAATGGCCTCGTTGCGGTTCTCGTCAACAGCCACAAGGATGTCGCCGAATTTGTTGACGTATTGCAACGGTTCGTCGCCAACCGTCTCGGCGCCGCAGCTGGTATTGGCCAACTGAAACCCTTTGGTCTTGCGGCCATAGCCCCGACTGACCACGCAAACGCGGTATTGTTCCGACAATAGGTCGATCAAGTATTCCACATGGGGAGTCTTGCCCGTGCCGCCCAGCGCCAAGTTGCCCACACAGATCACCGGCTGGTCGAACTTTCTCGATTTCAGCAGGTGCCAATCATATAACTTATGCCTGATAGTCAGGATGATATGATACAAAAACGATATGGGCAAAAGCAAAAACTTCATATTGGGGTCAAAATTAGACAAATTTCGCTAATTTTGATGCCCAAAATCATGAAAATATGACAGTAAAAGACATCATGGACTGCATCACGGAGATCGCTCCCTTGCGCTGGCAGGAGGATTACGATAACGCCGGACTGCAGGTGGGTGATGTGAACGCAGAGGTTCATAAGGCCTTGATCGCACTGGATGTCACTGAGGAATTGGTGGACGAGGCCGTCGCCAAACAATGCAATCTGATCTTAAGCCATCATCCCCTGATCTTCCGTGGACTGAAGCATCTTACCCCGCAAACCTACATCGAGCGTGTGGTGATGAAAGCCATCAAAAATGATATCGCCATTGTTTCAATGCATACCAATCTGGATAACAGCTATTTAGGTGTTAGTCGTGTGCTTGCCGAAAAGTTGGGTCTGATTGATGTTCACTTTTTGCAACCTTCGGTGGATGAACCTGAGCTTTGTGGTGCTGGAATGATCGGTGAGTTTGAGAAGCCCATGAAAGAGCTTGATTTTCTGAAACTTGTTGCCAAGCAAATCGGCTCGCCATGCTTGCGACATTCAGCCTTGACGGGGAGGATGATCAGGAAAGTGGCTTTGTGTGGTGGTTCGGGAACGCCTTTCATGGCTGACGCGCTGCGTCAAAAGGCTGATGCCTACCTTACCGCCGACATCAAGTACCATGATTTCTTTACCCCTGAGGGCCACATTCTGCTGGTGGATGGCGGACATTTTGAGACCGAACAATTTACAAAAGAATTAATTAAGGCCTTGATAAAGAAAAAAATTCCTAATTTTGCAGCCGAAATCGCCGAGACCAATACCAACGCGGTTCATTATTTTTGCAATAAATAGTTTAAAACAGATACCATGGCAGAGAAAGAAGTCAAGAACATGATCAACGAAGAACAAGTTGAGATCAGCATTGAACAGAAGTTAGAGGCGTTATATACCTTGCAGCAGGTGGACTCGAAGATCGACAAGATCCGCGCATACCGTGGTGAGTTGCCCTTGGAAGTCCAGGATTTGGAGGACGAGGTTGCCGGTCTGAAAACCCGTATCAGCAACTTCCAGGAGGACACCAAGAAGTTCACCACCGAAGTGGCCAACTACAAGATCAAGATCAAGGAAGCAGAAGCTTTGATCAAGAAGTACGAGGAACAGCAAAACAACGTTCGCAATAACCGTGAATATGATTCAATTAGCAAAGAGATTGAATATCAGCAACTTGATATTCAGCTGAGCGAAAAGAGAATCAGAGAGGCCAATGCCAAGATGGATGATATCAATGGCAAGATCGAAACGGCTCAACAGCGCCTCGAAGAACGTAAGAACGACCTCACTGCCAAGAAGGAAGAACTCAACTCAATCGTTGAGGAGACCCAGAAGGAAGAGGAATCCCTGCTGAAACGCTCAGCTGAGTGCGAAGGCCTGATCGAGGAACGCCTGCTGGTGGCTTACAAGCGCATCCGCAAGAACGCACGTAACGGTTTGGCTGTGGTAGGCATCAACCGCGACGCTTGCGGCGGTTGCTTCAACAAGATTCCTCCGCAACACCAACTCGATATCTGCACCCACAAGAAGATTATCGTCTGCGAGTACTGCGGACGTATCTTGGTCGATAAGGAAATCATCGAGAAATACCACGAATAACAATGAAAAGCCGCTCAATCGAGCGGCTTTTTTTATTCAAATCTCATCTTGAGCGTCACCATCAATTTGTTCCGCCATTTGCGTTGGATGACGTCACCGGCAATGTTGACGTCGTTTTCGTAATAGCTGTAAGGCGTATATCCTGAGGTACATTCGGTGAGCTCATAGGCAAAATCCCATGAGGTGACTTCGCTGGTGGCATAACCTACCCCAAATGCGACTTTCTTGACACTGCCGTAGTTTTCGCCGAAGCCGTAGGGACTGCCATAGTAGGCAAGGCCGCCACGAAGGAAATACTGCCTCAATCGCCATTCCGTTCCGAGACGGATGTTGAAAGTCGGTTTTAGGAATTTCTTGATGTCGTTGTTGGCCTCATTAAACGAATAATCGTCGCTTGAAAACCTGGAGGAACCGTAATTCTTGTATTCCACGTCGGCAGTGACCATCCCTTTTCGATCGACGAGGAAAGCAAGACTGCCGATGAAGGTATGGGGCGTCTTGAAATCGTAGGTTTGGTAAAACGCTGGGGAAAGGTATTTGTGGTAGCCGTTGCCGTTGTTCAGTTGCGTGCTGGTCCATGTTGACCAGTCCTCACCGAAGAAATAATGTGTTCTGGAATGCCATGCCGCGCCGACTCTCAACCAGCTGGCGGGGTAATAGATGACACCTAGTTTGAAGTTGATGCCCCAAGCCGTGTCTTCCAGCTTCTCATAGTGACTCCAGTAGTCGAAGTCGTAGCTGTGTACTCCAGGGGTCTCGGTATAGGTGCGTTCAGTGTAGCGTTTGAAGCGAGTCAATCCCAAGCTGGTGCCGATGAAAAACTTGTCGTGCAGGTTGGTGCTCAAGGCAAACGACCATTCCCCGTCGCGACCGGTTGAGGTGACTTCGTCGCTTTGGTAAATGTCGCCTTTGGGCACGGGACTCCAATACTCGATGTAGCCCATCGTGTCAATATTTTGGTCGATCAGGAATGTTTCCCAGGCTGGACTGAGGTCGTAGGCGTAATTGTTGTCAAGATAGTCGCTGACATTGGTGTTGGGGTCGAAAAGTTCATCGATGCCGTTGACGGTTTGAAGGTAGGCGTCAACCATGGAGCTGTTGGGGTTGAGTCCGTAAGCCCTGCTTCGGTAGTTGAAATCGTTGGTTCGGGTAAAGCCGATGCCGAATTGAACGAAACGCACGGCTTCGTAGTTGCTGAACTGAGAGGCAAAGATAAGGCCTACGTTGGGAACCGTAAGCCTCATTTTTCCGGCGTTTCGACCGGTGTCGTAATAATTGGAGTGTATGAGCGTGTGCTGCAACCCCGTGGTAAAAGTGAATTCCTGAGCACGATACAGGCCCATGCCAGCCGGGTTGATGCAAATGGCTGTGACATCGCCCCCCATGGCTCCGGTAGCGTTGCCCATGGCCATGCTGCGGCCGGTGCCTTCGTAATAGGTTTGGGCGTTGAAAACCGCATCATCCACACCTTGAGCATGAAGCCCCAGGGAGAGACACAGCAAAGCCAAAAGAATCGACAGGTTGGTTTTCATTATCGTCTTCCGCCACCACTGCGTCCGTTGCTTGAGCTGCTATGACTGCTTGAGCTGCTGCTACGGCCGCTTGAGCTGCTGCTGTGGCTGCTTGAGCTACTGCTTGAGCTGCCGCGACTGCTGCTTCCGCTATAACTGCCACTGCTACGACCGCTGCTTGATGAGCTGCTACCTCTCGATGAAGAGCTGCTGTGGTTGTAGCTTCCGCTTGACGAAGGACGGCTTGAGCTGCTTGACGAGGAACGACTGTTGCTCACCGATGAAGGTCTGCTCGAAGAAGAGTTGTTAGGACGGACGTATTCGGAGCTTGAGCGTGATTGACGGCTGTCGCTGGGCGAAGTGTAGGATTTGCGACCCGACGAGGCACTGGTAGTAGCACTGCTTGGACGGGTGGTGCTGCTTGAGGTTGGTCTGTCGCTAACGGTCGGTCTGCTGCTGGCAGTTGGCCTGCCGGTGGTGGTAGTCGTCATTGAAGGTCTGGCACTGCTTGCCGATCTTACCGAAGGGGAACCGGTGCGGCCCTTGCCGTTGTTGTCTTGAGAAGAGTGCATGGTCATGGAACTGGGGGCACTGTTGCTGCGGCGGACGGAGGCTACGTAATTGCCAAAGCCGTTGTTGTTGCCGTGGTTGTAGCCATGGTTATGGCCGTTGTTCCATCCGGCATGGAAGCCATCATGATGATTGTGGTGGTGATGATGGTGATGATGATGGTATGGATGATACCAATAGGGGTCATACCAACTCCAGTGATAGCCGTGCCAGTAATAAGGACGGTACCAGTAGTAGTCATAGTACCAATAGTTGTAATAATAGGGGGAGTGGTAGTAACCGTAATAGCCATAAGGATAGCTGCCCCAGGTGTCGCCTACATATACATAGGTGTTGCCGCTGTTATAGCTGTTGCCGGTATAGTAGTCGTCATAATAGTCCATGGTGGAGCTGGCTCCTGTGCCAAAACGCTTGATGCGTGAAGCGAAGTCGGCATCATAATAGGTTTCGGTAGTGGTGTAAACCACGCCGTTGGTGTCGGTCACGGTTTCGGTGGTTTGATACACCGGTTCGGTGCTGGGCACGTAATTCTTGCTGTCTGAATAATAGGCCTGATAGTCGTAGGTGGAGCTGCCAGTGGCCGGAGTGATGACGCCACCGTTGCTGCGCACATGCTCGTTACGGTTGTTGTATGGCGAGTAATAGGTGTCGTCATAAGCCATCCTCTTGTTGGAGGAGCAACCGACAATCGCCATGGCTGCCAGCAAAACGGGAATTATTCTAAGTGTTTTCATCTTATTATGTATTTAATTTTCTATTTTTGCAGTCTGAAAAGCAAATGAGAATTATACAAATATTATACCAAGATGTCAAAAGAACTAACAACTCGTAAAGAAAATTATTCGCAATGGTACAACGACCTGGTGGTCAAGGCTGACTTGGCTGAGCAATCAGCCGTCAGAGGATGCATGGTGATCAAGCCTTATGGCTATGCTATATGGGAATTCATGCATGATGCCTTGGACAAGATGTTCAAGGAAACTGGTCACGTGAACGCCTACTTCCCGCTGTTCATCCCCAAGAGCTTCTTCAGTCGTGAGGCCGACCATGTGGAAGGCTTCGCCAAGGAATGTGCCGTGGTGACCCATCACCGTTTGATGAACGATCCCAACGGCAACGGCGTGGTGGTCGATCCTTCAGCCAAGCTGGAAGAGGAATTGATCGTGCGTCCCACCTCGGAGACCATTATCTGGGATACTTACCGCAACTGGGTGAAGAGCTATCGTGACCTCCCGATCCTTTGCAACCAATGGGCCAACGTGGTGCGCTGGGAGATGCGTACCCGTCTGTTCCTCCGCACGGCCGAGTTCCTGTGGCAGGAAGGCCACACGGCTCACGCCACCATGGAAGAGGCTGAAGCTGAGGCCCAAAAGATGCTGGGCGTTTACACCGACTTTGCCGAGAAGTTCCTGGCCATCCCTGTGTATCAGGGTGTGAAGTCGGCCAACGAGCGTTTTGCCGGTGCCTTGAACACCTATTGCATCGAGGCCATGATGCAGGACGGCAAGGCCCTGCAGGCGGGAACCTCGCACTTCTTGGGACAGAACTTTGCCAAGGCTTTCGACGTGAAGTTCCTCAACAAGGAAAACAAGCTCGAATATGTTTGGGCTACCTCTTGGGGCGTTTCCACCCGGTTGATGGGTGCATTGATCATGTCACATTCCGATGACGACGGCTTAGTGCTGCCACCTAAGATCGCCCCGATCCAAGTGGTCATCGTGCCGATTTACAAGAACGACGAGGAGAAGGCATTGACCTTCGGCCGTTGCGAGGAGATGAAGCAACAGCTCATCAATGCCGGTCTGCGCGTGAAGTTCGACGACCGCGACACCCAGAAGCCGGGCTTCAAGTTCCACGAGTGGGAACTCAAGGGTGTGCCGGTACGTTTGGTGGTTGGTCCACGCGATGTCAATGAAGGCACTGTGGAGCTGGCTCGCCGCGACACCATGACCAAGGAATCGACCTCATATGACGGCATCGTTAACAAGGTACTTGGACTGATGGATGAGATCCAGGCCAACCTGTATCAGAAAGCCCTGAAGTATCGTAACGAGAACACCTATGACGTGAATACTTGGGACGAATTCAAGGCCCAGATCGAGAAGGGTGGCTTCGTGCATGCCTTCTGGGACGGCACCACCGAGACCGAGCTGAAGATCAAGGAAGAGACCAAGGCGACCTTGCGTTTCATCCCGCTGGATGTCAAGGAAGAAGATGGCGTGGATGTCTATTCAGGCAAACCCGCCAAAATGAGAGTGTATTTTGCAAAAGCTTATTAATTAGGTTTGTAGAGTTTGATGTTGTCCTTATAGGCTCCATCAAAATACATGTGTTGCGGGCAAGTGAATACTGAATCTATGTGATACCCCAGTTCTTCATCATAGATACTTTCAGTTTTTTTGAATCGCTTGTAATAGATGTAACCGAGATTGTTGTTGACTGCTGACAATCGGTCAACAACCTTGACATAGACTTTGTTTGTCCCGTAGTAGTTAATGGAATGGTTTCTTGATTCCAGCTCTATTTCATCAATGATACCATGGCAATCATAGTTGGAATAAGTGTTGGCGTAATTGGAGACCTTACCTCCTATGGTAATGCAAGCAGTGCCTTGAGTGTATTTTGTTGTTAAATATGCGCAATTCGTTTTTATATATATATCGCCTGAACCGCTCTGAACTTCCAGCCAAAGTGCCGCTATTTCATGTTGCAATACGCCCGAGTCGGTTTGGGTTTTGCGAGGCCATAGGTAACCATGAAGCGTATCGGTAACAATGGTTCCGTTGGTGTTGAAATAGAGCATATATAGAGAGTCGTAGTAAACGGTTGCCTTGAGCTTGTAGTCGTATGGCCTCAGGAAATTTAGTGTGTTCCTGTTTCCGATGACGAGCTTGTTTAGCTTCTTTTTGTTTTCGTCATTGGTTTTGATCAGAACGGAATCGGTGTCGGTGATGATGTCGTCCAACAGGTTTTTGCCTGTCTCAATGATGACTTCCCCGGCTTCGTGTTCGGCATCGCAATGCTTAAGCACGACATCGACATTGTCGTTCATTTCGATGACTTGGAAAGAGCCTATGTGGCGTACATCGGTATCAAGGTCTCCATTGGAGAACTTCTTGCAGGAAAAGCATAGCATGCTAATGCATGCCAGGAAGATGACGACGAGTTCCCTTTTCATGGTTTAGATAGTATTTTTGGTTGAAGCTATAACCGATTCCGAAGGTGACGAAATCGGCCCTGGCCATATGACTGGTGAGTGAAAGGTGGGCGTATAGATTGTCGTAAATACGATATTTTAAGCTTAGTTTTTGGAAGACCTTGCCTTTGCCCAAGTCGGTATAAGGGTTGTATCTCAGATGCCACCCGAACTCAAAGTAGTAGGAAAGACGACTCATGGACAAGGCATAACAAAATGAGAAGTTAAGTTTGGTCATTTGGTAGATACTGATTTTATCAGTGTATTCCTTATATTCCCAAGTGCCATTATTGTTTTTTTCTTTTTTTTTGTAGGTGATATTTAGTTCTCCATTACCCAAGGGCTTGCAGTTTTCAAGTCTTTCGTCGGAGAAATCGAGCGATGCGCCCAGTCCGATGCCGGCACGGCTGTAGCGGGTGAATTGACCGAGGGCATGGAAGGTCACTTCGTGGACTTGGTAGTAGTCGTCAACGCCGCCCAAGGTTTGCGCCACGTTCTTGAAGCTGACGCCATATTCCAGGTCGAAGGAAAGCCATCGTTTGTTGTCGAATTCAAAGGGATAGTAATCGGGGCGTGAGCCGGGTGTCAGGTATATTCTGGGGTCTCTCAGATAATAGGCAAGACCCAGGGCACTGCTGATGATATTCAGTCCATAATTGGGCTGTTTGGTCCCGCCGTTGGAGAAGTGGGTGAGTCCCAAGGAAAGGACGCTCTTCAACCGTTGCGTGATTTTTTGGCGGTATTCGAAGGAGAGGTTGACGGTGGCGTTCCAGCGGGAACCTATGGAGTAGTTGTAAAAATTGTTGGAAGGGTCGAAAGGTTCGGTAATATTGGCTATTCCGAGGCCGAGCTTGAAGGTGATCTGGCTGTCTTGGTTGTTGTTCAACGGGTAGTTGATGAAAGGGTATAAAGCGTTGACGTGGCCTAACTTCATGTATCCCTCGTTGAAATTGCCCAAGTTGGAATGATAATAGGTGAATCCGATATAGGGGTAGTTGTAAACGGCTTCCCACTCGTGCTTGCCATAGGTGTTTTGGTAAAAGGAAGCCTCGAAAGCGCCAAAATGCTTGTTGAAACGCTCCATCTCAAAGTGATGGTGGTAAAAGAAGCCATAATGACCTCGCATCTCCACCATAAAATTGTTGTGGGTCAGCCATGGGTAGTCTTGCCCATGGGCTTTGATGCCGCAGAGCAGAAGTGCTGCCAACAGAACGAGGATATGTCCCTTTGAGTTTTTCATTATAGAAATAAACTGCAAATATAATGATTTATTTTGAAATTGTTAATTTTGCAGCGTTAAAACGAATCATATGGACGAACGTCTTGAAGCTTTTAAACGGCTATTGGACATCATGGATCAAGTGAGGGCGGGGTGCCCTTGGGACAGCACACAAACCATTGAGAGTCTGCGGCATCTGACCATTGAGGAGACCTACGAGTTAAGCGAGGCCATTTTGGCCAACGACTTGAACGAGGTGAAGAAGGAACTGGGCGACCTGATGTTGCATCTGGTGTTTTATGCCAAGATCGGCAGCGAAAAGGGAGCTTTCGATATTATCGACGTGCTGAACGGCATATGCGACAAAATGGTGGTACGGCACCCGCATATCTTTGGCAATGAGCATGTTGAGAACGCTGAGCAGGTGGAGCAAAACTGGGAAAAGATCAAGTTGGAGCGGGAGCATAACCGTAGTGTGCTGGGTGGCGTACCCAATGGCTTGCCTTCGTTGCTGAAGGCTTACCGGATGCACCAGAAGACGGCGGGTGTGGGCTTCCGTTGGCCTGACGCCGAGTCGGCATGGGCTAAGGTGGAGGAGGAGAAAAAGGAATTGTTTGAAGAGCTGAAAAAACCTGACAATCAAGAGAATATTGAAGCAGAGTATGGCGATTTGCTGTTTGCTTTGGCTGCATACGGTATTTATATAGGTGTCAATCCCGACGATGCCTTGGAAAAGACCGACAAGAAGTTCAGGCAACGCTTCAATTATCTGGAGCAGAAGGCGCGTGAGCAGGGTAGGGGGGTACAGCATCTAACCTTGGAGGAGATGATCGCGTTTTGGAAAGAGGCGAAGCGAAATGAGAGGTGAGTACTGAGAGGTGTTTTTTTTGAAAAAAAACTACCAATTTCCGAAACTATTATTATATTTGTAGCCTCAAAAAGAATGTAAACTAAATTCATTTATTCAATTATTATTAACTAACTAACACATTATGAAAAAGTTATCTTTACTTTTTGCGATGATTGCCTTTTTAGCAGGTAATGTTTTCGCTCAAACTGTGCTCATCGATGATGACATGGAAGGCTACACCGTAGGTAGCAAGATTGCTGTTGCAGCTCAGGCAGCTGGCAACGACTACTGGACAACATGGAGCAATGCTCCTGGTGGTGCTGAAGACGGTGTTGTTGCAGAAATGGGTGGTTCAAAATGCGGTCATTTGACCTATAACAATGACCAAGTCGTTCTTCTCGGTGGTATGGAATCAAGCCACTATTTGGTTGAGTTCGACATGTACGTTCCAACAGGCAAGGATGCTTATAACAACATTCTTCACATTTTCAACGGTCAAGGTAGCCAGTGGGCAACTGAGGTTCACTTCAACCACTCATCAAATGGTACCCAGATTGAAGTTGGTGGTGTTGATTACCCATTCACATTCCCATTTGACACCTGGTTCTCCATTAAGTACGACATCGACCTTGATAGCGACGTGGCGACATTCTTTGTTGACGGTACGGAAATTGTTACCTGGCAGTTCAGCTTGCAGGCTAGCGGTGGCGCTGGTCAGCGTAAATTGGATGCTATCGACTTCTATCCTCCAACAAGTGCAGCAGTGTCAGAGTACTATGTTGACAATGTTAAATTGACTCTTGTCGGTGAGGTTTCAGCTCCAAGCATGAACGTTACCCCAGAGGCAATTGAAGAGGCACTTGATCCGGATGATGTAACGACTGTTGACATTGCCATTGACAATTCCGGCACAGCCATGGGTGACTGGCATGCATTTGTTGATTTCGGCCCTGGTGGCACAGGCTCACAGTCAGCTGAACTCAAATATCACGATGGCGAAGCCAGTAGCGGCATCGGTTCGTCAGGCGGCCCATACACACGTGAGATGGCTATCCGTTTGCCAGGTGCAGCATACGGCTCATCAGCAATGGGTATGAAGATCTCTTCAATGAAGTTCTTGACAAGTTCACAATATGCTTCAGCCAACAACACCTATACTTTCCGTATCTATGGTGAAGGTTTCTACAACCAGCCTGGTGAAATGCTCGCAGAAAAGACTGTCACATCCTCATCACTGGGAACATGGCTCACAGCAAACTTCGACGAAGATGTTTATATGACAGGTCAGACCATGTGGGCAACAGTTGAAGTGTTGCAGAACGCTGGTGAATATCCGTTGACCATGGATGGTGGCGAATATGGTGAAGAAGCCGATGGTAACTGGCTTAGCACACAGGGTGGTTCATTTGAACACTGCTACAGCGCTGGTAGCTTTGGCGGTGCTTGGCTGATCACAGTCAACTGCCAAGGTGAGTTGATCCCAGGCGGCTGGGCTAACCTTAGCGCAATTGATGGCTCTGTTGCTGGCAATTCTACTCAAGCTGTTACACTTACCCTGAATTCAATCGGTCTTGATGAAGATGTCTATAACGCAAGCATTAAAGTCTATACCAACGATGAGGATAATCCATATTTCGAGATCCCTGTTGCATTGACTGTTGGTGCCGCTTCAGTAATGGAGAACGGCGACAATGCCTATGAGATTTATCCTAACCCGGCTACCACTCAGGTGACCGTGAAGGGTGAAAACCTCAGTTCACTTGCCATTTACAATGTTGCCGGCCAGTTGGTCCGCATTGTGAAACTCGACGGCATGGTCAACAATATTGACATGGATGTTGAAGCTGGTGTTTACTTCTTCAGCGTTTATGACAACAATGGCAACAACAGCGTCCAGCGCGTTGTCATCACCAAATAATCTTTTTCAAAAGATTTGAAAAAAGCCGTCCGTTTCGGGCGGCTTTTTTTATTATTTTTGCAACATCATGAAGGAGCTTTTAATCAGAACTGTCTCAGGCGCGGTGTTGGTGGCCGTCATCATTGCCTGTATCTTGGCCTCTCCTTGGGCTTGGGCTGCATTGGGATTATTCATTGTGGCGGTTGGCACATGGGAGATGGGGCGGTTGCAGCAAGTCGAAAATCGCTCCCATGTCGCGATGGGAGAGTTGTTTTCCCTTGGCGCGTTTGCCATAGCGGCATTGGCGGCATTGGACGTGCTTCCCCGGCATTGCGTGATCCTTGAGTTGGTGATCTGCATGCTGCCTTTCCTGTTGGCATTGTTTTCGGTGAAGGACGATTTCAGGCATCTTGCCGCTTTTGCATACGGTTCCATGGCTTATCTGAGCCTTCCCGTGTCACTGATGGTTTTTATGTATCGTCCTGAATTTTTCGGAGTTTTGTCTGGCCCGCGATTGCTTCTGTTGATCTTTGCCTTGCTTTGGACCAATGATACTTTCGCTTATCTCACGGGTCGGTTGCTTGGCAAGCACAAGCTCTTTCCGCGGATTTCTCCTGGAAAAACCATTGAGGGGAGTGTCGGAGGATTGTTGTTTACCCTGGCTGGAGTTGTCGTGTTTAGCCGTTATGCCGACTGGCTTTCATTGGAAGCGGCCGTTGGCATGGGCGTGATTGCCGTGGTGTTTGGCACCTTGGGCGATTTGTGTGAGTCGATGCTGAAACGTCAGGCTGGGGTGAAGGATTCGGGAAATCTCATTCCCGGTCATGGCGGTATTTTGGACCGTTTTGACTCCGTTTTGTTTGCCGTGCCATTTGTTTTTGTATATTTGCTGTTGCTATGAGACAAATTCATAAACGGATTCACGAAGAAGGCAACAAGGCTATTATCATCACGCTGTTGGTTTGGGCGTTGATCATTGTAGGCATTAACCTTTTAAGGCCTGAACAGGATTGGTGGCATATCGTTGTTTATGTCGTTGCAGCTGCGATTATTGCATTGATTGTCCGTTTTTTCCGCGTTCCCATCAGTCGTCGTACCACCCACATGGAACATGCGGTACTGTCGCCTGCCGATGGCGTGGTGGCGGCCAATGAGATTGTGATGGAAGACGAGTATTTTCATGAGAAACGCCGTCAGGTCTCGATCTTCATGTCCATTTACAACGTTCACATCAACTTTTTTCCGTTCGACGGCGTGGTGACCTACTACAAATACCATCCAGGGAAGTTTTTGGTGGCGTTCAAGCCTAAATCCTCCACCGATAATGAGCATAATAGCATCGTTTTGAAAGATGTTCAAGGTCGGGAGGTGCTGGTGCGTCAGATTGCCGGTTTTGTGGCGCGGCGCATCGTTTGTGATTTGGAGCCTGGCGACGCGGCTATCGCCGGTGAGGAGCTGGGTATGATCCGTTTTGGCTCACGGGTGGATGTGTTTCTTCCCTTGGATGCCGAGGTGGAAGTCCATATCGGTCAGGTTGTACGTGGCAAGGCTACGGTGTTGGCAGTGATGAAGTGATTTTACAGGATTTTCATGATATCCAATAGGTTGCGTACTTCATAGGTGCGTTCGCCGATAGTGTTTTCGCCTGAGGGATTGAAGAAGATTTGATCCATGTTGGCGGCGCGGGCACCGTTGATGTCAACGTCCATCTCGTCGCCGATCATCAGGCTTTCTTCGGGGGCGGCATGGGCTTTTGCCAGAGCATATTGGAAGATCTCGGGATTGGGCTTTTTCACGCCGACTTCCTCGGAGACGGTGAGGGTCTCGAAGTAAGGTCCCAAGCCTGAACCGTTCAGCTTGGTGTGTTGCACCTCTTGAAAACCATTGGTGATGAGGTGTAGGTGGTATTTGGGTTTGAGATAATCGAGCAGCTCCATGGTGCCAGGCACCAGCCTGACGATGCGTGGCGACCAATAGACGTAGTCTTCGCTGAGGCGGTCGGCCAGCTCGTCGTCGTGGATGCCGTAATGCTCCAAGGGTTTCATGAAACGGGTGTGGTTTAGCTCGTCCTTGGTAATCTGGTTGGCGCGATACAGCTCCCAAAGCTTTTCGTTCAAAGGGTGATAGACCATGTGGAATTCGTGGGCACTGGGGATGCCCAATTCCTTGAGGTGGTATTGGTCGTAGATCTTTTCGAAGGCCATTTCGGCCGCGGCATCGAAGTCCCAGAGGGTTCGGTCAAGGTCAAAGAAAATGTGACGGTAACCGTCATTGCGAGGAGCGTCAGCGACGAAGCAATCCACACTTGACGACAAGTGGGTTGTTTTGCTTCGCTCGCAATGACGGAGCATCTGCCGTTGCCACTCGAAGAGCGCTACGGCGGCGGCGTGACTGACGTTGAGCGATCGGGTGGGACCGGGGACGGGAATATAGACTACCATGTCGCATTGGCGGAGCAGGTCTTCACTGAGGCCTTGGCTCTCGCTACCCACGATGAAAGCCGCGTCAGCAGGGAGCTGCGTGTCGTAGATGCAGGTGGCGTTGTCGGCCGTTTCGATGGCCACGATGCTCTTGCCTTCGGGGACGATCTTGCGAAGGTCGGTCTCCTCAGTGAAATACCAACGGATGTTGCCCCGGCTGGAGGCTGCGGCACGACGCACCTTGCCCAACTTGTGGCGGCTCTCGTCACCGAGAAACACCATCTCCGAGGCGCCGATGTTGTCGGCGATGCGGATCATGGCACCCATGTTGTCGGGGGTTAGGAGGTGGTCGGCGATGATGATGGGATGGGGGATATGGTTGAAAAGTTCCTCCGTAGGGATGGCTTTGAAAAGATCGTTTGATTTAAGATAGCTCATTCTTGGGTAAGGGTATTTAAGAAAGCTTTGAGTTGTTGTTTCTCTTCGGGGGTGAGGCGGGTGCCGCCCTGATTGACATGGTGCATCAGCGGACTGATGAATACAGAATACTGGACACTGTCGGAGTAGAAGTCGATGACTTCGTCGAGGGTGGAGAATCGGCCGTCGTGCATGTAAGGCGCGGTGAGTGCGATGTTGCGAAGGGTGGGGGCTTTGAAGGTGCCGTGGTCTTCGGCATCGAGGCCGTTGTTATAGCGAAGGTTTGTGGTAAACAAGGCGTTTGATCCACCGCCGTGGCAGTGGAAGCAGTCGGCACCTTTTTCGGTAATGAAAAGCCGATAACCGTTGAGTTCGTCTTGGTTGAGTTGTTCCTCGCCGCGTAGGTAACGGTCGAACTTGCTGTCGGCGAAGACCAGGCTGCGCACGTATTGGGCAATGGCTTTCTCCACAAGAACGAAGTTGATTTTGTCAGTGCCAAAAGCCTTTCGGAACAGCTTGGGATAGGTCGCTGACTGTTGCAGTTGCCTAACCACCTCAGTGGTGTCGGCGTTGATCTCCGAGGGGTCGGTATAGGCGGCATATACCATGTCCTCAAGGGTCTTGACATTGCTTCTCCAGCCCAAGCCGGTGGTGTTCCAGACGAGGTTGATCAAAGGTAACATCGTGTGTTCCGTTCCGAGATTCTCAAGCGTGGCTTCGGGACCGCCTTCAAAGCTATGCTCGGGATGATGACAGGAGGCGCAACAGGATGGATTGCTTCGTCGCTGACGCTCCTCGCAATGACGTGTGGTGTCGTCAAAGAACAATAGCTTGCCAAGCTCAACTCCCTCTTCGGTCATGGGATTGTCGGCGGGGATGTTGTTCTTGTGGGGAAAGAACAATGGCGAAGGCAATTCGTAGGGTGTGGGGTTGAAAAGGTCATCTGGATTGGGATGACAGGCTATCAGGATAAGCGGAAGGATCAGGAGCAGAAGAAGGTGCTTTTTCATGACTTCTTGAGGCTAAAGAAATGCGGCTTAGGACTGGCTTTGCGGCAGATGTCTTGGATGGCACGGGCGATCCTGAGGGTTTGTGATTCGTCGGTGCTGACCTCAAAAACGTCATGGCCGTTTTCTTTCAGTATTTGTTGGGCTTCTTGGTTCTGCATGATGGCACCTCCAAGGACGTTAATGTCGTAGGTATGCGGATTGCGGAACCAATTGTCGATGTTCATGTTGAGATGGATCACGTTGGTGGCACCCTCTTCAAGGTTTAAGTCCAGGGGCAACTCCACAGTGAAGTAGTTCTGGTAAAAGACAGACTGGTCTTCGTTTTGTCCAATGCCGAGATGGATGTTCATTGGAATCAGGCTGTCATTTGGGTTGAGGTACCATCCATTCAGTTTCATGTAATGGTAGCCGCCGCCAAGATGATCAGGCCAAAACATGTTGTTCTCAGGCGGATCGGGAAAGAGGCCCGTGACGTTGTCCTCTTGATCCAAGCCAAAGGTGAATCGCATCGAGGTGTATTTCTGGCAAGGGATGGAAGAGGTTGCAATGATTTGTGTTTCAGGGAGGTTGGTGTCGAAATAAAACACTTTTCCTAGGCTGTATTCATCACCTTTCTCACTTATCAGCGCGACCTTCGAGATAAACCACTGGATCTCATTTACCATGAATCGGTTGCCGGCTTCGTTGGTATAGCAAAGGCTGTCAAGCATTAGTGGCTGGCCATTGGCGGTGTAGCCGACTCGAATCTCAGCGTTGCCGTTCATCGGCTTGGTGCAGGAAGTACTCATCATTGCGATGGCTAATATGGATAAAACGAGACGGTTTTTCATCTTCTTTATTATTCGGTTGCAATGATACAAAAATCTTTCCAAATTCGTATTTTTGCAGTCCAAAACGATAGAAAAATGGCAGAATTTAAGATAGGCGACAGGGTGAATTTCCTGAGCAGCACGGGTGGCGGCAAGGTCACCAAGATCATTGACTCGCGCATGGTGATGGTAGAGGTGGAGGACGGCTTTGAGCTGCCCACCTTGATCTCCGATTTGGTGCCCGATTTCCGCAACCAGCCTACAAGGCAGCAACAAATTGTGGAGACCGTCCAAAAGGAGATTCAGGAGAAGGAAATTGTTCAACAACAGCAACAGGAAGATGCCCGTCACGGCGGCCTAAGGCGTTTCGCCAAGGAGGCTGAGAAAGAAGGCGTGTATTTGGCTTTTGTGCCACATGAGCAACAGTGGCTTCTGACGGGTGCCATGGATGTGGTTTTGGTGAACCATACGCCTTATGAGATGCTTTATACCTTTACCATTAAGGAAGAGACGCAGTTTGTCAACGTGGATTACGGACAAATCGACAAGCATGAAAAGGTGGTGGTGGAGACCATATCGCGCGAGGATCTGGAGTATTGGTGCAACGGCATTGTGCAGGCCATCTTTACCATGGAGAGTTCCGATACGGTATTGATGCCTTTGAACGCGCCTTTCTCGTTGCGAACCAACCGTTTCTTCAAGGAAGGCAGCTACCTGATGTCAGGCTTGCTGGGCGAGAAGGCCGTGATGATCAACTTGGCCGACCTCGTGTTGCTGAAGAGCGGCAATGACGATTTTGCCAAGATCCTGAAGGAAGGCATTGGGACCCAGGCTACGAAGCAAGAACTGATCAAGAAGGAAGCACCTATTGATAAGCACAAGACTGCCCAGGGGGAGGCTACCGTGGATTTGCATATCGGTGAGTTGGTGGACAACATCGCGGGTTTGTCGAGCCACGATATGTTCCGGATCCAGATGGATTATTTCCGCAAGATGCTCGATAGTGCCATTACCGCAGAGTATTCCAAGGTTACGTTTATCCACGGTGTGGGTAACGGCGTGCTGAAGAATGCCATCATTGAGGAATTGAAGAAGTATAAGAATACGGAAAACAGGATGGCATCCATTGCGAAGTTTGGCGTTGGGGCGATTGACGTGATTATTGAAGACAGAAGACAGAAGTAAGAAGTCGGAATATGAGAAGGGGGCATCATAAAACGAAGGGAATGACAACCGTCATTGCGAGCGAAGCGAAGCAATCCAACCAGACTCAGAATGGTCAAACTGGATTGCTTCGTCGCGGCGCTCCTCGCAAAGACGTGTTTATCGCCATGCTATTCGTAATACTCATCATTCTTTTCCCTTCCTGCCACAGAACTAGCGATCCGCTGATTGGCCGCTGGACGGTGGAGAAGGTGAATGTGGAGTTTAATGAGCGGATTGCCACACCTGAGCTGGTGCGTCAATATGGCGAGATTGAAAAGGCCAACATCGTTGAGATCACCCAAGATTCGACGTTGGTGTTCATTTCCGATGGCGACATGATTAAGGGAAATTGTTCGCTTAAGGGATCGCAGTTGTTTTGCGATGGGAAGTTGTTTGGAAGTCTGGAAGGTGGCAAATTGATTGCCAAAAATAAAACCCCAATAGGGACTATTGAGGTTGTTTACGCGAAGTGACCCCGCAGGGAATCGAACCCTGATCGAAGGAACCGGAATCCTTTATTCTATCCATTAAACTACGGGGCCGTAGGAATAATGCGGCGCAAAAATAAGAAAAAATCGGGTTCGTTCCAGAAGAATCGCTATTTTTGCAAAAGTAATATGCATTTGTCAAAATGAGTGAATACGTTGATGATCGGGTTCATTTGTACCAAAAAGATGTAATTGAGGCTTTGCCCCAGTTACCGGATGATTTTTTTGACGTGTGTATTGTGGATCCTCCATACGGTGCTTCTACTACCAATAATTGGAGCTATAATGAGAATGCCAAACTGAAAGGATTTGGGGGGGATTGGAAATTGACTAATGAATTATGGGATTTGCTTTCCCAAAATGACTCATTTCAAAGCACCTTTGCTTGGTTGAAGGAATTAAAACGTGTAATCAAATCCAATGGATCGATTTGGATCCATTCCACTTATCACAATTCCGGATTTGTCAATGTTTGTTGCCAACTTCTTGACTTAGAAATAATCAACGAAGTCGTTTGGTATAAACGTAACTCGTTCCCTAATTTGTCTGGTCGAAGATTGACTGCGAGTCATGAGACCATTTTATGGGTACATAAAGGGGGTGCCAAGCATCGAGACTATGTTTTCAATTATGAGGCTTCGAAAGAATACTATTCTTCCAGCGATCTGCTTAAGGAAAGGGGTAAACAAATGCGGACAGTTTGGGATATTCCGAACAATAAAAGCAAGGATGAGATGCTGTTTGGTTCGCATCCAACCCAAAAGCCTATTAAGGTAGCGGAAAGAATCTTGGCAATTTGTGGCGTTAAAGATGGTCGATTGTTGGTGCCATTTGTCGGTTCGGGAACCGAAATGGTTGCAGGATTGCAGTATGGCATGAGCGTTTGGGGCTATGAATTGGAGGAGGAGTATTTCAATTTGGCGAAGAAACGTATTAGAACTGTGTTGAATAACACTCAAATATCATTGTTCGCATGAATACTTACCCAGCTGTTATTAAATGGTCGGGAAGTAAAAGGACAGTAGCGACCCAATTAGCTGAGAAATTTGTCCCTTCTGACGTTTACTACGAGCCTTTTGTGGGAGGTGGTTCGATGATGCCCTTTGCTAGAGCGTCCAAAGGAGTCGCTGGAGATATTATTCCAGAACTCATTGATCTATGGTTAAGTATTAAGAACAATCCTCGTGAAGTGGCATCTGAATATGAGTCCCGTTGGCTAGACTTGCAGAAAAACGGTGCGGATGTTTATTATTTAATACGAGATCATTTTAATGAAACTCGTGATTGTCATGATTTTCTTTTTTTGACTCGTACCTGTGTGAATGGAATGATACGGTATAATGAAAAGGGCGACTTTAACAACTCGTTTCATTTGTCTCGTCCCGGGATCAATCCAGATACTTTAAAAAGGATTGTTTATCAATGGAGTGGATTATTGCAGAAATTTGAGTTTCTGAATGTTGATTATAGAGAATGTCTTTCCACGGTAAAGCCCGGAGATTTTGTCTTTCTTGATCCTCCTTATGGAGGGACTAAGTCGCGTTATATGCAGACGGAGTTTGTATTGGAGGATTTTTACAAAGAGTTGGAACGCTTGAATACTATCGGTGCGAAATGGATGCTCACATTTGACGGATCCGCTGGTGATCGCGTTTATTCCTATGCTCCTCCTGTTGATGTCTATAAGCAACAATATCAAATCCATACAGGCAACTCTGCCTTCAGTCGTTTGATGGACAATAAACGTGATGTGATTAGAGAATCAGTGTATCTTAATTACGAGCCCGCCCAAACCCAACTTGACTTGTTTTAGGATGCCTTTTATGGAATCACCGCTAACCGCACATAAAACATGTAATGTCGTGACTATGTCAAATTCAAAAGCAAACACGGCGTCCAAATCCCCGCGTTTTAGATGTTTGATCATGTCATTTTCGTTGGTGAATTTAAAGGCGCCAATGGAAAGAACTGAGTAAGGTCGCATTTTTGGTGTTGCCCCTTGGTACAATCGCCAGTCGCTTTTGGCTGTCTTGAAAGCTGTTGGCATTACATCAAATAGGTCGGTGAGGTATGTTTTGAGATTCACTCCGATATGGTTCTCCAAATCTCCGCCATGAAGTTTTGATTCTATGGAATAGAATATATCAGTCGTTTTCTTTCTTATTTGTATGACATGGTCTGGACGTTTGCCACCCACTTTTGATACTCGAGGCAAGGAAGTCCAACGGAATACTTCACCGTTTTTCCCATAGTAATTAATGCCCGACCAATCGCCTCCTGGAGGATTGCAAAGACTTTCAAATACGGCCAAATCCTCTTTTTTCCCAAATAGTTGATGAATGGATGTATCGGTATCTTGCTCGGAATAAGACAATGAAGGCGTTGAATATGAAAAAGAAATGGGATTGGAGTTGGGCTTTAGTTTTGTTTTTGTTGGAAAGAAAACCTTTTTGCTGTTGGTGGGACTGTCAACCATTACGTAATCACACAAATATAAAATGGCTTGCCACAAACCATTGTTGTTGGCCAAAGAGGTGGGAGATTTCTCGAGCTCAACCCAAATGCTTTTTGGGGCTGGACCATACACTATTGCCATGATTTGAGCATCATCACCTAACATCATTTTTGCCAACGGAGGGAGTCCTCTGTCAGGTCGGGAATCATCGCCTGCTGGTTTGAATCCTGTGATCCAAACAATCGCCAATGGCTTTTTCTTGTTGATACGAAACATCGTCTTTGGGTAAGTCTTTTCCAGAAAAGATTCAAAAGCCATTCTTTTTTCTTGTGGAATGATACAGATCGGAAGGTCTTTGGCACCAATGGAAAGACATTCGTATGATTGTACTTCGGCAAATAGTCGGTTGAAAGTGGATGTCGTTTTTACTTTGGCGGTCGTTTTCTTTTTCCAGACCAGATGACTTGTTTTGTTTATCAGCCAAGTGGTTGGCTTCTTGGCACGAAGCAGTTTTTCCCATTCCCTATTGCGTAAGGTGTCCACCAACTTTCTGTCATTGGAGAGTATTTTCACCAGTTCCAACGCTTTTCCTTCCAGTTTATCAGTAATTCCCGAATAATCCTCTCGGTTAATGAGGGCTTTGATGAGTTGCAATCCTTCAGACAAACCGATCGCCGATTTGTATTTGTTGTGCAAATCGTCAGTTATTGCTGGATGTTCGGTATATATCGGCAAACAGAAATGCTTTGCTTTTTTTGAAACCATTAAATACGAAAATGGAACAACAGGATTGGGAAACCGAGAGGCCTTGACCTTTCTGTCCTCGTCCAATTCAACACCTCCAAGTTCCGCGAAAAACAAATAAGGAATACCAGCCATTGCACATGAAAACGCTCTTCCATTTCTTTGCCAAGCATTGTTGCCAGCAGGAAGCGCAGAGCAATATTCTATGGCGAATAAAATGGATTCTGTCTTTCCCGTTATTTCTGTGATGTAGGAATCGGCTCCCTCACGGAGGATGCCACCTTGTTTTTGCAACTCCTGGGATAGATTCACTCTCCAACGTCCATGGCCTGATAATAATTCGATTTGAAAAATGCCTAGCGTGTATGTAGGCATAAAAATGGGAGATGCAGTGTCATAAATGGGATTAGCTCCAAATGCTTGTGAAATATGCGATAGTGAGCGCTCACATTCAATGATGTTATCACCATGAATGCGTAAATGTCTTGTCGTCATAAAGGATCAGTCTTTGAAGAGTTCAATAATGGAGACCTGAAGCCCTTCGGCGATTTTCTCTATGGTATTAAGCGTTGGTGATTTCTCACCACGTTCAATAGCACCAATATAAGTCCTGAACAAGGAGCATCTTTCAGCAAGGGCTTCTTGTGATAGCTTTTGCTTTTTTCTTAAAGCAGCGACACGTTTCCCAAAAGCAATGTTAATATTTGTGTTCATTGTCATCTATTAATTTTTTGCGAAAATACAAACACAAAAGACAACAATCAACACTCTAAAGATAGCATTATTATGCTATCCTTGCCGTTTCAACTGTTCCACGAAGTCGTCGATGCGGTGGAGTTCGGCGGGGATGTCGATCTCTTGGGGACAGTGCTCCACGCAGTGATGGCAGCCGATGCAGTGGCTGGCTTGGCGTTCATAAGGTACCTTGCGGTCGTATTCGAGGAGGAAGTTGCGTCGGTTGCGACGGTATTCCTGGGCTTCGGGATTGCCAGTGGGCATGACGCCTTCGGTGACAAAGTAGTTGTAATGGTCGAAGATGGTCGGGATGTTGATGCCATAAGGGCAGGGCATACAATAATTGCATGCAGTGCAAGGCACAGTCTGTAGTTTGATGAACTGCTCGGCCACCTTCATCAGGAACTCGTCCTCCTCAGGGGTGATGGGTCGCAGCGGCGAATAGGTCTCCACGTTTTGTACCAGATGCTCCATATACGTCATGCCGCTCAGCACCGTCAACACGTCCTCGGGAGTGCCGGCGTAACGGAAAGCCCAACGTGCCACGGGTGTCTCAGGCTCGCGTTCCTTCATCTGCTTAACGATGTAGTCGGGTTGCTTGGCGAGTCGTCCACCAAGCAGGGGTTCCATGATGACCACGGGGATGCCTCGACGGTGCAGCTCATTGTAGAGATACGATGAGTTGACGCCCTGTCCGTTGATCTCGGCGAAGTTCCAATCCGCATAGTTGAGCTGTATTTGGACGAAATCCCAATGGTAACGCCCTTCGTCGTGCCAACGGAGCAGCATGTCGAAGATCTTGACGTCACCGTGGTATGAGAAGCCGAGGTTGCGGATACGCCCGGCGTTTTTCTGTTCCACAAGCCAGTCGAGGATGCCGTTGTCCATGTAGCGGGCGTTAAAGAGTCCTTCACTATCAAGCTCTTGGGTATTGCCGCCGACGGCGTGAAGCAACAGGTAATCGACATAGTCGGTCTGCAGCTCCTTGAGGGAGTTCTCGAACATGGCTTTCGAGGCCTCGGTACTCCAAGTCGATGGGCTGAAGTTGGAGAGCTTGGTGGCAAGGTAATAGCTCTTGCGTGGATGGCGGGTCAAAGCGATGCCGGTGGCGTGTTCCGACATGCCTTTGCAATAGACGGGAGAGGTGTCGATGTAGTTGACGCCATGCTCCAGCGCATAGTCGATCTCCTGGTTCACCAGTTCCTGATCGATAAAGGAGTTAGGGTTGTCGCGCAGGGTGCCGCCTTGTTCCACGGGGAGGCGCATCATGCCATAGCCTAACAACGACACTTTGTCGCCCGAGTTTGGGTTGGTGCGGTAGGTCATCTCGCCTTGCCCGTCGAGGATCGGGCCGGTGGGAACGATGGGTTTGTTTTGGGGTTGGCAAGCGGAGAGTACCGCAGAAGTGGCTACTGCAGCACCGCCCATTTTCTTGATGAAGTCTCTTCTTTTCATGATACGTGATGCGTTTCGTTACCTTCAACATAGATGGCACTAAATGGTCTTGATGGACAGAGGTTCTCGCAGGCACCGCAGCCGATGCATTTGTTCTCGTCAACGGAGGGTATCTGGACGGTTTGGCCCTTGTGGTCGTAGTCCACCATTTGGATGGCGCCGGTAGGACAATGGCGTGCGCAGTTGCCGCAGCTGACGCCGTCGGTGAGCACTACGCAGTTGTCCTTTACCCATACGGCATGCCCCACGTGGATGGTGGTCTTTTGCTCTTTAGATATAGGCTTGATGGCACCTGCAGGACACACCTGGCTGCAACGGGTGCACTCGGGACGGCAGTAGCCCGTCTCAAACGACATGGTGGGCTGCATGAAATGGCTCAGGTCAGTCGAGGGGCGCAACACGTGGTTGGGACAAGCCGACACGCAAAGCTGGCATGCGGTGCAGTGCCTTTGCATGTGGTGTGCCGAGACGGATCCCGGAGGGGTGATGGGTGTTTGGCGTTTCGGGGCTTCCTTGTCGATGATCACAGCTAGACCACCGTCAACCTTCATCTGGGCTTGTGCAGTGGCGGCTGTAGCTGTGGCGATGGCGGCACCCACGAGGAAGGAACGACGACCTTGGTCAGGCTTATCCGACGACAAGTGGATTGCCGCGTCGATTCGCTTCTCGCAATGACGATAGTGAAGAGCTTTGCCCTTGCATACGTTAATACAGTCGCCGCAAACCACGCAACGCGAATAGTCGATTTCGCCCGTTTTACTATTGATGGCTCGTGCCTTGCAGTTTTTCTCGCAGAGACCGCAGTGCTTGCATTTGGTTTCGTCAAAACGCACGCGGAACAAGGAAAAACGACTGAAGAAGCTGAGGACGGTGCCAACAGGACAGATGCTGTTGCAATAGGCACGGCCATAAAGGAAGGCTAATACGCCGAGGATCAGCATTACCACCCAAGCGACGATGCTCACGGTGAGATTTTTCACAAAAACACTGGTGACGATGCGGCCATAAGTGCTATAAGGTGCCAATAGGGTGGTTATGGGGGCAAAACCGACAATTAGGCAAACGATGAAGATGACCAATACACTGTAACGAAGCCATTTGTGCTCTTTTACGTAATTGAAGCGGTTTTTCTTGAACTTGCCGCCGAGCCAGCTGTAAATGTCCTGGAGGATGCCCAGCGGACAGATCACGCTGCAATAGATGCGGCCGAAAAGTAGCGTGATGACGACGAGTGCGGCCACCACGATGAAGTTCAAGGCCAACACGGCAGGTAGGAACTGGATTTTGGCAATCCATCCTATCCATTGGTTGATGCTGTAGTCGATGCCGAGAAACAGCAGGGTTACCAATAGGATGGCGATGATGGCAAGAGTGATGCGGAGTTTGCGTAACATAAGGTGTTAGTTTGGAGTTGGCAGTTATTGGATGAGGATTTTTCTAGTTCCTTTTTCAGAGAGGATTACATACACACCGGGTTTCAGCGATAAAGAGTTGACGCGTTGTCCGGTGACCGTATAGATGGTCGCAGTTGACAGGTCGATTTGGCTGAAGTCGAGGGTGGGTTCTTCGAGACCTTCGCTGCCGACGTAGGGATAGAACGTGACCAGACCAAGGCTCGGATCATCGTTCTTATGGAAGATATGGTCTTCTATTTCATCGTAATTGGTTGTGCCCCATTTGTTTCCGACAGCCATAATGTCGCAAGAGGTGGAGTTGTTGTAGAGGTCATAAACCTCGCCGCCGTTGCCGTTGTCATGAATCTCGTTGTAACCCCAATCTTCCTCGGTGCCCATGTTGATGTCATGGTAATAAATGGCTGTAATTCCCCACAAGTTTCCTGTAATCAAGTTGTTGCGTAAGATAGCCTTGTTGTTGGTGGTGGTGCCGTAAATGGAGATACCGCTGCCGCCGTTCATCGGGTTGTCCTCATGGCAATTGTTTAGGAACTGGTTGCTTTCGATCACCGACGAGATGGTCTGTCCTTGTTGGTTGTATCCGTAGCGGTTTTCCCTGATGATATTGTCTTTCAAAAGAACCTTCGTTGAACCAGTTCCCATAAGGTCGGCGACGGAGATGCCGCCCACGTACCAATTAGCCATGATGGTGTAAATCTCATTGCCGATGATTCGGATGGTGTCTTCACCTCCTGGTCCAAGGTTGATTTGCGGAGTGTTGACATTATCAGTGACATTAGTATCGAAATCGCAATTCAGAATCTTTGGCGATGCCTGCCCGTTAGCAGGGGAACTGATTGCAGCACCGTGATTCAACATGAAGTAGCAGTTTTTAATAGTCGGGTCGCAGTTGAAGATGTCGATGACTGCGTTGCAGTAATCCCTGGTGAAATAAACGAATTTCACGTCGTCGAAGGTCACATCCGATTCAATGACTTTGATGCCGGCACCGTCGGAGAAATACATCTTTTTGAGGTTGCATCCCGTGGCGTTCTCGAAGCGCATGCTGAAATGGTTGGTCTCGTTCAGCCCGTAAAACTTGACTCTATTGTTGCCAGTGTTGGTGCAAACCATTGAGCCGTTGATGGTTAAGAGTACTTCGCCAAAATCAACTCTTGACGTTTGATTGTTTATTTGCAACACGTCGCCAGCAGAAATCGTGAGGTCGGCGTTGACGAGGAATCCGTTTTCACCAATGGTAACAACTCCGTCAGTGATGTTGACAAGGTCAGAGAAGGTGTAAGTGGTGCCTTCACCCGGGCTAACCCATTGAGCGTTGAGATTGGTTGCTAAACAAATGATTAACAATAAGATAGGTAAAACTTTTTTCATATGGGGAGGTTTTGTTTGTTTCTGATGCAAATATGGGAAATAATTTTGGTTTTTGCAAATGAAAAAAGCCGCTTCAAAGCGGCTTTTTGTGGAGGTGGAGGGGGTCGAACCCTCGTCCAAACAAGGAACCACCAAGGTTTCTACATGCTTATTCCGCTGTTGGTTTTCGTGCCAGGCAAGGGAGCGGACGCCCTAAACCTGACCTTATCTCCTGAATCTCATCCGCGTGTCGGAGCGCCACGCGAACTATCCCGAAATTGCTTAGCACCCCGTGCTCAGGCCGGAATCAGGCATCTCCACCTGCGGGATGTTTCGTCCACCCACCTTGTGGGCGGATTAAGCCAGTGATCTACTGTACTTCGATCAGGCAGCGAAAGCGTAGTTATTTTCGCCAATTACTTTTTTGCAGTTAAGATTTACGAGCTTCGCTGCAAGGCTCGGCATGCTTCCGTGACAATTCATCTTGCTGTCAAAACCGGTCACCCCCAAATGAGTTGAAAGATAAGAGATAAAAGTTAATAGTTAACTCTTTCTCTCAAGGTTCAATGGAAAAAGCGAGCAAAGATAAAGCAAAAATCGATCCACCGCAACCTGTTTTTTATCTTTTATCTCTTATCTTTTATCTTATTTCAATGGATTCCCGAAATGAACCACGTCGTCTTTGGAAACTGTGTTGCCGCAGAGGATCACCAAACGCTCCACGATGTTGTGCAGCTCGCGGATGTTGCCGGTCCATTGGTAGTTTTTCATTTCCTCGAGTGCTTCAGGTGTGAACTTCGGAACGGCCTTGCCCATGTTGGCGGCGATACATTCCACGAAATTCTCCACCAACAGCGGGATGTCGTCCTTACGTTCCCTCAAAGGTGGCACATGGACCACGATGACACTGAGGCGGTGGTACAAGTCCTCACGGAAAGTGTTTTCATCGATCATCTTGCGCAGATCCTTGTTGGTGGCGGCGATGATGCGTACATCCACAGGGATCTCCTTCTCGCCGCCGACGCGCACGATCTTGTTCTCCTGCAAGGCGCGCAGTACTTTGGCCTGTGCGGCAAGACTCATGTCGCCAATCTCATCCAAAAACAAGGTGCCTCCATCTGCCAACTCGAAGTCGCCTTTCTTTTGTTTGATAGCCGATGTAAACGATCCTTTTTCGTGTCCAAACAACTGACTTTCAATGAGTTCTGCTGGGATTGCGGCGCAGTTGACTTCAATGAAAGGTCCGTAGCGGCGGTTGCTAAGTTCGTGCAACTGCTTGGCAACCAGTTCTTTGCCAGTGCCGTTCTCGCCGGTGATGAGCACCCTCGCATTGGTGGGTGCCACTTTTTCGATCATGTCGCGAACCTCCATCATGGGCACGGACTGGCCAACCATCTCGTTTTGCCGGCTGACCACCTTTTTAAGTGCCTTGTTTTCGGTGCTGAGGCTGCGCTTGTCGAGGGCGTTACGCACTGTGATAAGCAGGCGGTTGAGATCGGGCGGTTTCTGGATGAAGTCGAACGCGCCTTTCTTGATGGCGTCAACGGCACTGTCGATGGTGCCGTGACCCGAGATCATGATGACAGGGGTGTCGCTTGTGGCTTTCACCTGTTCGAGCACCTCAATGCCGTCCATGTCGGGCATCTTGATGTCGCACAAAATGGCGTCATACTCCTGCTCTTTCATCATCTGCAGGGCGGTGGGGCCGTTGGCGGCATCATCCACTTGATATTTCTCGTTCTCCAAAATGTCGCGCAATACGCGGCGGATGGGATCTTGGTCGTCTATTACCAGTATTCTTGACATGTTTCTACAACTTTTCATGGCAAAAATAATTATTTTTGTGGGTCGAAACACTGGCAATGAAACATTTTCTTTTGACAATTGTAATCTTTTTGGCCATGATGTCGCCTGCCAAGGCACAAAATCCTTGGGTTGGGGGCTTGAACGCTTGCCAATTCGGACGCATGGATCTTGACCAAGATGGGGTGAAGGATTTGTTGGTGTTTGACCGTCATGGCAATCGGATGCTATGCTTCCTGAACCGAGGTGGAGAGGGAGAGATTGATTATCAATACACTAACATCTATGATGAGGCCTTCCCAAAGGTGAGCGATTGGGTTGTCTTTGCGGATTACGACGGGGATGGCCGTGAGGACATTTTTACCTTTTCGGAAGAATGGGCGGGAATCAAGGTGTTTCGCAACGTCTCGACCTCGGATCAAGTGGCTTTTGAACTTGTGGTTTCGCCTTATCTGGCTTCATTCCAAGGAGGGGGAGAAGTGAATATCTTGGCTACCGAAGCAGATTATCCTTCAATTGCTGATCTGGACGGCGATGGCGATCTCGACATCTTGACATTTGGCGTTTTTGGGGTCTTTATTGAGATGCATACCAACCTTTCGGTGGAACGTTACGGCACGCGCGATTCGTTGGTGTTTGAACGGACTGAACATTGTTGGGGTCGCGTGGCTGAGAGCGAGGAGGACAATGTGATGTATCTGGACACTTGCTTTTGCGATGAAGGACTTAAGCACATAAAGCGCGGTTCTCGGCATCGTGGAGCTACAGTTGCGGTGCATGACCTGAACGGCGATGGCTTGTTGGATCTGTTGCTGGCCGATGTGGATTATCCCGGCTTGACAGCATTGCTGAATGGCGGTAATGGAGATAAAGCGTTGATGGTCAGTCAGATGGATTATCCACCAAAAGATCCTGTTAAGCTCAAATCCATGCCGGTACCGTTTTTTACCGATATTAATAACGATGGGATTGACGATCTGGTCGTTTCGCCGTTTGATCCCAATCCGTTGTCATCGCAAGGACTTGAAAGCGTTTGGCTTTATTTGAATCACGGAACAAATCAAAATCCTGATTTTCAGATTTATACAAAATCTTTTCTACAAGACGACATGATTGATGTTGGCGTTGGTGCGTATCCGATTTTCACGGATTGGGACGGTGACGGTTTGATGGATTTGAAGGTGAGGGATTTTGAAGGCCGGGTCACGCCATTCAGGAATGTGGGGACGGCACAAATGCCTGCTTTTGAGCAGAAAGAAGGGATGGATGAAGGCGAAGGCTGGTCGGCGCAATGTTATTTTGACGTGGATCAGGATGGCCTTATGGATAGGGTGGATGGACAAGTTTCAGGGAAACTCACCCTGTATCGGGGCAAGGGCAACGGATATGATTGGGTTACCGACTCATGGGGGCAGGTGGATGTGTGTGATTATAACTTATCCTATGAGGGTTATAGCGTTCCCACCTTGTTTTATTATCATGATACCCTGCTGCTTTGTGTAGGCTCCAAGCAAGGCCGTTTGTTCTTGTATCGGGTGTCGGACGATGATGTTTTTGAGGAGGTGGGTTGGCTTTGGAAGGAGATTTGTCCTGGACTTCCGGAGTCCTTTGGATGGCATTCGGCTGCTGCCGTGGCCGACTTGAATGGTGACGGCGTGCTTGAAGTGGTGGTGGGGAATTATGCAGGCGGATTGCAATTGTTCAATGCCGATATTCCTGTGGTCAATTTGGGAATTTCGGAGTATCATGATGGTGTTCAGGTGGAGATCTTCCCCAATCCGGTAACAACGCTTTTACACGTCGTCGCGCCATCGTCATTGCGAGGAGCGTTAGCGACGAAGCAATCCACACATGCGAGAACAGGTGGATTGCTTCGCTTCGCTCGCAATGACGTGCGCATAATAGACTTGTTCGGAAGAGTAATAATTGAACAGGAATTCACCGCTCCAGAAACGGTTGTCGATGTTTCCTGCTTGGCTCCGGGTGTTTATTTACTCAATCTTGGCTTGGTGAACCGGATCTTCCTCAAACGGTAGTTGAGGGTGGCCTTGAGCTTGTAAAGCAGATCGCCTCCGATGATGCCATCGATGGACGGGAGTCCCAATTTGCCATAGGTTTCATGGATGTTTTCGAGGTCGAGGGCAACGGCTTCGTAGTGATGGATTTCGATGTCGCCAAACGATAAGGTGTCGATGACAAAGGTGGAGCTTTCGAGATCCGTGCCGCCCACGCCGGCAGTGATGCCTTCTTTTTTCTCAAACTCGGGGTTTTCGATGAATTTGGTAATGACGTGTGGGTCGAACACGGAGCGTGAGGCTCCAGTGTCGATCAAAAAATTGGCTTCCATGCCATTGATCTTGCCTTCGATCATGACATGGAAGCCTTCTCCTTCGATATCCAGTAAACGGAAGGGAAGTTGCATCAGAGTCCCAGATTGGTTTTCACGTTGAAGCGGTGGTAAAAGTCTTCGATGACCTTGACGGCTTCTTCGGCGGTATCGACCACGTGGAAGATGTCGAAGTCTTCTTCGTTGATCATCCTTTCGGGAAGCATGGTGTTGCGGAACCAGTCCACCAGTCCTTGCCAGAATTGCTTGCCGACGAGCACCACGGGGAAGTCGCAGAGCTTTTCGGTTTGGATAAGGGTGAGGGCTTCCGACATCTCGTCGAGTGTGCCGAAGCCACCTGGCATGACGATGTAACCTTGGGCATAGCGCATGAAGATGTTCTTGCGGACGAAGAAGTAGTTGAATCGCATGTTCTTATCAAAGTCGATATAGTCATTGCCTTTGGCTTCGAAGGGTAGAATGATTTCGAGGCCAACGCTTGATCCTCCGGCTTCTTGGGCACCTTTGTTACCGGCTTCCATGATGCCTGGGCCGCCACCGGTGATCACGCCAAAGCCCAGTCGAGTGATGCCACGGGCGATTTCCTCGGTCATTTGATAGTATTTGTCGCCTGGTTTGGTACGGGCTGAGCCGAAGATGGCTACGCAGGGGCCGATCTTCGACATCTTCTCCATGCCGTCCACGAACTCGGCCATGATCTTAAAGACCGACCAGGAGTCGTGTGTTTTCACGTCGTTCCATGATTTTGGTTGGAAGCTTTGACGGATGATTTTTTCTTCTCTTTCTGTTATTGGCATAGTTTTTTTCTTTATTTTTGCATCGAATTGCGAATGTAGCTCAGTTGGTAGAGCATCAGCTTCCCAAGCTGAGGGTCGCGGGTTCGAACCCCGTTATTCGCTCAGATAAATGGTAGAGACGGAGCATGCTCCGTCTCTACGTTTTTTATGTCCATTAGGCCACAGGTGTGCCACATTCAGGGCAGAACTTGCCGGTCACTTCGGTGCCGCATTTCGGGCACTTCTTCGGGCCGTTGTCAGCCGGAATAGGTGTGCCACATTCAGGGCAGAACTTACCGGTAGCTTCGGTGCCGCATTTCGGGCATCTCCTGGCTACCTTCGGTGCCGGAGCTGGTTCGCCGCAGTTGGGGCAGAACTTACCTGTGATGGGGGTGCCGCATTTCGGACAAGGCACGCCTTGAGGTTGCTGCTGTGGCTGTTGCTGTGGTGCGGGGGCACCGGATTGTGGACCATAGGGGTTGTAGTTGGCCTGTGTGGGTGACTGTGTAGCCCAAGCGTTTTGCATCACGCTGCCTGTCATGCCACCAGTGCCGACGTTCATCATGCCGAGACCCATGAAGGCACCGGCTGCGCCGCCTGGGTTGTTGGCTGCATCGCCCATAACGTCGATGATCTTGCCTTGTTGCATCATCGAGTTGGAGCTGTATTCGTAACGGTCGATCTTGGCTTGGCTGGCATCGTCGAGGGAGACTGACTCGACGGTGAAGCTCACCAGACGGATACCTCTTGCACGGATGGGTTCGTCGAACACCTTCTCGTCCATGGCCTGCTTCATTTCGTCGGTGTTGCTCGGCAGCTCGAGGACGGGCACGCGGTGAGCACTGTTGCCCATTTCGTTGAGTACGTTCTGGAAGGCTGCGATCACTTCGCTCCGCATCTGCTCGGTGATGTCCTGCTTCTTCACCACGGTTCCTGTACCGGCATGGTTGCGCATGAAGATGCCGATGTCATCCAGTTGGAAGGTGTATTTGCCATAGCAGCGGACGTTGACACCCATCGGACTTAACGATCCGGTCATCTGGTTGGGGATGGCGTGTGACCAATCCTGGAACGGGATCGGGGTGGCAGTGCCGAACTTGTTGTCGAGGATCTCCTTGATGTTGAAGAAGAAGATGGCTTGCTCCTTGGCGGGGGAACCACCATAGGTGAAACGCTGCCACATTTCCTTGAAGACGGGTCCGAACTGGCCGCCGAAGAACGATGGTGAGCTTGATTGGTCGAAGGTGTAAACGCCTTCTTCAGCCGATGCGTCGAGCACGGCACCGCTGTCGTAGATCACCACTGCCTGGCCGGGAGCCACGATGATACGGCTTCCCTTGGAGATCTGCCCTGACTTGGTGGTTTGTTTCACCATCAGGGTGTTCATGTCCATGTTGTCACATTTGATTAGGTCTAACCACTGGTCTGATAAGGTGCTGCCAATGGATCCTGTGATTGCTTTGATAAGTCCCATAATGTTGTTTATTTGTTTATTTGTTGATTTGTTTAGTTTCTTGAGTGGATATCCGTAAGCACCCAGTCGTGTTCGCCATTGGTGATCACGCTGCCGCAGTAGGTGCATTGTCCTGAGGAAGTGATTTCAGTGGGAGCACCGCAGTTGGGGCAGTTGGTGATGGAGTTGCCCTTGCGTCCCGGGTCGGTCTTGACCCCGGCCTTGCGGTTGAAGATCATCACATATTTCATATACCAATCGCGGTTCGGGTCGCTTTCAAGCACCTTCTTGGTGGCATCGTCAATGACATAGTCGCGCATCACGGCGTTGAGCCACACGGTGAGCACTTCCTTGTCGCCGTCAACTTGGAACGATTGGAGCGAACAATGCTTGATGCCGATCTTTTCGATCACGTTGGTCTTGCCAAGGCGTATGTATTCATCAAGTTGCTGCTTATGGGTGTTGAAGAGGGTCTCATTCTCAAAAGGACGGATGGGCTTCCAATCTTTGGCAGTCCAGGCGGCTTGGATGGTCATGAACACCTCGCGGGCAAAGCCAACGAACTTATCAGCCGAGAAGGCCGGGTCGATGGCCTGAATTTGGGCGGCAATGTTGGCACTATTGTCGAAAGTGGTCTCCGATTGCACTTGATTGTTGACCTGCTGGTTGATGTAGCTGGGATTTGTGGCTTGTTTCTTGGCTTTCCGCTTGCGAAAGTAAACGATAGCGAGCAGGATGGCAAGAACAATGATTCCCTTTACGGGATCATCAATGAACAGACCGATGAGGTAAGCGATGATCATTCCCCAGTCGCCGTCGCCGCCATAATCGCCGCCCCCCGAGCTGTAACGGTTTTGGTTGCCTACGTCGCCGAAGGCAAAAACACAAGATAACAAACTGATGGCCAGTAAGATAAATGGTAGATATTGCCGTAACTTGCTCAGGGCGTTTTTCTTCATGATCGTAAAATTGAAAAGCAAAGATAATAAAAAACTTTAAAAAAGTCTTTTGATATGAAAAAAAACGCTATTTTTGCAGGCGCAAATGGGAGTTTAGCTCAGTTGGTTCAGAGCACCTGCCTTACAAGCAGGGGGTCGCTGGTTCGAATCCAACAATTCCCACAAAAAAACGTCAGGTCATAGGCCTGACGTTTTTGGTTTAAGGTTTCGGGTTGACAACCATCTTTTGGGTGACCAACCTGCCGTCAAGGGTTTGGCCTTGGACGAGATAAATGCCTGGACTCAGGTTTTCCATGTTGGCTTCCTTGACGAGCTGTCCGGTCAAGGTAAATACTTTCAGGATGTTGACGATGCCGTTGTTGGTGTGCTCACCGACCGAAGTCGTGTTAGGCACTTCGATCAACACGTAATCGTCGCCGCTCTCGGTGAGGGCGTAATTGGACTCGCAATCTTCATAAACGGCGGTGAGACGATAGATGTAGTCGCCGGGTTCCACCTCTTCGATATAGGAGGTCCATTCAGCATCCAGCTCGATGACTTCCTTGGCACCTTCGCGGTAAAGGTTGTAGTGGAGCGGAAGTGGATCGGGAGCATCCCATGAGAGCAGCGGCCCCGACATGGTAGTGCCAGCATAATACTCTCCCCTGAAATTGGTGGGAGGATCGCATGGCATTGGCGGGGTGGGCGGAGTGATGTTTGGACCCATGGTGCCGTCCCAGCCGATGTTTTGACCATACATTCCGCCGGTGCTGTTGTTGACCCATGCCACAATATTCTGTCCGGCTCGAGGTCCGGTGCTGTTTCTGCACATGGTGCGTGGGTAGCTGTTAGAGCTCATGACTGTGTTCCAAATCTGGTTGCCATTGTCGTCGAAACCGATAGCTTTGACAGTGCTGTTGTAACCGTCGCCTTCGTTGTAGAAGAATGTGTATCCGCCGCCGTATTCAAATGCGTCGATGAGCAAGTTGGAATGATCGTTTCCGTTTTCTTCTACGAAAAGAACTCCCTCGTTCCACAGCCGATCGCCAATGGTGTTGAAACGGTTGGCGTAAACCCTCGAATCTTGTTGGAGCTGTTCGTCGGTTTGGACGTAAACGATGATGAGATCGTGGCTCACAGGGTCAACAGTAGCATATGCATCGATATAAAAATTTGCAGGATCTACCGAGTGTACCGGGATGCCGTGAAGATCGGTGAAGGTTGACGCTCCGTTTTGGTTGAAGTGGAATACGTAAGTGTTGAAGCTGCCTCCTTGACCACCTGCATGCCAGATGTAAACATAGCCGCCACCTAGTCCGTCAGGAACTACATAATGGGTGTAGGAGCCGGGGATGGTCACCGGTGACATTAGCTGGACATCGTCGGAGAACTGTGTGCCGTCCTTGCGGTAACCCACCACCCTGATGTCTTTTTCATAGAAATAGGTGTAAGCCCATTGTTCTTTTTCATAGACGACGAAAACGCCATCGTTTGTCGGAACCAGAAGGCCGAACATGCACAGCTTTCCGCTATCGTCGCTGATGGTGATGGTTGGGTTCATGGTGCCGTTGGCTTCGATGTAGCAAAGATAGAGATTGCCGTTGTCAACGCTAGTGCCCAAAGCCCATACACCGCCGTCGTCGCCAGCCAGAAGCTCGGTGCGTGATTCGCCTGCACCGCCGAAGAGGGTGAGTCCCTGCTCGCCCCAAGCGTAGGTGCCGTCGGCGTTGATTTTAATGGCAATGGTATGACCTGCTTCGGTGGCGAAACAAGTTACCACCGCATTGTCGGAAGTGGCGGCCATGGCGAAGCCTTGCGACCAGCTTGCCATTTGGTGGTAGCTCGGATGGATGCCGTTGGCATCCCATTGAGGCACGCCTTCAGCGTTGAGTCGTTGAATGGTTGGCGACCAGCTGTTTGTGCCGAACTGCGACCATTGGGCGTAAACATCACCGTTAGGGCTGGTTGCAAGGTAAATCTCACCGGCATCGGTCGAGGTGTTGGCAAAGAAGGTGTTGTTGGTCGGATCGTTGACCCATTGGGCCTGTGTGGCGATGAACGCCATCATGGTAAGGATGAGTAAAGAGAGCTTTTTCATTTTTAAAAATGAGTTTTGTTTTGGCAAATATACAAAAATTCATTTCTTTTGCAACAGAATCAAGATTAAATGGAGGAAAAATTCACCAGAAAGGAACAGGAGGCCATCGTCAGTGTGCTTTGTGCCTTGTCGAAAGCCGATTTTAGGACTCGTGTCGAGGAGCATCGGGCCTTGGACGAATGTATGCTTGAACTGGGTTTCAACGATGAGTCCTTCCAGCCGATTCCCATGGGGCAGCTCGAAGGCAAGGCATACGAGACCCTTAAGCGTATGTCGAAAGAGAAGAAGCAAGTGTTTTCAGGCATGATGACAAAAATAGCCCGTTCCGACGGGCACTTTGGTCCAAGGGAACGGGCTTTTGTGATAGAGATTCTCGAGATGTGCGAGATTCCCTTTGTTCATAAGTGATTATTTGATGTTCGGCTCTTCCAGTCCGAGGTGCTTCTTGGCATCCACGCGTTTCAGGATGATACCGATGATGAGGGCGGCCACGCCGAGGCAAGCCAACATGACCAACGGCCATGTGTAGTTGAGGGCGATCGGGTCGTCAACGCCGGGGTTGGTGTTTTCCAAAACCTTACCGATCAGCAACGGGAACAGCCACAAACCGATGTTCTGGATCCAGAAGATCAGTGCGTAAGCCGATCCAATGATCTTTTCGTCCACCAACTTCGGCACTGAAGGCCACAAGGCGGCAGGCACCAGTGAGAACGAGGCACCCAACACGAGAATGGTCACGTAAGCCACAATCACGCCACCGACGGCATTGCCCTTGAACATAGGCAGGATGAAAGCGAAGGTGAGGTGGCAGATGATGAGCAGCAGTGATCCGATCATCAGCATGGAAGCGGCCTTGCCCTTGTTGTCAACATAGCTGCCAAGGATGGGGGTGATGGCCACGGCCAACAGCGGGAACACGGCGAAGATGGTCTCGGCGGTGCCACGCATGTAACCCATGTAGCAGTAAACGATCAAGGCGACGACGGCAACAGCCATCAAACCAAACTTCATGCCTTTCTTCTTGGAGAAGTTGCTGGCGAACGAGCAAACAGCCACCACGAGCATGATGATGTATTGAACGATGGTGACGGTGTCGCCAGCCCAGAATGAACCGGCTTCAGGAGCGGTCAAGGTAAGGTTGCACTGCAGCATGTTGACGGCATACTTCTGGAACGGGAAGATGGCCGAGTAGTAGAGCACGCAAAGCAGGGCGACGAGCCAGAAACCAAGGCTTGAGAGGATCTTGCCGATGTCGGACACCTTGAAAGGATCGTCCTTTTCTTCGGCTTCGCCGGTCTGCTTGTCGAGTTTCTTGTCCATGAAGAAATAAACGACGAACATGATAAGGGCGATGCAGAGCAGCACAACGCCGAAGGCCACGGAACGGCTGACGTTGATGGTGCCACCCAGACGGGCGAAGTAGGGTGAGAAGATCATGCAGGTGGCCACACCCAAACGGGCGAGAGCCATCTCGGAACCCATGGCCAAGGCGGTCTCACGACCCTTGAACCACTTGACGATACCACGGCTGACGGTGATGCCAGCCATTTCGGTACCGCAACCGAAGATCATGAAACCGAGGGCGGCCAGCTTAGCTGAGGCAGGCATGCCACGGTAGAACGGGGAAACACCCAATTCTTCGAAAATCGGGATGTAGTTCAAGTTGTTGTTGAACCAGTTTTCGGCACCGCTACCGTAGAACGACTCGCTGATGGCGTAGTACTTGATCAAACCGCCGACGAGCATTACGGCACCGGAGAGTACGGCGGTGAAACGCACGCCCATCTTGTCGAGGATGATTCCGGCAAAAATGAGGAAGAACACAAATACGTTGAGGAAGGTTTCAGCGCCTTGCATGGTGCCGAAGGCAAGGCTGTCCCATCCACGTTCGGTTTGCATTAAGTCTTTGATGGGGGACAGGATGTCCATGAAAATGTAGCTGCAAAACATGGCCAGGGCCAAGAGCAGCAAGGCAATCCATCGCATGGTGGGATTGTCTCTCAAAGTGAGTTTTTCTGTCATTATATTAAAATTTAAAATTCAAGATTTAAAGATTTAAAGATTATTCGGGGAGCTGAACGACTTCCTTCTTGGAACCTTTCATGATTTCCTTGGCGAAGTCGGCGATGGTTTGTGGAGTAATGCTCTTCACGATGGCGTCAAATTCGCCCACGATGTTGATCTTGTCCTCGTCGTAGGTGTCGATGGCATTGATCCAGAAGCTGTTCTCTTCGAGTTGCTCAGTGCGTTTCTTGTAGAGGTTTTCGACGACCTTGGTGAGGTCTTCCTGTGATGGACCGTTCTGGGCTACGTCGTTGAGGCCTTCATAGACCTTGCCCATGAGCTTCTCATACATGTCCTTGTTGGTGTCGAAAGCGACGAGGAACAGGTAGGAGGGCTTGGGCTTGTCAGTGACTTGACCCATGACGCCGACACCGTAGGTGCCGCCTTCTTCCTCGCGGATGGTACGGGTGTAGTAGATGTCCATGACATCACTCAAGGCTTTCATGTACAGCTGGTTACGATAGTTGTACTCCATGTTGCCGTTCAGGACCATGTAGATGGTAGCCTTGGGGTTCTGCATCTGCTTGGTGTAGTGGCAGGTTTTGTCCTTCTCAGGAATACTGAGGTTGATGTCTTTCCAGTTTTCCTTGCGCTTGTTGGCTTTCATGGATGCGAGGTACTGTTCAACCAGGGGCTTGAACGCTTCTTCGTTGATGTTGCCCACGAAGTAGAAGGTGAAGTTGTTAGGGTCGGCGAAACGGTCGCTGTAAAGCTTCATGGCCTTGTTATAGTCGATCTTGTCGATGTCTTCAGCCTTGGTTCTCATGCGGAGCGGATGGTTGTTGTAGAGTACGCTGATGAGAGAGTCGGAGAAGGTGATCATCGGGTTAAGCTCTTGGTTTTCGAGGGCTGCCTTGGTGCGTTGTGCGTAAGACTGGAAGGCCTCTTCGTCGCTACGTGGAGCAGTGAAATAGAGATAGATGAGCTGCATCATGGTCTCCAAGTCTTTGGGCGAGCAGTTGCCATTGATGCCTTCGGAGTAAGATTCGATATAAGGTGTGACGCGTACTTTTTTGCCTGAGAGCACTTTTGGGAGGTCGGTGGCACTGAAATTGCCCACGCCGCCAAGTGTGATGATCTGGCCAAGGCTCGAAAGTGTGATGAAGTCTTCCTGTTTGAGGGCGGAGATGCCACCTTTGCTGACACCGGTGAAGCGAATCTCATCTTCCTTGAAGTTGGTCTTCTTGTAAACGACCTTCATGCCGTTGCTGAGGGTCATGGCGACAGCGTCGAATTCGGGCATGAGTTCCTCTTTCTTGATCTTGCCAGGCTTGGGCAGGTTCTCTACGATTGGCCCGTCGAACACCTCTTCCTTGTACGGCTCAACTTCTGCGGCGTTGGCAGCGTTGTAGGTCTTCAGGATCTCTTCCTTGGAGGGGAGGGTCTCGCCGTCCTTCTTGGGGGCGGTAACGGTGATGACGAGGTTGTTGGCTGGGATGAGTTGCTTGGCAAACGCATTGATGGCTTCAAGCGGCAGGCTCGGGATCACCTGTTGGTAGAGGGTATATTCGGTCTCGATGCCCATCATCGGCTCGTTGCTGAGGAAGTGTTCCAGACAGTCGTTGACGTAGCTGCCGTTTTCGGTGTTGTTACGTTCGTTGTATTGGCTTTCGATGCGTTTCATGAAGTCGGCTTTGGCCCTTTCATATTCAGAAGCCGTAAAGCCGAATTGAGCCATGCGCTTGTTTTCGGTAACCAAAGCGGTGATGGCTTCGTCGATGCCGGCGGCGTCTTTGGCCATGGCCCTGCTGCACCAAGCGTCCTTGGTGGGAGCGATATAGTAGTTGGAGTAGTAGCTATAGCCATAAACGAAAGGTGGATTGGCCTTCTGGGAAAGTTCGCGCAGACGGTTGATCTCCATCTGTGAGACGATGCCCAGTAAATATTGTCCGACCCAGTAGTTGATGTCGTTCTTCAGTGAGTCGGGTGTGGGATCGGTTTTGTAGTAAAGGTTCACCTCATAGCTTGTCTCTTCGGGGTCGGAGGCGATGGCCACGATGGGCTCTTCGTTGTCGTCGATCATGAACTGGGTTCTCTTGGCGGGATTCACGGGAGCCTTGATGTCGGCGCACATTTCCTTGATGCGTGCCTCAATGGCGTCAACGTCGATGTCGCCAACGATGATCAAGCCTTGGAGGTCGGGACGATACCACTTGTGATAGTAGTCGCGCAGGGTTTGGTACTCAAAATTGGCAACCACTTCGGGCAGACCGCCAGGTAAGCGGTTGGCGTAAGGGCTGTTGGGGTACATGATGGGAAGGATCTCCTTCATGATACGCTCGCTGGCATCCTCGCGGGTGCGAAGTTCCTCAAGGATGACGCCGCGCTCATTGTCGATCTCAGCCTCTTCAAGGGCGATGAAGCTCGACCAGTCGTGGAGAATGAGCAAGCAGGTGTCCACCAAACCGGGAATGTTGGTGGGAACGTTGGTGACCATATACACGGTTTGGTCAATGCCGGTGCCGGCGTTGAGGTTCTCGCCGAACTTGATGCCACGGCTCTGGAGGTACTCGCGGAGCATCATGCCCGGGAGGTTGGTGGTGCCGTTGAAGGCCATGTGCTCCAGGAAATGGGCAAGGCCGCGTTGTGATTCCTCTTCAAGGACTGAACCTACTTTTTGGGCGATGTAGAAGTCGGCACGTTGTGCGGGCTTCTCATTGTGACGGATGTAATAGGTCAATCCGTTGTCAAGTTTTCCATACCTCACGTTGGGATCCATCGGGGTAGGCATCTGCTGTGCAATAGAGGTAAGGCCGAAGGCCATTACAAAAGCGATTGCTAGAGCTAGTTTGAATTTTTTCATGTTGTTGGTTATTAGATTATTAATTCTGTCTTTGATATTCTTAATACAAATGAACTACAAATTTTTCCTCGAAATACTCCTCTTTAAAATATTTGGAAACGGGCGTTTTCTTATAGTGCCAGTATTTGGAGATGGCCTTGAATTCGTCCTTGAGGTCGCCGCCTTTGAGGTAGAGGATGCCACCTGCCTCCTCGTCGCCCCTGATTCTTAGTTTGTTACCGGCCAAGTTGGCGATTTCGGGAAGGGTCATCACGGCGCGACCACTGACAATGTCGAACTTGTCCTTGACCTCTTCGGCGCGTTTGTGCTCGGCTACCACATTCTTCAGTCCGATGGCGTCTTTTACGGCGTTCACCACGTTGATTTTCTTTCCAGTGCCGTCGATGAGGTAGAACTCAGTGTCGGGAAACATGATGGCCAGCGGGATGCCGGGGAATCCGCCTCCGGTGCCAAGGTCCATCACCCTCATTCCCGGCAAAATGTCGAAATATTTGGCAATGGCCAGCGAGTGAAGCACATGGTGCTCATAAAAATGGTCCATGTCCTTGCGGGAGATCACGTTGATCTTGCTATTCCAATCCAAATATAAGGATTTCAACAGGTTATATTGCTCCTTTTGGGTCTCGGTGAGATCTTTGAAATAATTGAATATGCCGGTTGTATCCATAGTTTTAAATAAAACTTACAAAGATACGGATTTATTGAATATAATTTGAGAAATATGAAAAAGTTTTGTAATTTTACATCCTTAAACCATAACGCCATGATCAAACGCTTTTTGCTTTTTATGCTGCTGTTGCCGCTTTCGGCGATGGCGCAGAAAATCACCGTTGAAGAGTATATTGAGACCTACAAGGATATCGCCATGAAGGAGATGCGGGATCACAAGATTCCCGCTTCCATCACCTTGGCGCAGGGAATCATTGAGTCGGGTGCGGGCAACAGCGCATTGGCCAGGGAAGCAAAAAACCATTTCGGCATCAAGTGCCACAAGGGCTGGACAGGCAGGACCTACACCATGGATGACGATGCGAAGGACGAGTGCTTCCGCAAGTACAAAAAGGCGGAGGATTCCTATCGCGACCATTCGGAGTTCCTGACAAGCCGTCCGCGCTATGCCGATCTCTTCAAGCTGGATATCATGGATTACGAGGGATGGGCCAAAGGCCTGAAGGCTGCCGGCTATGCCACCAGTCCGACGTACGCCACCGCTTTGATCAACCGTATCAAACTCAATAAGCTGTATCTGTATGATCAGCTTGCCATGGGGCGCATTACCGAGAAAGATTTGAAAAGGCTCATGACGGAAGGCGGGGAAATGCCTGTTGACGATGGGCTGGAGTTGGCTTACTCTCCCGTGGACAGGTCGGTGTTTGAGCTGGTTGACATGACTGAGGACAAGCGCTTCATATATGAAAACAACCACGTCCGTTTTATTTTTGCCAAGGAAGGCGAGACTCCTGAGAGTATGGCTAAAGAGTTGGGAATCAAGAAAAAGAAACTGTGCTCCTACAATCTGATCAAACGTCCTGACGAGGTGAAGTTCCATAGTGGCGATGTGGTGTATCTGGAGCCATTGGGAAAGAAAAACCGGAAGGCGAAGTCTTATATAGTAGCTGAAGGCGAGACGGTTCGTGACGTGGCATTGCATTTTGCCGTCAAGCCTGAGAAGATCCTCAAGCGGAACAAACTGCCTGAGGGCGCAAGACTGCAGAGAGGTCAAAAGTTGAAATTGAGATAACTTCGACCTTCCGGGCTTATTCTCTTTTTCTTTGTTGTTTTAACCGTGCTGCAAAAGACGGTGTTTTTAAATGAACAGGGTGTTCGAAAACTGAAAATGGTGTTAAAAAAGCCGTAATTGGGTGTTAAAAATGAGTGAATTTTAACAAAACTTAATAGTTTTTGTATTTTTGCGGCCTGAAAAATGGGATTGAAGCCATGGAATGTTTTCAATTTGCAGCTCTTGTGGTATTGACGCTTCTCACTTTGACCTTAGTGTTGTTGCCAAGACGTGTGGCTGTGGCTGATGTCCCTTTTCGCTCCCGTTGGTTGATAGCGGGTGGCACGGGAATCTTGGCATTGCATTTTTTGTTGCAATTGTTGCTTGGCTTACGTTCCAAAGGTGTCACCGAGGCCATATTGCTCAACCTTTTCATGTTTGTTCCTGCCGCTTGGCTTCTCAGTTTGGGTGTTCTGTATATCCAACGTAGAGGCGAGGTCAGACGTCGCGATTGGTTGGTGGGACCGATATGTTGGGGCATTGTCACGCTTTTATTGGCAGTAGCCTATTTTTTGAGTGACGAGCCTGTGCTCTCCGAGATGCATAAGCTGCACATCGCTGAATTGATGGCCAGCGTGGTTTATTTCTCCATGCAATGTCACTTCACCTTCTTCCAATTCCGTGAGTTGAGGAGGATGCACCGTGCCTTGGACAACTATTACGACCGCGACATGAGCGAGTTGCTTCTTAGCATGGAACGAGCCATGGAGGTGCTGGCCACTTTTGCCGTGATGGTTCCTGTGGTCATCTACGACTCTGGTTGGTTTTTGATGGTGTTCGGGATCCTTTTCCTTTGCGGTATTTTCTTTTTTGTGATGAGCTATTTCTATTATGTCGTTGGAAGCAACTGGCGACAAGTGATGGAGGCGGAGCAACATGACGACGAGGTCAATGCCGAAGACCAAGAAGAACCTGACGAGAAGCCGCACGCTCCCGAGATGAACCAAGAAGACCGCCTGCGTATTGAGTCGGCCGTCAATCGGTGGATAAGCAAGGGTGGTCATCTGAAAAGCGGTATTACCATCCAAGCTGCTGCTGATGAGATGAAGATTCCGCGCTATCAATTGTCGGCATGGCTGAAGACCACCGATCAGGAGCTGTTCAGCCCCTGGTTAACCCATCTGCGCATCGATGAGGCAAAACGAATCATGACCGAGCACCCTGACTGGTCAAACGATATCATTGCTGAACATTGCGGCTTCGGCTCACGCAGCTATTTCCAGACGGTGTTTCACAAACAGACGGGCATGACTCCGGTCAAGTTCTTGGAGGAGAGTTCCTCCCTTAAATAAAGTCCAGTGTAACTTGTTGGGCATTGCGCCACCTCCTCGGGGGTACCTTGGCAGATGATCTCACCGCCACGGTCGCCACCTTCGGGACCCATGTCGATGACGTAGTCGGCCAACTTGATCACGTCCATATTGTGCTCAATGATGAGCACCGTGTTGCCTTTGTCAACCAACTTGTTCAGTACGTTCATCAGCACCTTGATGTCCTCGAAATGCAGACCGGTAGTGGGTTCATCTAACACGTAGAGGGTCTTGCCGGTGTCGCGCTTGGCCAGTTCGGTGGCCAGTTTCACGCGTTGTGCCTCGCCGCCGGAAATGGTTGTAGAGGCCTGCCCCAAGGTGAGATAGCCTAAACCGACATCTTTCAAGGTCTTGATTTTCTGGATGATACTCGGGATGTTTTCGAAGAAATCCACGGCCTCGTTGATGGTCATGTTGAGCACATCGTTGATCGACTTGCCTTTGTATCTGACTTCCAATGTCTCACGGTTGTAGCGTTTGCCTTGACATTCCTCGCATACCACCGACACGTCGGGCAGGAAGTTCATCTCGATGAGCTTCACACCAGCACCTTTGCAGGCCTCACAGCGACCGCCCTTCACGTTGAACGAGAAACGTCCTGCCTTGTAATTGCGGATCTTGGCCTCGGGCAGTTCGCCAAAGAGCTTGCGGATGTCGTCGAACACCTTAGTGTAAGTTGCAGGGTTGGAGCGAGGTGTGCGCCCAATAGGTGCTTGGTTGATCTCGATGATCTTGTCGATATGTTCCAGTCCCTCGATGCTGGTGTAGGGTAGGGGTTCCTTCACCGAGCGATAAAACTTTTTGCTGAGGATAGGCGTGAGGGTTTCGTTGACCAAAGTGGATTTGCCCGATCCTGAGACGCCTGTAATACAAGTCATTACGCCTAAGGGGAGCTTAAGTGTGACGTTTTTTAGGTTATGGCCGGTGGCACCATTAATAATAAGGTATTGTCCTTCGAGTGGCTTGCGGCGTTCTTTAGGGATTTCAATTTGACGTGTGCCATTGAGGTAGTCGCAGGTGATGGAATGACCCTTCATGGCTTCCTCAGGGGTTCCGGAAAACACCACTTTGCCTCCATGCCGTCCGGCACCGGGGCCGATATCAATCAGATAATCGGCGTTGAGCATGGTATCCTTGTCATGTTCCACCACAATGACGGAGTTGCCGATGTCGCGGAGTTCCTTTAAGGAGTCGATCAGTCGGTGGTTGTCCCTTTGGTGGAGTCCGATGCTGGGTTCATCCAGGATATAGAGCACGCCGGTGAGTTGGGAGCCGATCTGCGTGGCCAATCGGATGCGTTGGGCTTCGCCTCCTGAGAGGGATGCTGCAGGACGGTTCATGCTCAGGTAGTCGATGCCGATGTCGAGCAGAAAATGCACGCGTTTGTCGATTTCACGCAGGATCTCCTTGCCGATCTCGTTCTGGCGTTCGGTCAGCTTCTCGGGGAGCCGCTCAATCCATTGGCAAAGGCTCAAAGTGTCCATCTCAGCCACTTCGGCGATGTTTTTGCCGTCAATCAGGAAGTATTGGGCCTCTTTCTTCAGTCGGGTGCCGTGGCATACGGGGCAAGTGACATGGTTCATGAACGAACCTGCCCAGCGTGCGATGCTGGCCGGTGCCTCCTCGTTGTTTTGACTCTCAATGAAGTTGATGATGCCTTCGAAGTTGATCTTATAAACGGAGTTGATGCCGATGTATTCCCGTTTCACCTCAAAGGTCTCGTTGGTGCCATAAAGGATGACGTCAAGAGCCTCGTCAGAGATGTCTTTCATCGGGGTGTCGAGGGTGAATCCGTATTTCAGCCCGATGGCTTCGAGTTGATGGAAGATCCAGCTGCCTGATTTGTATTCTCCTGCCGGTGCCAGTCCACCTTTCTTGATGCTCAGGTCGGGGTTGGGGATGAGCTTGTCCTTGTCAACCACAGCGATCTCGCCCATGCCGTTGCACTTAGGACAGGCACCATAGGGGGAGTTGAACGAGAAGGTGTTAGGTTCGGGATCCTCGTAGGAGAGGCCGGTGGTGGGACACATCAGCAGGCGGCTGAAGTAGCGCACTTGCTCGTCTTCGTTGTCCATCACCATCAATAAGCCCTTGCCGTAACGGAACGCGGTCTGCACCGACTTGGCGATGCGTGACTTACAGTCGTCGCGTACCTCGATGCGGTCCACCACAATCTCGATGTTGTGGGTCTTGTAGCGGTCGAGCATCATGCCGAACTCGATCTCACGCATTTCGCCATCGACGCGGACTCTGGTGAATCCTGCCTGACGGATATGCTCGAACAGCTCACGGTAGTGGCCTTTGCGGCCCCTGACGGATGGTGCCAAAATGTTGATGCGTCGTCCCTGGTAGTCGTTCAGGATAAGGTCGGTGATCTGCTCTTCGGAATAGCGCACCATCTTCTCTCCTGTGTTGTATGAATAGGCTTCGCCGATGCGGGCATAGAGCAGGCGCAGGAAGTCGTAGATCTCGGTGATGGTGCCCACGGTGGAGCGTGGATTCTTGTTGACCGACTTCTGCTCGATGCTGATTACGGGACTGAGGCCGGTGATCTTATCCACATCGGGGCGTTCCATGTTGCCGATAAACTGGCGGGCATAGGCCGAGAAGCTCTCCATGTAGCGGCGTTGACCCTCAGCGTAGATGGTGTCGAATGCCAGCGACGACTTGCCGCTGCCGCTGATGCCGGTGACGACCACCAAAGCGTTGCGCGGTATGGACAGGTCAATGTTCTTCAGGTTGTTCTCCCTGGCACCGAGGATCTCTAAGGTCTTATCTTCCGAAAATTCGTTCATTTCGGCAGTTTAATTTGATAGCTATTCCCTTCTGAAATCGTCAACTTGTTGCTCCTCAGCCACGGGTTGTAGTATTTGAGCATCTTGAGGTTAGTGCCTTTGTCGATGGCGAATTGGGCGAGGTCTTCGATGGTCTCGGTGACGGTGATGGTCTTGTATTCCAGCGGTTGGTACCAACCGTCGTCGCTGATCTGGAAGCCATATTTCTCGGGGTTCTGGGTGATGAGCTTGAAGGCGAGGATGCGATAGATGTAACGCTCGGTTTCATTTGGGAGCAACATGTCGTAATAGGAATTGACTTTTTGCTCCTCAATGGTGCGCGACACCTTGCCGCCGCCACAGTTGTAGGCTGCCGCCGCCAAGGTCCAGCTGCCGAATCTGGCATGAAGATCGTTCAGGAATTCACATGCCGCCTGAGTCTCCTTCTCCTGATGGTATCGCATGTCCACTTCCTTGTAGATCTCTAGTTTGTATTGCTTTCCAGTACCCTCCAGAAACTGCCAGAAGCCTACAGCCTTCGACGGCGAAACGGCATTGGTCAGGTCGCTCTCAATCATCGCCAGGTACTTGAAGTCCTCGGGAATGTTGTTTTTTCGCATTATTGGCTCGATCACAGGGAACCAACGGGTAGTCCTTTTCAGAAGCAGGATGGTGCTGGCATGACGGTAGGTGTTGATCAGCAGCTCACGCTCAAGGCTCTCGCGAACATAAAAGCGGTCGAGCGGCACGGCTTCGCCGCAAAAGTCCATGGTCTCAGGCAGATCGATGTCATGGATAAACTGTGCCATCTGGTTGAAGCTCAATTCGTCAACCTTGATGTCGTCGTGCTGGGCGAAAGAACAGGTTGTGGTGACACCTATTAATAATAGTGTGATTCCGCAGGCAAAAATGATGTTACGTATCTTCATTTGAACGGTGTGCTGAAATCTTTGAAAAGAGGTGAGACTTTGTCTTTTTCCGATAGGATGGGATTCTCGATGTTCCATTGGATGTTGAGGTCGGGGTCGTTCCAGCGGATGCTGCCCTCCGAGGCCTTGTTATAGACGTTGGTGCACTTGTAGGTGAATACGGAGTGGTCCTCGAGGCATACGAAGCCATGGGCGAAGCCTTCGGGGATCCAGTACATGAACTTGTTGCCTTCGGTGAGCTGCACTGACTCCCATTGTCCATAAGTGGGGGAGCCTTGACGGAGATCGACGGCCACGTCCATGACGGCACCTTTCACCACACGCACCAGCTTGCCTTGGGCATAGGGCGGTCGTTGAAAATGAAGCCCGCGCAATACCCCGCGCATCGACTGCGACTCGTTGTCCTGAACGAAGGTCATGTCAAGGCCGTGTTCCATGAAGCGTTGGCGATTGTAGCTCTCGAAAAAATAGCCTCGCTCGTCCTGGAATACATCCGGCTTGATGATCAGCAGGTCTTTTATTTTGGTTTCAATGATCTCCATGATTACAGATGTACGCACTCGTTAAACGCTGCTGCGGCCGCCTCCATGATGCCTTCCGACATGGTGGGGTGGGGGAATACAGCATGGATGATGTCCTCGCCCTTGGCACCGAGCTCACGGCATAGAACCGCAGCGGCGACCATCTCGGTGACGTTGTCGCCTACCATATGGCAGCCCAGCCAGTCGCCCGTCTTGGCATCGAACACCACCTTGATGAAGCCGTCCTTGTTGCCAGCTGCGGTGGCTTTGCCCGATGCAGTGAAGGGGAACTTGCCAATCTTGACTTCATATCCGGCAGCAATGGCCTTGGCCTCGCTCAAACCGACGGAGGCGATTTCGGGAGTGGTATAGGTGCAACCTGGAATGTTGGCATAGTTCAATGGCTTGGGATCGAGGCCGCAGAGCTTCTCCACGCAGATGGTGGCTTCGTGGTCTGCCTTGTGGGCCAGTGCCGGACCGTGGACGATGTCGCCGATAGCATAAACGCCCGGCACATTTGTGCGGTAATAGTCGTCAACAATGACCTTGCCGCGCTCGGTGGCGATGCCCAGGGTCTCCAGACCGAGGTCGTCGATGTTGGTTTGCACGCCAACGGCGGAGAGCACGATGTCGGCCTCCACGGTCTTCTCACCCTTCTTGGTGCTGATGGTGCAAACGCACTTCTCGCCGGTGGTATCCACATGGGTCACCGAGGCCTCGGTCATCACCGTCATCTTGAGTTTCTTGAACGAACGCTCCACTTGCTTCGACACTTCTTCGTCTTCGTTAGGCACCACATTGGGCAGGAACTCCACAAGGGTCACTTTGACGCCCATGCTGGTGAAGAAGAAGGCGAACTCCGAGCCGATGGCGCCGGAACCGACCACTACCATGCTCTCAGGAAGCTTGTCCAGCACCAAAGCCTGGCGGTAACCGATGATCTTCTTGCCGTCGATAGGCAGGGCAGGCAGTTCGCGCACGCGAGAACCTGTAGCAAGGATGATATGGTCGGCTTCATGCAGGGTGACATTGCCTTCGGCATCGGTAACGGAGACGCAATGCATTGCGTCTCTACCGTCGGCAGTGAGACGGCCATAGCCGTTGATGACCTCTACGTTATTCTTCTTGAGGAGGAACTGTACGCCTTTGCTCATGGTCTCGGCCACACCACGGCTGCGGGCCACTACGGCCTCCATGTCGGGCTTTGCTTCGCCTTCCACTTTGATGCCATAGTTCTCGGCATGGTTGATATAGTTGTAAACCTGGGCACTCTTCAGCAGTGCCTTGGTGGGGATGCAGCCCCAGTTAAGGCAGATGCCGCCGAGTTCAGCTTTCTCGACCACAGCCACATGTTTTCCCAATTGTGATGCTCTGATGGCAGCCACATACCCACCAGGGCCGCTGCCGATAACGATAACGTCGTATTTCATTATAATGTGCTTTTTTGATTTGTCTAGGAGAGTGCGAAATTACAAAAAAAACTACGATTTTTCATTTTCTATCCTAATTATTGCTAATTATACATCCGTAAATGTCAATTAGTAAAATTATGAACAAACTAAGAAAAATCGCATCAGTATTGATGCTGGCAGTTACGGTGGCAATCTCGCTATGAGGAACTGTGTCATCGATGGCTCAAATAACACTGGTTTGGGGTTGTGGCATTGGGGTGACTTTGACCCTGTGTTGACGGAGTTCAACGGAATAAGGGTACTCGATTCGCTTGGTGCGAGATGTGGGATAATCCGAAAAAAGCCATCCGCCTGTCTTCTCCTTTTTGGAAGGGTCGGGCGGATGGCTTTTGTTTTTTTATGAGCAGACCTATCCATCTTTCTGCTTTTTAGTTTGTTTTTTCTCGCTGATCCGCTTGATCAACTTGGCCAGCAACGCCCAAAGTACAAAGAAGGCAACTACGCCGATGAACCAAACGAAAATCAATTTGACTACCATACCTAATTAATTATGGTGCAAAAATACGAAAAATATCTTTTTTGAGGAGTTTTTTGGAATTATCAAAAATAGTTTCTAAGTTTGTACCGAGAATAACTATAAAACATGATACGATGAACTACGATTCCAATCCAGTACAACTCCTTTTTAGTAATGAGGAACTCAAAGAAAGAATCAATTTGGTGATGTCAAGTCGTGACCATACGAAGGGCATTACCTTCGTAAATCTTTGCTACCAGCTTATTCAGATTGCTTTTCAGGAGCATCGGGTGAAGAAGAATGACGAGAACACCACAATCATTAGTGAGGAACTTTCGGCCGACGATCAGGTTCGCGTGAGCCGTATTTTGTGGGAATTGATTTGGGATCACAAAATTTTCCTGCTGTTCGGACGCAGCGAATTGCTCGGTTTGAGCAACGGCGAGGATCGCTTTGTGAAATATTGACCAGTATTTTAGAATTATTATCAACGCGAAAACGTCATTGCGAGGAGCTTTGGCGACGAAGCAATCCATCAAAAACCCTCAAAAAAGGGTCAAGTTGGGTTGCTTCGCTGCACTCGCAATGACGTTTTGTTATCAATTATCTTATCAATATGCTGATTTTCAGCAAAATAAAAATTTTTCAAAAATTTCAAAAAAAATTGTTGAAAACTCTTGCTGGTAAAAGAAATTGTTGTACTTTTGCGCCGCTGAATTAGTGAAAGGTTTATCCTTTTGAATAGATATGGTCGGGGACCTGAAAACTAAACCGTTATAGGTCTCTGCGCGATGCTGACGAAACGTCGAAAAAAGCGGTTGCATCGTGGGTTTATAGACTTCAGGCCTGTATTATGGCCGAAAATCTCCCTGACTACATCTTGAAAAAACGTGAATCTTGAGCTGTGTTCAGCTTGAGCAAAGAAATATTTGTCCAAAAAATAGGATTAAACAAACAATTAAAACTTAAACCTAACAAAATGCCGACTATTCAACAATTAGTGCGCAAAGGGCGCCAAAAATTGATCGACAAGAGTAAGTCACCAGCATTGGATTCATGTCCGCAGCGCCGTGGCGTGTGTGTTCGTGTTTACACGACGACCCCTAAAAAGCCTAACTCAGCAATGCGTAAGGTTGCCAGGGTTCGTTTGACCAACCAGAAGGAAGTCAACGCATACATCCCGGGTGAAGGCCATAACCTGCAGGAACACTCTATCGTGATGATCAGAGGAGGCCGTGTGAAGGATCTTCCAGGTGTTCGTTACCACATCATCCGTGGTGCTTTGGATACCAGTGGTGTTGACGGACGTCGCCAACGCAGATCCAAGTACGGTGCAAAGAGACCTAAAAAGACAGCCGCAAAGAAGTAAGAGGCAAGTAAATCAAGTAATTAAGACTTTTTGAGAAATGAGAAAAGCGAAACCAAAAAAGAGAATCATCCTTCCGGATCCTAAGTACAATGACGTGCTGGTCACCAAGTTTGTGAACAACATCATGCTCAAAGGAAAGAAGAATCTGGCTTATGAGATTTTCTACGAAGCCATGGATATCATTGAGGAGAAGCTCAACGAGAATCCTGTCGAGGTGTGGAAGAAGGCTCTGGCCAACGTCACCCCTCAGGTCGAGGTCCGCAGCCGCCGTATCGGTGGTGCCACTTTCCAGATTCCTTCAGAAATCCGTCCTGCCCGTAAGCAGAGCATCGGTATGAAGAACCTGATCAACTACGCTCGTAAACGTCACGAGAAGTCGATGGCCCTCAAGCTCGCTTCAGAAATCATGCAAGCCTACAAGGAAGAAGGTTCTGCTTTCAAGAAGAAGGAAGAAATCCACCGTATGGCTGATGCCAACAAGGCCTTCTCGCACTTCAGATTCTAATTTAACACAGGAATAGGAAACAAAATGGCAAACGTCCCTGAACATATGATCAACCTCAGCCTCACGCGTAATATCGGCATCATGGCTCACATCGATGCTGGTAAGACGACGACGACGGAGCGTATCCTCTATTATACGGGGCGTAGCCACAAAATCGGTGAGGTTCACGACGGAGCTGCCACCATGGACTGGATGGTCCAGGAGCAGGAACGCGGAATCACCATCACTTCAGCTGCCACCACGGTGTTCTGGCACCTTAACAATGAGGCTTACAAGATCAACATCATCGATACCCCCGGTCACGTCGATTTCACAGTGGAGGTGGAGCGCTCGCTCCGCGTCCTCGATGGCGCCATTGCCATCTTCTGCGCCGTTGGCGGTGTCGAGCCTCAGTCGGAAACCGTTTGGCATCAGGCTAATAAGTATAATGTGCCCCGTATCTGCTTTGTGAACAAGATGGATCGCGCCGGTGCCGATTTCTATAAGGTCATCGATGAGATCCGCGAGCGTTTGCACGCCAATCCTGTTCCGCTTCAGCTGCCCATCGGCGTCGAAGAAAGCTTCGTCGGCGTGGTTGACCTGCTGAAGAACAAGGCATTTGTGTGGGACGAGGAAGACAACGGCTCGCATTTCGAGGAAGTGGCCATCCCCGATGACATGAAGGATGAGGTAGCCAAATACCGTACCATGATCATCGAAGGCGCCGCCGAGGACAACGAGGCCCTGTTCGAGAAATACATGGAAGACCCCGACAGCATCACTGAGGAAGAGCTGATCGCCCAGATCCGCAAGGAGACCCTGAGCCTCAACATCTGCCCCGTGTTCTGCGGCGCCTCGTTCAAGAACAAAGGCGTACAAATGTTGCTCGACGGAATCGTCAACTACCTGCCAAGTCCGTTGGATGTCGATCATGTGAGCGGCATCAACCCCAAGACCGGTGAAGAGGAAATCCGCAAGGCCGACCCGAACGGGCCGTTCTGCGCACTGGCATTCAAGATTGCCACCGATCCCTTCGTCGGTCGTCTTTGTTTCTTCCGCGTCTATTCAGGCACACTGAAAGCCGGCGAAACCGTTTTGAACACTGGTACAGGCAAGCGCGAACGCATCGCCAAGATCGTTCAGATGAACGCCAACAAGCAGACTCCCATGGAGGAGATCTCAGCTGGCGACATTGCTGCTGCCATCGGGTTCAAGGTGATCAGGACCGGCGATACTTTGACCGTTGAAAACAAGCCATTGGTGCTTGAGAACATCAAGTTCCCCGATCCAGTGGTCAATGTCGCGATCGAGCCTAAGGTCACTGCTGACATCGAAAAGATGGAGACCTCTCTTGCCAAGTTGGTGGAGGAGGATCCCACCTTGTTCGTACACCTCGATGAAAACTCAGGACAGACCATCTTGTCCGGTATGGGCGAATTGCACCTTGATATTATTATCGACCGTCTCAGAAGAGAATTTGGCGTTGAAGTCAACCAGGGTCGTCCACAGGTCGCATACAAGGAAACCTTTACAAACACGATTCAGCACCGTGAAGTCTATAAAAAACAGACCGGTGGAAAAGGAAAATTCGCAGATATCGAGTTTACAATGGGTCCTGCTGACGAGGGTGTCGTCGGTTTGCAGTTTGTCAATGAAGTGAAAGACGGTGCCATCCCGCGTGAGTTTATCCCTGCCATCGAGAAGGGCTTCAAGGGAGCCTTGTCCAATGGCGTGCTGGCTGGATTCCCAGTCGAAAGTGCCAAAGTCGTCGTCACCGACGGCTCATTCCATCCTGTCGATAGCGATGCCCTCTCGTTCGAGAGCGCAGCGCACATCGGGTTCAAGGAGGCTGGCCTCAAGGCCGGTCCTGTCTTGACGGAACCTATTATGCGAGTGGAGATTCACTGCCCTGACGAATATATTGGTGATGTCACGGGCGATCTGAACAAGAAGAGATCCATTCTGCGTGAAGTCAATGCCAACATCGGCTTCCAAGTCATCAAGGCGGACGTGCCGCTGGCTGAGATGTTCGGATACATCACAACCCTGCGCTCGATCACTTCGGGTCGCGCCACGTTCAACATGGAAATCAGCCATTACGCCCCGGTGCCTGAAGCCCTTGCCGACATCGTGATTAAAAAAGCAAAAGGACTTTATTTCATTTATTGAAAAAGACAAATCTATAAATAATAATTATTGTGAGCCAGAGAATTAGAATTAAATTGAAGTCACACGATCACAACTTGGTTGACAAGTCAGCCCAGAAGATCGTGAACACTATTAAGTTGACTGGAGCTGTTGTCAGCGGTCCCATTCCGTTGCCGACCAACAAGAAAATCTACACTGTGCTGCGTTCAACTTTCGTTCACAAGAAATCGAGAGAGCAGTTCGAGCTTTCAACCTACAAGCGTTTGCTCGACATCTACAACTCGACTTCGCAGACGATCGACGCACTGATGAAGCTGGAGCTCCCCAGTGGTGTGGAAGTAGAAATCAAATTGTAAAAAACCTATCTAGTACAAAAAATTAAAGCTAAGTAGCAATGTCAGGATTACTAGGAAAAAAGATTGGGATGACAAGCATCTACGACGAAAGCGGTAAGATGATCCCGGTAACGGTCATCGAGGCTGGTCCGTGCGTGGTCACCCAAGTCAGAACAGTAGAGAAAGACGGTTATAGCGCTATTCAGTTGGGTTTCGACGAGAAGAAGGTGAAGAACACCTCAAAGGCTGAGCAAGGTCACTTTGCCAAGGCCAACACGACCCCCAAGAAGCTGGTGCGCGAATTTTCACGTTTCGAAGAAGGTCACAGAAAACAATTGGGCGAAACGTTAACCGTTGACGTCTTCATGGAAGGTGAATTTGTCGATGTCAGTGGCATCAGCAAAGGTAAAGGCTTCCAAGGCGTTGTGAAACGTCATCATTTCAATGGCGTTGGTCAAGCAACTCACGGTCAGCACAACCGTTTGAGAAAACCAGGTTCCATCGGTGCCTGCGCTTATCCTTCAAGAGTTTTCAAAGGATTGCGCATGGGCGGTCAGATGGGTAACCACAAAGTTAAAGTAACGAACTTGCAGATCGTGAAGATTGATGCAAGCAAGAATTTGTTGGTGGTGAAGGGCGCTGTTCCAGGCCACAAGAATGGATATTTAATGATTGAGAGATGGAGTTAACAGTTTATAACATCAAAGGCGAAGACACCGGCCGTAAGGTCCAGCTGAATGACAACATTTACGCTGTTGAGCCTAACGAGCATGTCATGTATCTGGCAGTGAAACAATTCCTCGCTGACCAGCGTCAGGGAACTCACAAGTCGAAGGAACGCAGCGAACTCAGTGGCAGCACCCGCAAGCTCTTCCGTCAGAAGGGTACCGGCGGCGCCCGCCGTGGCGACATCAACTCTCCATTGCTGAGAGGTGGCGCCCGCGTGTTCGGCCCCAAGCCCCGCGACTATAGTTTCAAACTGAACAAGAAGGTCAAGGCTCTTGCCCGCAAGTCAGCCCTCACCTGCAAAGTCAAGGACAACGAGATCATCGTGGTCGAAGACTTCACATTCGATACCATTAAGACCAAGCAGATGGTCAACATCTTGGACAGCTTCAAGGTCAACGGTATGAGAAACATGTTTGTGTTCACCGAACCTAACCGCAACGTGGTGCTCTCAGCTCGCAACATCCAGCGCACCAACGTGGTTCTGGCCCGCAACCTGAACACATACGACATTCTGAATGCCAAGAGAATCTTCATCACTGAGAGTGCTCTGAAGCCAATCGACGAGATTCTTGGATAATGTTTAACCCTTTAAAACGAAAAGAGATGATTATCATTAAGAAACCCGTCATTACAGAAAAGATGACCGCAATAAGCGAAAAGCTTAACCGCTATGCATTCATTGTTGACAAGCGCGCTAACAAGATTCAGATCAAGAAGGCTGTTGAAGACCTCTATGGTGTGAAGGTTGCTGCCGTCAACACAATGAATTACGAAGGAAAGTCAAAGTCACGCTACACCAAGAGTGGCGTCATTACCGGCAAGGCTAATGATACCAAGAAAGCTGTTGTGACATTGGCTGAAGGTGAAACAATTGACTTTTTTAGCAATATCTGAAAATGGCTTTAAAGAAATATAAACCTACGACACCAGGTCAGCGTTTCAAGGTTTTGAGCGCTTTCGACGAGATCACGACCGACACTCCTGAAAAGTCATTGCTTGCTCCCATGAAGAGCACAGGCGGTCGTAACTCCAGTGGTAAAATGACTGTTCGCTACAGAGGTGGCGGTCACAAACAGAAATACAGAATCATCGACTTCAAGCGTGATAAGGACGGCGTTCCGGGCATCGTGAAGACCATTGAGTACGACCCGAACCGCACCGCTCGCATCGCCCTCGTGTTCTACAAGGATGGTGAGAAGCGTTACATCATCGCCCCCGCAGGCTTGAAAGTCGGTCAGGAAATCATCAGCGGCAAGGGTGCCCAGCCGAACGTCGGCAACACCTTGTTCCTGAGCGAGGTTCCATTCGGTACGATTATTCACAACATCGAGTTGCGCCCAGGTCAGGGTGCCAAGATGGCAAGAAGCGCCGGTTCATACGCACAGCTGATGTCGCGTGAAGGCAAGTACGCCATCCTCCGCATGCCCTCAGGCGAAACCCGTATGATTCTCCAAGCATGCAAGGCTACCATCGGTTCAGTCTCTAACGGAGACCACAACCTCGAGAAGTCAGGCAAGGCTGGCCGCAGCCGCTGGTTGGGCCGCCGTCCTCACAACCGTGGTGTTGTTATGAACCCAGTCGATCACCCAATGGGTGGTGGCGAAGGCCGCGCTTCCGGTGGTCACCCACGCTCACGCAAGGGCTTGCCGGCAAAGGGCTACAAGACTCGTTCGCCAAAGGCTGCTTCAAGCAAGTACATTATCGAAAGAAGAAAGAAGTAATCATCAGGAAAATCGCATAATACTATGAGTAGATCATTAAAGAAAGGCCCGTACATCCACTACAAACTCTATCAGAGAGTGATGGAAAACGTCGAAAGCGGCAAGAAGACCGTCATTAAGACCTGGTCAAGAGCATCCATGATTTCTCCTGATTTCGTCGGACAAACCATCGCCGTCCATAACGGCAACAAGTTCATCCCAGTCTATGTGACTGAGAACATGGTTGGCCATAAGCTTGGCGAATTTGCCCCGACCCGTATCTTCAGAGGTCATGCCGGTAACAAAGATAAAGGTAACAAGTAATTAGGAGGACGTAACAATGGGATCTAGAAAACACAATAGAGCTGAAGCCATTAAGGAAGCTCGTAAAACTGTAGCCATCGCTCATCTCAACGATGTGCCTACTTCACCATTCAAGATGCGTCTTGTGGCCGACATGATCAGAGGCCAGAAGGTTGAAGTCGCCTTGCACTCCCTGCAGTATTCCACTAAGGATGCCGCTAAGCCAGTGTACAAGCTGCTCCGTTCAGCCATCGCCAACTGGGAGGCCAAGAATGAAGGAAAGCGCGTTGAGGATAGCAACCTCTACGTCAAGGAAGTTTGGGTCGACGAAGGCCGTACGCTGAAGCGCATCCAGGCAGCCCCTCACGGACGTGCATTCCACATCCGCAAGCGCTCGAATCATGTTACTATCATTGTGGACAGCAGAATTGCAAAGGAAGAATAAGTAAATAATTAGATAAGTAAAATGGGACAAAAAACTAATCCTATCGGTCTTAGATTGGGAATCATCAAAGGTTGGGATTCCAATTGGTATGGCGGAAAAGACTTTTCAGCCAAGCTCGTTGAGGACGACAAGATCCGCAAGTAT
>Ga0310690_10000358_pt1 | contig 102721 bp, 88 predicted proteins | sample AusTroGonzalo_MG_2_FD_207661 | JGI IMG/M metagenome (GOLD analysis project Ga0310690, IMG submission 207661) | Bovine rumen microbial communities from tropical cattle in Woodstock, Queensland, Australia - Gonzalo_04 (v2) (version 2) | ecosystem: Host-associated > Mammals > Digestive system >...
TACCGAACAGAGAAGTTAAGCTCACTAGCGCCGATGGTACTGCCCCACCAGGTGGGAGAGTAGGTAGCTGCCGCTTTTCGAATGGCTCGAGTCCAAAAGGACCCGGGCCATTTTTTTTGCGGCAGATACCCGCGGTTCGATTCGAAAGAGTCTGGAAGACTTGACCGAAAGAAAAAGTATCGGTTATTCAATGAACTCAACGTCCGGGAGTGAGAGACTGGACCTTGATTCTGCGCTGGCCAGCGCCTCTGTACACAGGCTGTCGCAGTGTTCGTTCCATTTGTGACCCCCGTGACTCTTTACCCACTGAAGTTCAATGCTAAGACGCTTGCAGCGGACAAGCCTTTTATACTCGAAAAGTAGGTCTATGTCTGGTTTGTTTTTTCGCTTCGGAATGTGTCCGAAGCCGTTGGCCGCGTTGCGGTTATCTGTGATAATCAGGGCTTTGGCATTATTCGGCAGCTCGTCGATTGCCGCCAGTATTGCCATAAGTTCGGCTCTTTGGCTGTTTTGCCGGCGAATCACGAAGGCATTCTGCTTGACCATCGTTTCCCCGTCACCGCGAAGAATTACATAAGCCCCGGCCCCGACATTATTGCTTGTCGAGTAGCCTCCGTCAGTGTAAATAATGTATTCTCGCAAATAGATTGATTATCAGAGAGATTCCAGGTATGCCAGGAAATCGTCCATGCGGTACAGGCCATCAGCATTGGCAGGAAGCCCGGAAATCTCCAGCTTCACATACGAGGGGGGAGTAGAAAGTGAGAGATTGCTCTTTGCCCTAAGCTGGCTGGCTGATGCATACACAAGGAGCATATCTATGTACTCCTTGCCGTCCTTGCCATGCCACTTTTCGAAAACCAGCTTGCCGCCGATAGGGGTGGATTTCTCCAGCGCGTCTGTCAGGTCAAACTTCTTGCAATGCAGTGCTGCCATCACGCTGCCGAGGTTGGAGTCGTGCCCGCAGAGGAAGGTGAACTTCCTGTTGGGAAGCAGTAGCTCGGAACGTATCTCGTTGATCATCAGCGCGGAAACGTTTTTGGCTACGGCGGGGGAGGTGAAGAGAACCTCCTGATACCATTCCTTGATGGCGGTTATTTTCTCCCAGTCGGAAAAACTGAGATTGTGGCCGAAAGAGGCCTTGGCGTCATCGGTCTCCTCGTAGTATTGAAGGGTAAGGGCATCAGATGCTGAACAGGCCATCTTGAGGCCGCCCTTCATGGACGGTTCCGCAAAATCCTTTATGGTAATCTTTACGTCGTCCGTGGCTATTGTAAGGGTGTCGTTTTTGGCTGCAGGTGAGTCTTTGATATCCAGAACCTGCTCCAGAAGAGTGAAATTGGAGGCCATCTTGCGGCCAAGCCCGACGAAGCCGTCGGCTCCTCCCATTGCGGCGATTTCATTCAGCGCCAGTGTCTGAAAAGCATCATCTACACCTGTAGTTTGCGGATTGAAAACCGGGTCCATGGTTCCCAAGGTCATGTGATGCTCGACCTTGAAACCGGAGGAAGGATACATTCCGTTTATGAAGTTTGACGTGGTAGCTATCGTACGCTGGAGCGAATTGGAATAGAAACGGGTTTCGTTAGCGGCGGGTTGCTTGCCGTCGAAAAGGTTCTCCTGGTCCACCCATTCGCGGAAGAAACCACCCATAATTACCTCAAGCTCACCACCTTTGACGCTGAGCTCAGACGGCTTGGAAGTCCATTCGAACCAGCTGTGGGGTGTAATCCTGGAGAGGACCGAGCCGCCTCCGGAGAGGGGAGAGCGGATATTGTGGCGGCTTAGGACCACCATTTCGTCCAGCGCGTAGCGGTTTGAAAAACCGCTCGGGCGCTCCACCCAGCCCGGTCTGATGTCTGGTTCGTTCTTGTTACAGGATACCGCCAGCGCAAAGAATGCCAGCGCAAGGAAAAGAAGTCTAAGTTTTCTCATCATCAAGAATTTCATATTCGACATCAAATATACAAAAAAACTCCTTTTTCAGCACCACCGCGTGCCCCACAGGGGCACTGAGGGTGACCCCCTCTCCGGCGGCCTCTTATAAAGGACGGTAAGGGCTAGAGGCAGGGAACGGTGTCAAGAAACAGTTTCGGAGTCAGAACTTTTGGGAGCGATATTCCGGAAGAGAGTCCTTTCCCTTTTTTGTAGTATTTGTGATTGCGTGTAATCAGGTAGCTGCATTGGGCTTCAGCGGCGCAGGTGGCCTGGAGGACGTCTTCGAAATCTGGTCCAGTCATCAGTAGTGCCTGCTGCAATTGCCCTCCGTTCATAGGCAGAACTTCAACCAGAGTTGAAAGATACTTCAAATTTGCAACAGCTGCGTTCTGCCCTACTGTCTTCTTATAAACGAAGGCTACATTTACCATCGTAAGCAAAGAAACGTACAAGTTAAGTTTACCGTTATCCTGAAGCTCGAACAGCCGTGCGGAATCTTCATATCCGTCCCTTTCCAGTAGAAGGTCCAGAAGAATATTTGTATCCAGAAAGACTTTCATTTGGAAAGCAGGTACTTAAGCCTGTCATCTTCTATGCATGAAACATTTCCGTCTTTTGGAAGGGCGGATCCAATGAGCCGGCTTATACCTGTCGTCGGTATAGTCCGCTTGGGGCAGGCCTTTACCAGCAAATCTTCAATAAACCTTTTGAGCGAAACGCCCTGGCGGGATGCTTCAAGAGACAAGGCCTCAAATACTGCAGGATTTATATCAATCAGTTTTCTGTGGGTAACTGCGTTGTTCATATATATACTTTTCGCAAATATATATATAGTTTTGGAAAAAGCAAATATTTCCAGTACTTTTGTATCGGTGTACAGAAGCTTTCATATAAAGACAAAGTGTTCCTCCCTGGTTCTGACATCGCAATGAACTGTTTATGAAAGAGGCTATAGGCCAAATCCTTTGCTGCCTCGGAGATGACCTGATCCCGAAAAGAAGGGGCGTTCTGCTCAATCGTTTTTGTCTGTTGCAAAAAAAGCATTCTTCCGGTCATTTTCAGAAGAAAATCGCCAGTCACAGAAAGATAACGCTTCTTGCGGGGCTCAAATCATACCCCCAAAGAGCGAATTTGGCGTTATTTGTCCCTAGGGGGTCGGTTTCAGGTCCCCCAGGGATCGCTAATCGCAAAGAACGCGGCCCGGGAAGGCCGCGTTCTTCGTGATTCCGGCGCGACTCGAACGCGCGACCCACAGCTTAGAAGGCTGTTGCTCTATCCAACTGAGCTACGGAACCAAAGGGTATGTAAATCCCGAAAGGGACTGCAAATATAGTAAAAAATCAGGATTTCCTACGGAGGGAGAAGCTGAAGTAGGAGATTATGCCCAGCACGATGACAAGAATGGCGTGCGACTCGTGGCAGAGGGTTGCGTAAAGGATACCTGCATCCCAGCTGGCTGCGTAAATGCTCTGCATGCTTAGGGCTACAAGGTAATGGTATGCTCCTATGCCTCCCGGAACCGGAATCACGGAAGCGATATTGCCTACTGCAGAAATGAAAAGCGCGTCGACAAAGGTCAACGAGTCCAGCATCGGCAGAGCCATAAATCCTGCCCAGCTCATGCATACGTACATGGCCCAGATTCCTACTGTCTGCAACACAAAGACCCATTTGCGTTCCATTTTGGCTATTCCTGCAAAGCCGGCCCCCAGCCCGCGTATCCATCCTGCCAGCTTCCCGAGGAACTTAACCCGCCCGCTGAAGCGGAACACCGCCCACAGTCCTCCTCCGACTATTACCACGGCTCCGGCCAGCAGCCACCACGCGGAAAAACTCAGCCTCTCCGCCGCCGGCTGCCATATCTGCTCAACGAAAAAGCTGCCGAACTTGCTCCATCCCGTGCCAAGTGCCAGTAAGAACAGCACAAAAATAGCCGCCAGGTCGCAGGCGCGTTCGCAAACAACGGTCCCAAGTGCTTTGTCGTAACTCAAACGCCTCCCATGCGACACATAGCCGCAGCGCACGAATTCTCCCGCTCCCGGAAGCACTACGTTTACCAAATTGCCGACGTTTACGGAATCCCATACATCCAGGCGTCCGGCGGAAGCGTCCAGCGGCCGGATAATCGAGCGCCAGCGTTCTTCCCGGAGCACCAGGGCCAGCGCGGAGAACAGGATGAACAGTGCCACCCAGCCCCAGCGAGTCTGCTGCAGGCCGCTCCAGAAGGCCGCCCAGTCAACTCCACGGAAGGCGAAGTACACCAGTATCCCGGCCAGCACGAACGACAAAACGTATTTTAGAACCTTTTTCATCAGATGATACGTTCAAGATTACACATAATCAACTTGCCTTCCTCGTCGCGCAGGTGCATTCCGTTCCCCAGGCACCATTTCCACCATTTGCAATTCAGGCATTTGCCCTCGCGCAGCAGGGAGTGGTCGCGGAACAACTCGAATCTGTTCTCCCACACATTTACGAAATCATCCGTATAGATGTTCCCCTGGTCGTAGTGCGAACGTATGCTGTTGCACCCGGATATGGCTCCGTCCACACGCACGGAGGCTATGCTGAGACCGGCCTGGCAACTGAACAAGTGGTCGCGAACCTTGCCCTCATATCGTCCAAGGAAGCCCTCGCAGCCGTAGCTCATCTTGATGCGGCCTTCTTTGCGCGTCCTCACGATGAAGTCCATCAGTGCTGTAAACTGTTCGGCGGAAAGCTGCATCTCCGGATCGCTTGCCGCGCGGCCGACAGGGAAAACGGTAAACACCCGCCAGGCCTTGAGCCCAAGCGAGATAAGGTATTCCTTGAGCTCCTCCAGCTGAGAGAAATTCCGTTGGTTCACGCAGGTCACCACATCGAAACCTATACCCGGAGTGGCAGCCAGGGTGCGAATCGCCTCGGAAGCATAAGAAAAGGCGTCCGGCACGCCCCTCATCCAGTTGTGCTCGGCTTCCAGCCCGTCCAGGCTCACGGTGACGGTGCGCATTCCGGCCTTCAGTAACTGCTGAACTTTTTCTGCGCTCATCAGCCGGCCGTTGGAAACCATACCCCAGGGGAAACCCAGGTTCCGAATCCGCCTGCCGCAGTCCACAATATCCTCGCGCACAAGCGGTTCGCCACCGGAAAGAATAATCAATATCTTGGAAGGATCGTACTTACTCTTGATGCTAAGCAGCACCTTCTCGAAGTCATCGAAGGGCATGTCGGGAAGTACGGTAGATACCTTGCAGTCGCTACCGCAGTGCCGGCATTGCATATTACAACGCAAAGTGCACTCCCAGAAAAGCTGCATCAGGGGGTGTTCCTTCGCTTCCTGCTTTAGAAAAGCGCTGTTTACGCTCAGCGCGGTACGCTGTTTAAGGCTCGGGAAAGCCATTCTAGGCGTTTTCCTCGGCACCTGCTTCTCCTGAGGCAGCTTCTTCCGAAGCGTCTGCCTTGCTGCCGTCGCTCTGTGCAACAGTCTCATCATCGGGATAATCCCCGGGATAAGGAGCCGGACCGTAGCAGGCGGTGAACACGTTCAGGCCAAGCACAAGGGCCATGAGTCTTACAAATGCCTTTTTCATAATTGACGAACTATTATTAATGCAAAAGTAAGAAAAAAAATCATATATTTGTGGGGTTAGAGTTATTTACCTATGATGAAGACTATTAGCAGAATCCCTTATTCCGCTCCGGACGCCTCGAAGGAGTGGATTTCTTTTGACACCATGTTGTGCGACAGTCTGGAGGACAGCACCAGCGAAAATGTAAGTTACGAAGATTGGGTTATTTAATCGGAACAAGCATGAAAACACGAATCATATTCTTCGCAGCCGCAGCATTGTTGCTGTCTGCTTGTGTCAAAGAGGCCGGACAGATTTCTTCCGATTTTGCCGGGACTACGCTTCGCGCTTACCAGGAAGTCGCAGTTGACTCCAAGACAACCGTACTGAACGGTGGAACGCAGGTGTACTGGGAACCGAATGACGAAATAGAGATATTCTTAAACGGAACCGGCTACAAGTTTGTCACCAATATTACCGAACCCGCGACTGTAGCGGATTTTACCGAGTCTTCCTCGAATCCCAGCCATCTGGAGTTGCTGCCCGGATCAACGGAAGCGCTGTGGGGCCTGTACCCTTTCAGCGACAACGCGGTTTCGGACGGGAAAAGCGTAACGACAACCCTTCCCGCCGTCCAGACAGGACGCGCAGACAGCTTTGACAAGGATACTCACGTCACCCTTGCCCTTGCCTCCGTCAACAACCCGAGCCTGACATTCTGCAATGTCACTGGCGGCTTGCGCTTCTCCCTTACTCAGGAGGGCATTAAAACAATACGTTTCGAAGGTAACAGGGGCGAGGCTCTGGCCGGACGCATAATGATTGCCTGCGATAACAATCTCCCTGTGGTGGTTGGAATTGGCTCTCGGGAGGCTGCCATCACGCTTACGGCACCTGACGACGGAACGTTCCAGACGGGTGTCTGGTATTACATAGACGTTGTTCCCAGAAAACTTACCGGTGGTTTTAAGATGGTTTTCAGCAAGGAAGGTACTTCCGCGGTGCTTGCTTCTTCAAATTCTGTTGAGATAAAGCGAGGTATCTACGGCTCCATTGCCAATGTGGATGCCGGTCTGGAGTTCAAGGCTCAAAGCGTAGCTGACGCGGTGGATATGGGACTCAGCGTCAAGTGGGCCAGCTGGAACGTGGGTGCGTCCAAGCCTGAAGAATATGGAAACCGCTTTGCATGGGGCGAAACCCTGCCAAAGAACAATTACCACTGGGACAATTATAAATTCCCAAGATATGTACATGTCAACGGAGAGCAGTATTTCTTCGCCTCTTACGATTTTGTGGATGACAAATATATTCTTGAATCAGAAGATGATGCCGCCACCGCCAACTGGGGCGGGCAGTGGCGTATGCCTACTGAAGAAGAATATGAAGAACTTCTCGACGAGGCCAACAGCAGCTGGACCTGGACTACGGAAAATGGAGTACACGGTTACAGAGTAACCAGCAAGAAGACATCCAACAGCATCTTCTTCCCTGCGGCAGGCTACCACATGAGCGGTGATGCGCCCCTCACTACGGATGAGTACGGATGGTACTGGTCTGCAAATCTGTACACTGAATCGGCTACTTATGCCTACTGTTTGGGTTTCCTGGCGACGGATGCCGGCATTTCAAGAGCATACCGCGCCAGGGGCTTGTCCGTGCGTCCCGTATATGGAGAGCGCACGGTACCAGTCAGCGGAATTTATTTTAGCCGATCCCCGCTCTACTCGTCAGTTGGTGAATCCGAGAAGCTTGTGGTTTATGTGAAGCCCGCCAATGCTACTGTAAGGAAGGTTACCTGGACAAGCAGCGACCCTTCAGTCGCCTCGGTAGATGCCGACGGTACCGTGCATGCCCTCAAGATGGGCGAGGCGGTAATCACCGTCAAGTCAAAGTCCGGCGGCAGGACCGATGAATGCCTTGTCATTGTATCCCAAACACCACAGGCTACTGTCGTGGACCTGGGCCTGAGTGTATATTGGGCCAGCTGGAACGTGGGTGCTTCCGCCCCCGAGGAGTCTGGATATCACCTGGCATGGGGCGAATCCGAGCCTAAGGAGAACTACAGCTGGAACAACTACGCTTTCTGGCTCAGCGGCACTACCGATAGTACGATAAAACTGAGTAAGTATGTTGCCCACAGCGCATCCGGCACCATAGATAACAAGACGACGCTGGATTCCGGAGATGATGTAGCTGCTACAGGCTGGTTTGGTTCCTGGCACATACCTACCAGAGCAGAGTGGGATGAATTAAGAAGCACCAAGAATTGCACCTGGACTTGGGAAACGCTGAACGGCGTAAAAGGATTCAGGGTAACCAGCAAAAAGGAGGGCTATACGGATAAATCCATCTTCCTGCCAGCTGCGGGAAGGTATTCAGGCTCAACTCTGAACTATGCAGGCTCCAACGGATACTATTGGAGTTCGGACCTCTACACAACGAACATGAGCGATTCGAATAACGCCACGTTGTATTCTATGAGCTCCAGCGGTGTGAGCCTGGCCTATGGCAAACGTTATCAGGGACGCTCGGTCCGACCAGTCTGGCCTAAGTAAGATCTATAGTCCATTCAGCCCCGTCCTTGGTATCCTTAACCTGGATACCGAGGGCCTTGAGGGCATCTCGTATGTGGTCTGACGTAGTCCAGTCCTTGGCTGCCTTTGCTGCGGCGCGCTGCTCCAGTACCATGCTCATCAGTCCGTCGATTATCTTGTCGGAACCTTCGCTTCCGCCGGCAGTCTCGTCGCGCAGGCCAAGCACGCCGAATACTATGTCGTCGAAAATCTGGCAGAGAGTCTGCAGATCACCGGTACCAAGCTTCAAGCTACCTGCCTTGGCCGTATTTATGAGTCGTACCGCCTCAGATATCTGCGCTAGGGCGACAGGGGTATTCATATCGTCGCAGAGAGCATCATATATACCTTCGAATATGGCCCGTACCTCAGCTGATTCTGCCGGGCAGGTGTCCGGAGCTACGCCGAAGTTCTCCTCGCCGTAAACGTACACCGGAGCCTTGCGGCCTGCCATAGCATATAGTTCACGTGAGGCCTGAAGCACTCGGGAGAGTCCCTTCTCAGCCGCCAGCAGGGCGTCGTTGGAGAAATCCAGGGTGCCGCGGTAGTGCGCCTGGAGAATGAAGAATCGCACGGTCATGGGGCTGTAGGCGCGTTCCAGCTTTGGATGGTCGCCGCTAAAGAGCTGAGGCAGGGTGATGAAATTGCCAAGGCTCTTGCCCATTTTCTGGCCGTTGATGGTAATCATGTTGTTGTGTACCCAGTAATGTACTCCCTGAGTGCCCCGGCTGGCCACATTCTGGGCAATCTCGCATTCGTGGTGAGGAAACATAAGGTCCATTCCTCCGCCGTGGATATCGAACTCCTGCCCGAGGTACTTTTCTCCCATTACGGAGCATTCCAGGTGCCATCCGGGAAAGCCCTCTCCCCAGGGGGACGGCCACCGCATGATGTGCTCAGGCTCGGCCTTTTTCCAGAGGGCGAAGTCAAAGGGGGCCCGCTTGTCGCTTTGTCCGTCCAGGCTGCGTGTGCCTTCCAGGGTATCGTCCAGATTGCGGCCGCTCAGCACGCCGTAACGGTGGTCGGCATTGTATTTCTGCACGTCGAAGTAGATGCTGCCGTTGCTCTCGTAAGCATAACCGGCGTCGAGAATCTTCTTCACGGCCTCTATCTGCTCCACTATGTGCCCGCTGGCCCGCGGTTCGATGGAAGGCGGCGCCACGTTGAGCAGACGCATAGCCTCATGGTAGCGGAGGGTGTACGCCTGCACCACCTCCATTGGCTCCAGCTGTTCCAGCCGTGCTTTCTTGGCGATTTTGTCTTCTCCCTCGTCGGCGTCGTGTTCCAGATGGCCCACGTCCGTAATATTGCGCACGTAGCGCACCTTGTAGCCGAGGTGACGCAGCAACTTGCTGAGAACGTCATAGGTGACGCCTGGACGGGCGTGCCCGAGGTGGGCGTCGCCATATACGGTAGGGCCGCAGACGTACATGCCTGCGTGCCCCTCGTGAATCGGTTTGAATAACTCTTTGCTCCTGCTGAGAGTATTGGTAAGTCTGAGTGGTCTCATAAGATTACAAAGATAGGGAAAAAAAGCTATATTTGTACGTTATGAAATTCATCAGCTGGAATGTAAATGGCCTGAGAGCCGTTGCCGGCAAGGGCTTTGCCGATATTTTTACAGAACTGGACGCAGATTTTTTCTGCTTGCAGGAGACAAAGCTGCAGGCAGGCCAGATTGACCTGGAGTTTCTTGGTTATAAGTCCTACTGGAACTATGCCGAGAAAAAAGGTTATTCCGGCACCTGCATCTACAGCCGCGAGGAGCCGCTGCGCGTAACCACCGGAATAGGTATTCCTGAACACGAGACGGAGGGGCGTGTAATAACCCTGGATATGCCTGAATACTACCTGGTTAATGTATATACGCCCAACTCCCAGGACGGTCTCCGCAGGCTGCCTTACCGCATGCAGTGGGAAGACGCCTTCCGTGAGTACCTCTGCGGGCTCAAGGAACGTAAGGGCGTGATAGTCTGCGGCGACATGAATGTGGCGCATGAGCCTATCGACCTCAAGAATCCGGACACCAATCACTTCAACGCCGGTTTCTCCGACGAGGAGCGGGGCAAGATGACCGAGCTCCTGGCCGCCGGCTTCACGGACAGCTGGCGCTTCCAGCACCCGGACGAGGCTAAATACAGCTGGTGGTCCTATCGTATGGCGGCACGCGAGCGGAACGTCGGGTGGCGTATAGATTACTTCTTGGTATCTAATGATTTACGCGACTGTATCGCTTCCACGGACATACACAACGAGGTTTACGGCTCAGACCACTGCCCCGTAGAACTTATCTTGAAATGACGCAAAAGCTATCTCTTTGGCAGATTTTCACCGTGTTCGCCAAAATAGGGGCGTTCACGATAGGTGGAGGCTATGCCATGATTCCCATTATCCAAAGGGAACTCTCCAAAAAAGGATGGATTTCCGAAGAGGAACTCCCCGACATCGTGGCCCTCAGCCAGAGCGCTCCTGGAGTGATGGCGGTAAATATCTCTATCTTCGCCGGTTACAGGCTGCGTGGAGTCGCGGGCAGTATCGCTGCAACCCTGGGAAGCATCACCCCGTCATTCCTCATCATCCTGGCTATCGCCATGTTTTTCTCTGCCTTCCGGGACAATCCGTGGGTAGAGAAGGCGTTCAAGGGTATAAGGCCGGTAGTTATCTCGCTCATCGCGGTGCCTATGATAAACATGGCAAAAAAGGCATGCACAAGCTGGTGGAAATGGCTCCTTGCGGTGTTGTCCATGATACTCGTGGCATTCCTTAACGTCTCCCCCATCTACATCCTGCTGGTGGTCCTGGTACTGGGCTTCAGTTTAAGCTACTGCAAAGAGAGATGGAAGCTCTGAGTCTCATATTTCAACTCGTATGGACCTTCTTCCTCGTGGGAGCCTTCACCATAGGGGGCGGCTATGCCATGCTTTCGCTTCTGCAGACGGAGGTTGTAGTATCGCACCAGTGGATAAGCGAGAGCGCCTTCACCGACATCGTGGCCATCTCCCAGATGACTCCCGGCCCCATTGGTATAAACGCGGCTACCTATGTGGGTTACAGCGTGTTATACGATGCTACCGGGCTTCATTGGCTGGGGATTCTTGGCTCAGGCGCAGCCACTCTGGCGCTGGTGCTGCCATCGTTCATCATCGTGCTTGCGATAGTTAAGTTTTACACCAAATTCCGCAGCAGCACACTGTTCGAGGGTACCATGGGTTGGCTGCGTCCGACAGTGGTGGGCTTGATAGGAGCCGCTGCGGTGATTCTCGTGGTGCGTACGAGCTGGAGCGGCGGCGGGCCGGAATTCACTATTGTGAGGGAGAATTTTTCCGGCTGGAAGAGCTGGTGCCTGCTGGGAGGGGCGTTCGTGGCCTCCTACTGGGGAAAAGTCCATCCCATACTGATAATAATTGCGGCTGCCCTGCTGGGACTGATACTATATTGAAAATATTTGTATATTTGTAAGTATGGAAAAGGTTATAACATCAACGAATTTTCAGGAATTCCTGGCTGAGCCCGGACTCCTGGTCATAGATTTCTGGGCCACTTGGTGCGGCCCCTGCCGTATTCTTTCTCCTACCGTGGACGAGCTCGCCAAGGAGTTCGAAGGCCGTGCCACCATCGCCAAGTGCAATGTGGACGACTGCGAGGATGTTGCCGCCCAGTTCGGTATCCGTAATATTCCCACTCTCGTCTTCGTGAAGAACGGAGTCGTGGTGGACCGCACGGTGGGCGTGCTTCCCAAGCAGGAAATTGCTGAGAAGATACAGCTCTATCTATGAGAGCATTGTTTTTCTGCTCGGCCTGTGCTGGCATAGCTCCGGAATACAACGAGGCGGCCCGCAGACTGGTACGGGCAGCGGCGTCCCGGGGCTACGAGATAGTCTCGGGTGGTACCGTAAAGGGTACCATGGGAGTTATTTGCGACGAGGCTTCGGCATGCGGAGCAAAAGTATGCGGCATGCTTCCGCGCTTCATGGAGCCACTGGTGCATCCCAAGCTCACGGAAGTGGTCTGGAGGGACAGTATGTCCGAGCGTAAGGAAGCCATGCGCGAGGGGGCGGACGTAGTATTCGCCCTTCCCGGAGGCATTGGTACTCTGGACGAACTTTTCGAGACTCTGGTGCTGTCCAAGCTGGGCAAGTTCCACGGAAGAATCGCCGCGCTCAACATCGGAGGCTTCTACGACCCTCTGGATTCCCTGCTGGAGCATCTCGTGAAGGAGGGAATGCTGGAGCCGTCCGACAGGGCCCGCCTGCTGATGCCCTCCTCGGTCGAAGAAGCCATAGCGCTGCTATGAAAATGGAGGAGCTAATATCGTTGCTTGGAGCCGACTGGACCGTCTATAAAGATCTGGTCCGGGGGGCCCTGCACTCCGATATCGAGCTTCTGGAAGAGGTGAACAGCTCTCTGCTGTTAAACTCTGGCAAGCAGTTGAGGCCAATTCTGTCCCTGCTGATTGCCAGGGCATGCGGAACCCCCAACAGCGACAGCCTGCGTTATGCGGTGGCTACCGAGCTGCTTCACAACGCTACTTTGCTTCACGACGACGTTGCCGATAAAAGCAGCATCCGCCGTGGCAAACCTACGTTGTCGGCGCTGATGGGACCGTCCGCCGCCGTGCTGGTAGGGGATTTCTGGTTGGCCAGGGCTGTGGGGATGATACTCGGAACCGACCACGGATCACAGGCCATCGGGCTATTCGCCCAAACCCTTTCCGATCTTGCCGAAGGGGAGATGCTGCAACTGCAGAAGGCGGCAACGGCAGACACTACCGAGGAGGACTACCTCCGCATAGTCTTCTGCAAGACGGCCTCTCTCTTCCAGACCAGCTGCAGCGTTGCTGCGGTCTCCGTAAATGCGTCGCCGGCTCTTAATGAAGCAGCCTGCCGTTTCGGACGCGCCTGCGGCATCGCCTTCCAGATCCGGGACGATATCTTCGACTACTGGGACGAGGCGGCGATAGGTAAGCCTGTGGGACTTGACCTGAAGGAACAGAAGATCACCATGCCGCTGCTGGGCGCGCTGAAGAACGCTCCGGACGAGCGGCAGATAAGGGAGATGGTCAGGAATATCAACGAGAAGCCGGAGAATTGCGGGCAGCTCCACCGCTTCGTGCTGGAAAACGGTGGCGTGGAGTATGCTTCCGGTCGTCTGGACGATTTCATCAACGAGGCGCTGGCGGCTTTGGAGTGCTTCCCGGCTTCTAAGGAAAGGGACGCTCTTGCCGACCTTGCCCGTTATAATGCTGTAAGGAAGAAATGAGGTTTGCAGATACTGGAGGCAGGCCAGAGGTGCTAAGGGCGCTATCGGCGATGGTGGATTCCGGACGGATTCCTCATGCCATTATGTTCTCTGAACCAGACGGGGGCTCGGCATTCGCAACGGTCCTCGCCTTCCTGCAGTATCTGTACTGCGGTTCGCGCACCGGAGGCGATTCCTGCGCTGTGTGCCCTGCATGCAACCGTATCTCCAAGCTGATTCATCCCGACGTACACTTTATCTTCCCCACCACGGCTCCGCGTACCTCACTTTCGCTGATGAACGAGTTCCGGACCCTGGTGCAGCAGAATCCCCATTTCAAAGAGGCAGAACTGTATGAGGCCCTTGGAATTGAGGGAAAAACGGCGCTGATTGCAGTTGCGGAAGCCAAGGAAGTGCTGTCCAGCCTGACTTTGAGCGCGCTCGAGGGAGGATACCGCAGTGTGGTCATCTATCTCCCGGAAAGAATGAACCAGGAGGCCGCGAACCGTCTTCTGAAGGCCATTGAAGAGCCGGAAGAAAAGACTCAGTTTCTGCTGATTACGCATGCTTACGAGAAGGTGCTTACTACTATAGCATCCCGTTGCCAGCATATACAGACGGGCGGGGAGATGCCGGCTCCCGAGTTTCAGGATCCGGAGTTGCTTGACCGTCTCATGGATGCGCTTCTGGCCAAAGATCTTTTCAGCGCTCTGGGTGTGGGTGAAGAAATTGCCGCACTGCCATCGCGCGAAAATGCGAAAGCTTTTTGTAAATTTGCGGCTGATGCCATGCGCAACATTTTCCTGGTACAGCAAGGGATAAAGCTTCAGGGGAGTAACTCCGGAAAAGCTGACGAGTGGGCAGCTAAAGCCCGGAAAACCTTCCCGCGTGCTGCTGTGGGCTGCTTCGACAGGGCCTCCAGGCTGGTGGAGCGCAATGTGAATATGAAACTCGTGTTCACCGATTTGGTGGACAGGCTGATTGGACTTATTTAATGGATAACGAGACTATACAATACGATTGTTTCCGCGGTTGCTCCGTTGTGAAAGGCGAGGAAATATCATGTGGATACAGGGCAGGATGCTGCAAGCTTGCAGACCGAAACTGGCTCAGCGGCGTCGAGGACGGGACTTGTCCCGATATCTTCGAAGTGCGCTTTAAGAATACCCGCAAGGGATTCTATATCAACGATTCCGGCCAGAAGATAGATATTGGCGACCTGGTTATCGTGGAGGCTGCCAATGGCCACGACCTTGGTATCGTCACCCTGTCCGGCCCCATTGTGGCAAGGCAGATGGCCTGCAAGGGAGTCTCCCGCGAGACTACAGAGTTCAAAAAGATTTACCGCAAGGCCAAGCCTCTGGACATTCAGAAATGGCAGGATGCCATAGCCCGCGAGCAGGAAACCATGATCAAGGCACGAAAGATAGCCGCCGAACTTGGTCTGGAGATGAAGATAGGTGACGTGGAGTTTCAGGGAGACGGTACCAAAGCCATTTTCTATTACATAGCAGACGGCCGCGTGGATTTCCGCCAGCTTATCAAAGTATTTGCAGAGGAATTCCGTATCCGTATAGAAATGAAGCAGATAGGTGCTCGTCAGGAGGCCGGTCTGATAGGAGGACTGGGAGTTTGCGGACGCGAGCTCTGCTGTGCCAACTACATCACATCTTTCCAGAGTATCTCCACCTCTGCAGCCCGATGCCAGGACCTGTCGCTCAACCCGCAGAAACTTGCCGGGCAGTGCGGAAAGCTAAAGTGCTGCCTCAATTACGAGGTGGCCAACTATCTGGACGCCCAGTCACGTATTCCCCGGGTGCAGGGCCCTCTTGAATTCGAGGACGGTCTTGCCTATCTGCGCAAGACGGATATCCTGAGGGAGATAATGTATTTCTCATACGACAAGAATTCCGATGCCGATCTCTATCCGCTTGATGCAGAGGAGGTGCGGGAGATTATAGCCATGAACCGCGCAGGTGAAAGGCCTGAGTCTTTGAAGACCGAACCGGAACCTGCTGTCCCTGAATTTGTTACTGCGGTAGGTGATGACAGTATTTCCCGTTTTGACGCGCCCCGCCGCAAGCGTTCCAGGGGCCGTAAGCGCAACGGCAACAATAAGAAACGATCCAGTAAGCCAAGCGAAGGGTGATGCGTCGGGCGCCAATACTACTGGCGCTTGTCGCCCTACTGCTGGCCGCGTGCGGCGAGCCGCTTTCGCGTGAAAAATTCATTCGTTCCAACGGGTCCGGGGAATACTTCTTCCCCGTGCAGATGAGTGACAGCACCGCTTCCTACGACATTTCTTTTTACACCAAAATAGACAAAGTGGTCATGAGGCCGGATACCTTGGCATCCTTTCCCATGCAATTAGTATGGCGGTCCCCGTCGCGCCGCTATTTTTCAGAGACCGTTTACTATCCTGCTCACTCTCTGCGTGTGTGCTACCGCCGGGATCTGGTGCCTTCCGAATCGGGAGACTGGACGCTTTCCGTAACCATATCCCCGGAGCCCGCCGGTCTTCGCGGTCTGGGCCTTGTTGTAGAAAAGAAAAAGCATTACGGAGATGCAGAATGAAGCATGAAACTTAGGTCCTACATCATATTTTTCCTGCTGTTCGGCGTTCTTTCCGACTTTTACATCACCCTGGTGGTGCTTCCTTCTTCACAATTGATATGGAAGTTTCTCGTTGTCCTGCCCTCGCTCCCTGCCCTGATATGCCTTTTATACATCGCTGCAGGTAAGTATTATACCGAGTCGATAACGCTTTTTTCCTACCTGATTTTTATTTTTGAATTTCCGAAATTCATCTTCCTGCTGTTTTCGTCGGCTGGTCGCTATATTTTGGGAATCGCTCACCCTACGGCAGACTGGATAGCTTTCGGTGCGGGTGCGGCGGTGTCCGCTTTCTTCTGCACCCTTATTTTCCACGTTACTACACATCTTGTAGTGAAAGAGGTGGAAATCTCGCTCAAAGGACTTCCGGAGCAGTTCAAAGGCCTCCGCGTGTGCCAGCTGACCGATATGCATCTTGGCTCGTTCGGAAAGAATATCAACTATATCAGGCGTGTGGTAGATACCACTCTGGAACTCAAGCCTGACCTTATCCTCTTTACCGGAGACCTCGTGAACTTCGACTCCCGTGAGGCCCTGCCGTATTTGGACGAGCTTTCCCGCCTGGAGGCTCCTTTGGGCATTTTTGCCATACGAGGCAATCACGATTACCTGATGCACGGTTACCATCATACTCCGGAAGGGCGCGAACTGGACAAGGCCCGGGTGCTGGAGATTGAAAGGGGGCTCGGCTGGAACGTGCTGCTGAACAGTAATGCAATACTGACCAGGAATGGGGCTCAACTGGCGCTGGTGGGAGTAGAGAATATTACCTCCAACCCTTATTTGTATGCAGATGGAGGTGACCTTAAAAAGGCTTGCGACGGGCTTCCGGATGGTATTTTCAAGATTCTGCTGTCTCACGACCCTTCCCACTGGCGTATGGAAGTGGTTCCCTGTGCAGATATTCCCCTAACGCTCTCCGGCCATACCCACGGCCTCAAATATAAACTGATAGGTCTGCGTCCGTCCACATGGAAACTGCCCAATTATGCCGGAATCTACCGGCAAGGCGAGAAAATTCTCTATGTTTCCGAGGGTCTGGGAAGCGCCTTTGCCTTCCGTCTTGGAGGCTACCCCAAAATTGATATTATAACACTTATTTGATAGTATTTTTACTGTTATGGAAAAATGGACAATGATTGTCAACCCTGCTTCCGCATCTTCTACAACAGAGGATAAATGGAAAGAATACCTAAAGATGCTGACGGATGCAGGGCTGGGGGTGGAATATCATGTAACCGACTATCCCGGGCATGCTATTGAGCTTGCCCGTGCTGCGGCAGCTGACGGAAGACGCCAGTTCATAGCCGTGGGCGGAGACGGAACTATACACGAGCTGATGACGGGTCTGCTGCGCTTCAGCGATGCAGAAGACGTTGATATGGGGGATTTTACCCTTGCCGTCCTGCCTTATGGAACCGGAAATGACTGGATCAGGACCCCCGGGGTTCCTGCAGACATAACGGAGGCGGTTCGCTGCATCATCAACGGTAAGAAGGCAAAGGAAGATGTGGTCCGACTGACCTTCTCAGACGGGGTTTACTGTATGGCGAACATCGGCGGCATAGGTCTGGATGCAGATATATGCTATAATACCAACACTCTTAAAAAAAGGGGGAAAAAGGGCGGTTTCCTTTACAAGCTCGTGGCACCGTATTCTATTTTTAGCGCCAGACTCAGTGAGGTTGAGGTAGAGTGCGACGGTGAGCAGGTTTATAAAGGCAAGCTTTTCTCTGCAGTTATTGCCAATGGTATTTACCGTGGCGGCGGCATCAGGCAGAATTCCGAAGGCGTAAACTGGTCTGACGGTAAACTTGAAGTCTCCATTATGCCCGGAATGAGCAGAATCAAGGGCCTGCAGGTTATGATGCACGCGCTTTCCGGAGACTTTTCCGTGCAGCCGGGAATTATCTCCAGGCAGTTCCGCAAAATGACGGTAACGCCCGTTGGAGTCCCTCTGAGGTTTGAATCCGACGGAGAACTTCCCGGAGTACTGCCTGTAACGGTAGAGCTTACCGGCCAGCAGATAAATATTATCGTTCCTTAATTCTAATGGCCGACGGTGACATAAAAGGGGCCCGTCTGGGCTTCGCCGGCCGGCTCCTGCGCGGCCTGGCTTTCGTGCTCGTTCATACGGTACACAGGCCCAAGCTGTACGGGGAAAAGCCCTCGCTGGAAGAACCGACAATCTTTGCTTGCCGTCACGTGGGGCTGATGGATCCGGTAATCCTTATGGTCCTGTACATCGACAAGTTAATCCATCCGCTGGCAGCGAAAGATTACTTCGAGAAGAACCGGTTTACCCGTTTCTTCTACCCTTTGGCCCAGTGCATTGCACTGGACCGGAAGAATCCCTCCGACAAACAGTGGATGTCTGATTCTGTGGCTGCTCTTGAAAGAGGCGAGAGTATCATAATTTTCCCGGAGGGCAGGCGCAACAAAGACAAGAACGGGCTGCTGCCTTTCCATACCGGAGTCGCCCAGCTTGCCGTACGCAGCGGTGCAAGGGTGATTCCGGTCTATAACGCGTTCTGGAAGTTTCCCGAACGTTACCGTTTGGCAATAGGTGATCCAGTGCAATTTGATTCCCTTCCCGCCGACGGTGTGACACATGCCTGGCTCCGGTCCCAGACCGAAAAAATACGCGATGCCGTCGCTGACCTTGGTAAAAATATTACATTATGAAAAGACTCCTTATACTGTCGGCTTTTTTGTCAGTGGTTTTTTCTTCTCCTGGCTATGCACAGAAAGATACGCTCGAGAACCAGTTGAGCGTGGGTATCAATTTTATGGCCCACGGTGAATACCAGGGTGGAGGTCTGCCTAAAGACCCCGACGGTGCCGATGTGGCCGACCAGGCTGGTTTCATGCTTGGGCGAATGCGCTTGAATATGGGTTACATTCGTCCGGGCGTCGAGGCTAAAGCAGTGCTCCAGAATATGTATGTCTGGGGCATGAAAGGGAACAATTCCCTGACGCTGTACGAGGGCTGGGTAAAACTGAGCACACGTGGCGGGCTGTTTGCCCAGCTTGGTCGCGTTGCTCTTTCTTACGACGACGAGCGTATCATCGGCCCCAACGACTTTGCTATGGCGGCGCAATCCCACGACGTCCTCATTGCAGGATATGAAGGGCACGGGCACACGCTTCATACCATCTTCGCCTACAACCAGAACGGGGAAAACGTTTATACCAATACCTATTACGTGGGCGGCGCCCAGTACTATAAGCTTATGCAGACCTTGTGGTATCATTACGATTTCTCCAAGCTGCCGCTGGGTGCTTCGCTGCTATTTATGAATGTGGGTATGCAGGCTGGCATTCCAGGCAAGGCAGGCAACGAACCGCGCGTGGTCTGGCAGCAGATGGCGGGAACTTATCTGAAGTACAGCCCGAAATATTTTACCGTAGAAGCCTCCTACTACCACCAGTGGGGGCAATATGCCGTTGTGTCGATGGATGCCGCCAAGATCAACGCATGGATGGCCAGCTTCAAGGCTACTGCGCAGCCCTTTAAGGCTGTCGGCTTTGAGTTGGGCTATGATTATCTGAGCGGAGACGACTATGTGCCTCTCACATACGGCGGAACATTCGGTCTTCCCCGTCATGATGTAACGCAGAGCTTTACACCCTTGTTCGGATCCCGTACCAAGTTCTACGGTATGCTGGATTATTTTTACGAGAGCGCATATATCCACGGTTTCTCTCCGGGCTTGCAGAATGCCTTTGCCGGTGTGAACTGGACTCCCTTCTCCGGTTTTAACGTAGGTGCCACCTATCATTATCTGGCGGCAGGAACAAAACTCAGTGACCTGGACAGCACGCTGGGCCACGACGTAGACCTGTCCCTGGGCTACAAATTCAACAAATGGATATCCCTGCAGGTCGGATATACACAGATGGTGGGTACAGAAACCATGATACAGCTCAAGCAGGGGAGCAGTTCGACCCATGCCAACTGGGGATGGTTCTCGCTGGTGGTATCTCCGGAGATCTTCAGGGCCAGGTGGTAAATATCTGCTGAATCCATGGAAAGGACTATTTATTTTGCAGGAGGATGCTTCTGGGGCGTCGAGCATTTCTTCAAAGGGGTTGACGGCGTGGTTGAAACGGAGCCAGGGTATGCAAACGGGAACACTGAGGCTCCGAGTTACGAGCAGGTTTATACAGACACTACAGGTTTCGCTGAAACGGTAAGGGTGAACTACGACCCGCAGAAAATAAGCTTGGAGCGCCTTGTGGGCTTGTTCTTTGCTATTATCGACCCGCTGTCTATTAACCGCCAGGGGCACGATGAAGGGACGCGTTACCGTAGCGGAGTTTACTATCTGTCGGAGGAAGATCGTCCTGTGATTGCGGCCGTTTTTGATGCTGAATCGTCCCGGGTGGGAGCTCCTCTGGCAGTGGAATTGGAGCCGCTACGCTCATTTTACGGTGCGGAAGAATATCATCGCGATTACCTTGACAAGAATCCAGGCGGTTACTGCCACCTGTCCTTGAAGGCGTTCCGATATCTGCGGCTGTATCAAGATCTTGAACTCTTGCTTGGAGATGAGCGGGACTACATTGCCCGTACCTCTGAAGCGGTAGCGCTTATTCATGAGCGGATGCATTTCTTCTGGACAGGCATATACAGGGTAATCGGTGACAGCCTTGTATTGGGGCCATTCCAGGGTCCTGCAGCGTGCCTGCGGATAGCCAAGGGTCGTGGCGTCTGCGGCACCGCTTGGCAACAGGCCCGCACCATAGTCGTCCCTGACGTCGAGAAATTCCCCGGCCACATCGCATGCAGCAGCCTGTCGCGTTCAGAAATTGTAGTTCCGCTGATTCGGGAGGGACAAGTCGCTGCCGTGCTCGACATCGACAGCACAGAACTCTCTACATTCGACGATACCGACGCACGCTGGCTGGAAATGATAGTAGGATTATTTCATGAAAGTACTCCCAGATGAAAAAAGATTGCTAAATTTGTAAGGAGAAAATCCTGAAATTTCCTGAACCTCAAATGAAAAAATACCTTCTTGCTATCGTCTCCTGCTCGGCCATCCTGATTGGTTGCAGCAAGATTGGCCCCGATACTCCCACGGAGTATTTCACTCTATGGAATTCCTGCGAAGCGCTGACCGCGCTGCAGGAGTATGTCCAGGATGTCACCAATCCGTCTTCCTTCAATTACATCAAGCCGGAAGACAGGATTGCCACCTTCGACATGGACGGGACGTTTGTGGGTGAACTTTATCCCACATATTTCGAATACAACCTGCTGGAATACCGCGTGCTGGATGATCCCTCCTATAAGGACAAGGCTCCGGAGGATGTGAGGGAAACCGCTCTGGAGATACGGGACTTTGTACGCAACGGAACCAAGCTTCCGGACCATTTCGACATGAAGCATGCCCAGGCGGCAGCTACCGCATATGCCGGAATGACGCTGGCCCAATTCGATACCTACGTCAAGACCTACGCCGCCAAGCCTGCCAACGGCTTTACCGGAATGACCTACGGCCAGAGCTTCTACAAACCCATGCTCGAGGTTTTTAAATACCTGGAGGCCAATGGCTTCACCTACTATGTTGTTTCCGGGTCGGACCGTTTCATCTGCCGTACGCTTGTGGAGTCCATCGGCATCGCCCCCAACCGTGTTATCGGCATGGACGTAAGACTCCGTTCCAGCAGCCAGGGTGACGAAGCGGGTGTAGATTATACCTTGGGCAAGGAAGAGGACCTTATCCGCACCGACGAACTCATCATCAAGAACCTGAAGACCAACAAAGTTCTCCAGATCTCACAGGAAATCGGCAAAGTTCCAGTGCTTTCCTTCGGCAACAGCAGCGGCGATAGCGCCATGCACAACTACTGTCTTAGCAACAGCCTGAAATCGGCTGCATTCATGCTTGTGGCCGATGATGACGCCCGTGACCATGCCAACCTTGCAGAAGGTGCCCGTCGTGAGGCGAAGTGGCGCGAGGCTGGTTATATTGTCATCTCTATGAAGAACGACTTCAAGACCATTTACGGCCCCGGCGTGCAGAAAGTGGACTTTACCTGGTAACAGATTGAAACCCGACGTGGAGGACAACTCTGGAAGGATGGTTGCATATCCGTGAACCAGAACGTGACGCATACGAATGATATCATTCCAAGGTATTTCACGGTGCTTCTCCTTGAATTCAAGAGAAAGCATATAGGCGGCCTCGCCGATTATTTCCACGTTCTTAACGACAGCAAAATACCGGAGCTTATCGCTCATTAGTTCTTCCTGGGAATAAAGTATTATACGGTATAATAAGATGTATTACAGTAAGTTAGAGCGTATTTAAGCGCTCATAATGGGTGAGCATAACGCTTGATATCTCTGCGATAACGGTTGTCAGGTTTTTTTGACGACCGTTTTTAACTTTTGCCTCCTTCGCACATCTAATAGATGTAACTGACCAAATAATCAATGAAACACATTTTCCATTTAGCGCTGTCATTAGTTGTGCTATGCTCTTGCGCCAAAGAACCCGTCACGCCTGAGCCGGAGGAACCTGAGGTGCCTGATGTGGTGGACCCTACGCCGGAGACACCAGCCCAGGGATTCAAGCTGACCTTCCATATGGAGGGTATCTATAAGCTGGAGCTGGAATGCGTGGATGGTTATCCGCTGGATGCCCAGGGGAACTCTATTATTACTTTTGTGGAGGCCCTGGAGGCTGGGAAGGAGTATACGATTGGAACCGTTCCGTGCAATGTTTATGGTGGATATCGGCTCTCTATTTTCAAGGCCGATAAGGTGGCGCATTTCTTCGGAGTACATCAGGTGATTGAGGAGGGAACGTTTATCAGTCCGCTGGATTTGGACGAGAGCGAACTTGAGTTTGACGATCCGAATGCGCCACTGGTGGAGGAAGAACGGCCGGAGCTGGACAAGAAGACTAAGGAACTGCTGCGTCTATATAAGCAGAATCCCACCGACGAGAACTACCAGGCGCTGTACGAGCAGATGGGCGTGCGGTATGATAAGGTGGTGGCCCGCAAAAAGGCCAAACTCCGCGAGTTGGAGCGGGAGGCTAAGCATCAGTCGCTGGTGGATGAGATGCAGGGCATCGTGGACGAGATGGTCAATAACCGCGAGGAAAGGCTTTGGCAGCGTTTCCTGAGCCTGATTGACTCCAGGAAGGATGATGATGTCACGGATCAGTGGCTGGTTTTGAAGGGCGCCTGGGAGGAAAATGCCTACGTGGGCTATGCTCCAGTGACGAATGCCGAGTATGCGGCTTACAAGACGGATTACTCTTACCCTTCAGGAGAGGAGCGCTATCCGGTGGTAAACATCAGTTATGCTGAGGCCGAGGCCTATTGCAACTGGCTGAGTTCGAAGGACGCCGCCCATTCTTATCGGCTCCCTTCCGAATATGAATGGATTCTGGCTGCGGGACATATGCCCAAGGATGTGAAGATGAACGCGGGACGAATTGAATCCGGCCTTACCAGCGTGGATGCGTATGCTTCCTCCAAGGGCAACTGCGGTGGCATCGATTTCTGGGGCAACTGCTGGGAGTGGACATCGACAAAGACGGAAGACGGGAGATATCTCATCAAGGGCGGTGCCTGGGATTCCAGCCGCGATGAATGCCGCAGCGAGTATTCCGATGCTTCCCGCGAAGGCTCTAAGGGCTATGCGAATGTGGGCTTCCGGGTTGTGAGGGTGGATGGAAACTCCTCTGGTCTGTATTATGAATCATCCTCATGCACGGCTGAAGGACTGACAATCCCATACCGTTATGCCTCCATCAACCCGAAGGACGAAGTAAACCCCATCGTGGTTCTTGTCCTCCACGGAGGGCCACTAAAAGGGAGCGATAATCAGAAACAGTTGGAAGAGGCTGCTACCGGAATCATCGGCTCGTATCTGAAAGAGAATGGAATCAGCGCTGTTTTATTGGCCCCGCATTGTCCCGAGAAGAACAGTCAGGGCCGTCAAATGAACTGGGTACAGATGAAGGGAGTCCTTTACAGCATAGTTATACGACACAAAGCAGATGCGGAGACTCCGGCCTATATTTTCGGCGCATCTATCGGAGGTGTGGGCACCTGGAATATGCTTTCCGCTTATCCAGGGCTGTTTACCGGTGCCATGCCTTGCGCTTCAGATCCTGCCGGATGCAATGCTGCGAGTGTTGCTTTGACGCGCGTTTATACGGTGATGGGAACCGAGGATACCTGGGCTCCTCTGGAGCAGGTGAACCTGCAGGCATTCCTGGACGAGGTGGCCGCTGCAGGAGGCACATACCGTTATGATATCTGCGAGGATTGGAATCATGAGACTACCTGTCGGGAGAGTTTCACGGCGGAGCGTCTTGACTTGGTATTCGGCGCTTCTTTATAATCAATTAACGACATTACTCTTATCATGAACAATAAGATGAAGACAGCGCTTACTGTTTGCATGGCGCTATTGTGTTCGGTGGGTTCTGCCCAGAACCGTCAGGTGAATCCTGAGGCGAAACAGTTCCGCTATTCCACTACCATCGAGAAAGAGCGGCCGGAACTTAATGAGGCCACCAAGGCATGTATAGCCGCATACCGGCGTGATCCTTCGGCCGAGAATTATGCGGCGCTGCAGCGGCAGGTGGAGGCGAATTACGATGCGGTCATCGCCCGGAAGCAGGCCAAACTGGAGGAGCTTCGCCGCACGGCGGGGGACCAGTCCAAGGTGGATGAGATGCAGGAGATTGTGAATGAGGTAATCGCCGAAAGGGAGCACAGAATCGCGCAGACGATGGCGCGGTTTACCGACCCGCGGATGAGGCCTGGTGCCCGGGAGAGCAGGGATGGTTTTCTGCCTGTCCTGGGGGCGGCTACACCGGTGGACATTGCCTACGCGCCTGTGACAAATGCGGAGTATGCTGCGTTTGATGAGAATTTCTCTTACCCCAGCGGGGAGGATAGTTTCCCAGTGGTGAATGTCTCTGTGGGAGATGCACTTCGGTACTGCGCGTGGTTATCCGCCCGGGACGGGAAGAAGTATCGTCTGCCGACGGAGGATGAGTGGGAGTTGGCGGCTGGGCATATGCCTAAGGATGCAGACTTTAACTGCGGCCTGGGCAAGGGGCTCACGCCTGTTTCGGCTTTCAGTCAGACGAAAGGGGCCAGCGGCGGCATCGATTTCTGGGGGAATTGCTGGGAATGGACGTTTACTTCCCGCGCTGACGGGACGATTGCCGTGAAAGGCGGGGCGTGGGATTCTCCGCGGATGTCCTGCCGGACGGAGCATCGGTCCGAGAGTCGGAGTGCTGGTGGCAGTTATCCCAATGTGGGATTCCGCGTTGTGCGGGAAGTCGTCGGCCAGTAATGTCCCGGCGGCTTGCATACTTTTTGGCTTTGGTGCTCTTTGGGACCGTAGCGGACGGGGTCCACGCTTAGCGGGGCATAATCCTCCCCCTGAAAGGGGGACCGAGGGGGTTGGGAAGCCGGTCTCGTCCTCGAAGCCGAAGGCCGCCTCAATGGGCGGCCTTCTGGCGGAGAGGACGACTCTAGTGGAGGTTGTTCAAGATGTATTAACACGTCACAAATCGTCCTGAGTTATAATAACTTGCAAAAAGACGACCGTCTGAGTCTATCCCAGGCGGTCGTTAACTGTATTAAGCGATTTTGTTAGTATTCTTGTTAGTAACCTCTGCTATCCTAATTATATCGCCGGCTACTTCTGAAATAAATCCTCCATGGTCACGGTTCTGTCGAAACGGGTTGCGTATTCGTTTTTCTTCAGACCATAGGTGGTTACAAGGATAGACATGACTGTCTTTTTGTTTCCGATGATTTCCTGCACCTTCTCCGCCCGTTCCAAAAGCGTTTTGTTGTAGCTTTTAGTGACCTCAAAGTCCCCACGCGTAAACTTCATCTCACACATACAGATGTAGCGGTCGTCTCTGTTGATAATCAGGTCAATCTTTGGACCGCTGCCACGCGAATCCGCTATAATGTTCCACGGCGATTCCTTTGTGATGACGCCATCAATTCCCAAGGCATGCTTTATTTGCCTAATGTGGTTCCAGCACAAATCCTCAAAAGCAAAACCCATCCAGGATATAACAGAAGGCGATTTTTCATGTAATTGCCAATAGGCGGGGTTGTCCGTATTACCTTTGACGTGTTTCAGATAAAAGATACAGAAAGGGTCAGCAAGCCTATATTTTGGCTCAGACTCTCCGAAAGGGGTATATTCCATAATCAGCTTACTCTTTTCCAGTGCGGCCAGATTATCGGTCAGGTTGCCGCCGGACGAAAGTTCCGTGTTCTTGATAAGTTCCTCCCTGGTAAAACCGATTCGCTTTCCGGCCAACTTTGCCACGATTCGTTTCAGCGTGTTACCATTGGTGAACTGGGAAGTAAAAAGATTGTCGAATTCTTCTTTGAGCGGAGCAGCCGGGTCGAAAAGGATAGCATCAATATTTTGTGCCAGGCTCAGCCCTTTTCTGAATTGATCCAGATAAAAGGGGATTCCGCCGAATGCGATATATGCCCGGCAGATATCAAACTCGTCAAAATGGATACCGTCGGCTTTAAAGAACTCCCGGCACTCATGCAAGGTGAAGGGAGAAACATAAATTGGAGTAGTTACTCTGCCATATAACCCGCCTTTGTTGTTAATTAGTTTGTCAAGTATCCAGGAGGTTGCGCTTCCACATACTACAAGCTTGAAGTTCTTCCTTGCAAGGCACCAGTCGTTGCAGAAGTGTTCGAATGCCGACATGAAGTTGGCCTTGGGTGTATCCATCCATGGCAGTTCATCAATGAAAACGACCTGAAGCTTGCCGTCATCCTTTTGTTCCAGGAGTTGTTCCAGCATGAAAAAGGCTTCATGCCAGCCCGTTGGAACACTAGTGCCTTCTTTCAGGCCATACGAACGCATGGAGAAATAGAATTCTTGAAGCTGGAGTTTCATGATATTCTTTTTCCTCTTTTTAGTGGTATTATCCACCGGTGAAACCGCAGTATGCTTAAATGTGTACTTATTGTTGAAGAACTCATTGACAAGGAACGTTTTGCCAACTCTTCTTCTTCCATACACTGCAATTAATTGCGCTCTGTCCTTATCCACGGCAGATTGCAGTTTCTCGAATTCTATTTTGCGTCCAATCATGATAACCACATTTATCTTTAGCCGCAAAGGTAGTAAAAACCATCAATTTGGCCAAATATAAAATTATAATTAGCCAAATACGGTAGTTTTGGCCAGTTTGGGCTAATTATACAAACGGGGTCTGATTGTTCGCTCCCGCATCCGAAAAATCACGCCTCGCCGGCGTCCCCATCACCAACTACGGCATAGCCCTTGGCTCGCGCTCGCAGCGGAGCCCGAGTGCTTACAGCATGGTATGTTTGAAATGGTTGGATCGTGTGCTTGGTGCTGAACTGATACGAGTAATTTGTATCTTCGTGGCAAAAGAAGAAAATGCATTCAAGGATAGTTTACACTGCTCCGGAGGCAAGCGTGGACTTGCGGGCGGAGATGCCGGAGCTGCTCTGCGCGAGCGACATCACCGATGACGGCGGGGTTGACGATTTGGTTACGGACGAAATAGAATGGAGCGTATGAGAAAGCTGGTGTTATTCGCGCTACTGCCGGTGGCAGTGCTCACTTCTTGCGGCCTGGAGATTGCCGGCGAGATTCAGGTGTCTGAAGGGTGCGCCATATCGGCTACGATAGAGTCGGCCGAATCCAGGGTGCAGTTGTCCCAGGGGGTCAAGACCCTATGGGAAGGAACGGAAGTAATATCGGTCTTCGGAGCCGCCGGAGGCCATTACAGATATGCAACCGAAGACAGTGGAGCGACCGCTACATTCAGAGCGTGCACGGGCGTAACCGTTGAAGAGAGTATCCTCACCGGGGATTCCTACGTTTTATATCCATACCGTGGCGACAATGCCAAACAGGGAAACAACGACTATGTGACAAGCATTGACGCTCAGCAGACAGGGGCCTCCGGCGATTACGGCTCCCAGAAGCCCCTGCTGGTCGGCCGCGTCAGTACAGAAGGCAAAGTGGCCTTCAAGCACGCCAGCACGGTTGTACGGGTAAACATAGTTAGCGAAAACATCACCGCCGTCACGTTCATGACCAACGGCGGGGAGCCTGTCGCCGGGGCGGTTACGGTTGATTACGACGGTACTTCAGTAAGCGTCACGGCAAATGGTACAGACACGGAAGTTACCATGCTTCCCCCTGCCGACGCCGCAGCTTTCGCCCCCGGAGAATATAACTTCATCATAGCTCCCGGTACGTTCAGCAATGGTTTTACTCTCTCCTGGGAGCCCGCTGCAGACGGCTTCACCAGCTCCCGCAGCTACACCAAGCCCTTCACCGCCCTGCCGGGGCATATCCTTGACTGTGGAAAAGTGGAATTTGTTAAGGAGGCGGAGACTTATCGGGCGCCAGGATTTCTTCCTGCAGATGTAATAGGTCACTTCTATAGCTGGGGGACAGATTCTTTTATAGATGTACTCTGGTTCAACATTATTCCACAGGCTAAGCAACACTTCATCTACCCGCATATGCTTGTTTCTTACCTGGCAAGTGAATGGTATAAAAAGAATAATCTTGAGTATATCATTATGGGGGAAGTGCCTATCGATATCCCTTGCGATAATGTAGGACGTGGTTTTTCTGCAGATTATAAATACCATGCTGACAGTGGCTATAGCTGTATAGTTGCTATGACTCCAACTGCCAACATCAAGAGCTGCGGGGGCTCTTGGGAGCACCTGGAACCATATGTTAACGGCCATTCTGACAAATTGTTTATGGTTAGCTGTGCGGCCGATAAAGGCCCCGCCGGAGATAATGTAGAAGATCTTCAGAACAGTGAAAGGTATGATGCATTAAAGCGACTCTTAGCCAATGATAATCTAATTATAAGCGTTGCTAGCATGAATGTAGCGACCATCTCGAAAAGATTGTCGGAAAGAGTTGAGTATGAAGAAGGAGGTAGCTACGGCTCTGCTTCTGTCTTTAGCGACAAAAACAATAAGATCTGCGTGGTGGGATATGATCCTGGAAATAATAATGTTTTCGGTCAAGACGAAGAGAGCTTAAGGCCTATCGGTTTTGACAAGGGAAACATCGTTATGCCTATGATGCCTTTAGTTGAAAAGGATTTCGAGTTGACAGGCTCCACATCATCTTTCCCAACAGCTACTCTCAGCTCCACCCTCGGCAACTTTCTGTCAATCTTGATGAAGACTCATCCGGCCGTGACGCTAGAGGGGGCAAATACAATCCTGCAGGAGAATTACCTGCGGGAAGAGAAGTTCAAGTATGTGGACGACGCGGACGGCAACATCAAGGAGGGTGGAGAATGGTATTTCTTCGACACCGATAAGTTCTTTGAGTACGAAGTGCTGCAGAAGGATGCGGTGGATACTGCGGTGAAGGAGATTGCCGGTCGGGCCGGCAATGACGCGGGCAATGGCAACGGGGCTGGATCCGGCGATGACGCGGTGGCGCTGCCCTCCGGCGGCGGACTGTGCTATATGGGCCCCGGAGTACAATTCGAGGTCGGCGACTCCCGCCTCGATATGACCGAGGAGAACCGCGCCGTCTTCGAGGCCGCCTGGAAGACCGATCCGGCTTCGCTCAAATGGTTTTTCAGCCCGGCCCGGGCCGCTGAATACGGCGCCACCGGCAGCACCGGACTCACCGTCCGTGTCCTCGACACCCAGGCTCGCCTTATACCCGACCTCTCGCGAACGGTCACCGTAACCCTCTAGCCCGCCAATACTTCGGCCCGGAAACCGCCCCTATCAGGCCGCGCCCCAGTACAACCCGGCGACCTCTAGGGTGATGTTACTTTTCTTTACGCACTCTCTTGACCGAGTGCTTAAGTTTTCCTATGATTAAGTTGAGCGCCGTTCAGTGAACACTTTCGTTGAATTGCGGTTCATCACAGATACATTTGTGGACGAAATTTTCGTCCGCAAATCTATATTACATTTGCAGCGTGAGAACTATGATTAAAACTTCTGCATTTGAGTATCGTGTGATTCTATTTACAATTGATCATCCTAATCTCATTGAGGCTACGCAGGTATTGTTGTTGAATGGCTTTCTTAAGAAGTCTACGAAGGATTATAAGAAACAGATTGAGATTGCAGATAAGATAATACAATCGTTAAGTAAATAAAGGCAAGCATAATATGAGACCAAGAATTGATACGACAAAGATTGCCGGACTTAGGACGGTGAATGCCGACCTGGACGCCCGTTACGGAGAGATTGGAACTTTTTCCCGCGATGAGTTCGATGCCAAAGCTAAGGCCTGGTATTATGCTGAGTGCCTGAAAGATGCCAGGAAGAAAGCCGGGCTCACGCAGCAAGAAGTTGCGGACAGGATTGGGAAGAAGCGTGAATATGTTGCACTAATTGAGCGCGGCGAAACTGATATGCAACTCTCGACCTTTGTTTTGATGAGCGAAGCGGTCGGGTTGCACTTTGCCCTGACATATTGAATAATTGGCGACGTTTTGACCCCCAAAATGTCGCCAGCTCCTTTATTTTGATAGAGTCGGCAACAAAAACACTCCCGAAACGTCGCCGTAATTGATCGCTAGCCTTTCCGCAAAATAGCCATAAAGGAGCGAATCGACTAAGCCACTCCCCCGAGGGGAGGGGTGGACGAGATTAGCCCGCTGCGCTGACGCTTGCGGCCTTTTCTCGGTCTCTCCGTGAGCAATCAGCAAGAAGGTGCATCGGAATCCGATGCTTTTTGCGTCCCGGCACAGCCTTACGTGAGCGAGCTCACGACGGCCGCACCAGAACGCAAAAATGCCGCACTTTCGTGCGGCACCTTTTGCTGATTACATTGCGCGGAGAGGACGACTCTGGTGGTGGTTGTTCAAAACGTATTAAAAGAATACAAATCGTTCTGATTTATAATAACTTGCAAAAGAACGACCGTCGGAGGCTATCCCGTTGTCGTACAGGATTCTTGAGACACCAATTGCATCGGACAAATCATCTATCCCGCACTGGGACCTGACAAAACCGGTCATAGCCATACGCTCCACTTCGATTCGTGCTATTTCCCGTGGATTGGGTTGTTCCTTTTTAATATTGACAGGCCAGCCGAAAAGCCAAGACTCAAGGTTTGTAACGTCCAGACCAAGCTCATTTGCCGTTTCGCACAGAGACTTGCAATACGGAACATACACATCTTCGAAAGAGGTAAACTCGGCAAAATGAATTTTACCTCCCACCGGGACATAATAAAAGAAAGGATTCTGATCGCACTCAGGCATAAGTGCGAAATAGAGATCTCTGGATTAGTAGCTATAACCTTTTATTAAACCAATAAATACTGGCCATCCGTTACCAGCGGAAGTATATTTCTCAATACTTTCCAGAGGGACGAATATTGATTCCGTATAAGATGAAAACGAATTACTGTAAACAATCGGAGGTGTAGTCGCTTTAATATATACGTTTTTTATTATATACACTTGTCAAATACCTGCTCTCCTATGAAACCGATAGATTCAGGCAACGTGATTTCCTTTAAACTAGGGCAACCCATAAAGGCTCCATACTGAATCTTCTCCAGTTTATCGGGGATAGTAATAGTATTCAATGAGCCGCAATCGTTGAACTCATAAATTCCAAAAGAAGAAATAGAATTAGGTAGTTTGACTTCTGCGAGTTTTTCGCATTTATAAAAAGTGCTACCTTGTAATTCTTTAATATCAGCATCAATCAGCACTTTGCTTAAAGACGTACACTCAGCTCCGCCAGCAGTGCCTCATAGCTCCAGACGGCGTCCCTGCGGGCCATTGCTGCTCGTTCTGGATTGCTGCGCTGCGCCTTCCCCCATCGGTATTGCTTCACATCGTACTTGAATGCAGCTGAACCTTTCTCCGGCGGCGCGGGAAGGCTCCGGATCAGGTCCGGAAGCTCTTCCGTAGCGAAGTACGGTTGCACAGGAGCCTCCTGCGCAACTGCGACAAATGACCAGGCGAGGAAGGAAAGAAACAACAAATACTTTTTCATGAGAAATTACTTGAGCAAATACACTAAACCGATAAGAAGTACCTTGTTGTTTGCTTTCAGAGGGATGTCCTCATAAGGAATTACGCCCCCTATACCGTTTTCATAGCTGGCATACAGCCGGAATGACTTAAGTTCCACGCTTCCATTCACGCCGTAAACAAAGCCGCAGGCTCCGCCGCCGGCGCTTGCTCCCAGATGGAAGCAATGAGGGAAATCCAGGGACAGGCCACCCCTCGCTTCCCAATATGGTGCGCAGTAGTTATAGCCCGTATAGAGTCCGGAAGCGTCTATGGCAAGACTCTTCCAGAAGGGCATCTCGTAGCTGGCTTTCATATTAGCGTTCAATGGGATAGCTTTAAACTTGAATCGGCCATCTACTGCCTTGGGCTTGATAACGTCCAACAGTTCATTGCCGACTCCCTTTATCTTTGCCATAAGCTTATCCTTCTCGAATTCCTCGGTCGTGAGTCCTTTCAAACCCTCGAAGGTGTATGAACCGGACGATGTGCCGGCATTTCCGTAGTACCAGAGGATGCCTCCAAGATCCAGCACCGAGGCCGACATGGAGAACCCGTCGAACGGCTTCCAGACGAGTCCCAGGTCCATCGCAAGGCCGCCTCCCGTCGGAGCGCCCAGTTTGCCTTTTCCTGAAAAACTTGTGTAGTCCAGGTAGCCGGCTTCGTTTACCCCAATTTTCTTGTTGCGGTTTGTGAGGTCAAGGTCTGCATCCAGATCCAGTTTATACTGTTCTTCGGTAGTAGTGAGCGCAAACTGCCTTGCAGTCACGTCCACACTGTTCAGGCCTACCAGAAGCTTGACCTTGCCGCCGATGGAGAACTTGTCCCCCAAGGGAAGAGAGTATCCGTAGGCAATCTCTCCGTAAACGTTCCCGAAAGCCCGGAGGGATGAAAGGTCGTAAGGAGACAGTGCCGTTCCTGTTTTCAATATCTGGAAGATTTCTTTGGGAACCGACAGACCGTAGTTTACCCTTGCGCCCGCTTCCAGGTTATGGAATCCACGTGACTTGCCTTTCCAGCCGTAAGAAACCAGATTGTAATCGATCTGGCTGTATAAACTGTTCACTGCTTCGAGTCCGCCAAGGAAATCTTCATTGGATATGGAGGAATGCAGACCAGTCACCAGCTTGTCACCGGAAGGGAAGAGGAAAGAAGCTGCACCAACATTATTGCGGCTGATACTTTGTATCTCTCCTATGCGTATGAATCCGCCATCCAGAAATGCGTTTTCTGCAGGATTGGCTATGTTCTGAGCCCAGGTGAGAGTGCCGAAGGCAAGTGCGGCAAAGGAAATCAGTATTATCTTTTTCATAGGCTCTGGATGGTTATTCCGCCGGAAACAGTTGCGCGGAGATTGTTAAAACTGATGGCCTGGTTCAAATTCAGACGCTTGTCTCCCGAACCGGTAGGCGCCTTAATAGAAAAGCCCAGCCTAAGACCGCTGATATCAGGAATAGTGCCTTCCTGCGCCTTGATAACAATCTCAATCGGCGACACCACAGGGCTGCCGGAGCATCCTGAATTGATTCTGAGTCCCGGAGTAACGCTCACATCCTCTGAAGCCACTGTCGATTCAACCCCTTCCTCGTCGGACTGTTTTACAAGCACTTCAACGCTGGCCACTTCCAGGGTTAAGGGAATCTCACTGGATACATCGGTACGGATTCTCGCTTCTTTCACCTTATATTGAGCGAGTGGAAGATTGATGTCATTGATATCGAAAGGTATGCTCTCCGGGAAGTCGCTTGTGAGCGCAAGATAAGACTTATATCGGTAAGCCAATGAAAAGCTGCCAAGGCCGCCGGACGGATCTTTCTCAAGCATAGACCCAGGAAGATGCAAGACCAGTTTATCCAATTGGATATCGTAGAAAGCCTTCCCTCCGGGACGTTCTACCCGCAGTATCTCACTGTCCGGCGTGGTCGCTGCCACCTTTGCCCTGGAGAACTCCTGAGAGACTATGGTCTCGGCGGGGCTCTCGTCCTCCGGAGATGATGAAAGAGTCACTCTGCCGGACACGGATATCTCCTCCGTGAGGGGATTCCCAGCAAGCAACGAGAACACCTGCGGAGACGGGCTAAAGCCGAGGTTTGCAAGGATGGAAGCCGTTATACCAAGATTACCGAAAAAATCATTTACCGGCAAATCTGTCGGTTTAGTCTTGTCTGGAAGGAAGAGCGCTATGAGCATCACCGGATTCGAATATACCGGCCCTTCTTTCTCAACGACCAGGTATCCCTCATTGTCTTCCTTGACAAAACTTTTCAACATATTGCCAAAGCCGGACTTGTCAAGGAGAGACTTTGGAGTCAAAGGCCCCACATCTCCCAGCGGGAGGCTGACCTGATCTGTAAACAAGGTCATTTCCTTGTCTATGCCGCTGCTGATGTCGTAATCCATATTGGCGCAGGACCACAGCAAAGGCAAAGCTAAAAGAATCGAATACTTATTCATACGGCATCTTTAAGTGCGGAATCTCGTAGTAATAGAACACTATTTTCGTTTCATTACAAATATAATCAGCTTCACGTGATTATGCAAATCACTTGGTGGGTTTCTGTTTGTGAGTTAGTGCATTTTTGGTGCAACTTTTTTGAAAAGAGATAGCCCTAAGTGATAATAACTTACAAAAGGACGACCGTCGGAGGCTATCCCAGGCGGTCGTTAAGTGTAATAAGCGATTTTGTTAGTATTCTTGTTAGTAAAAATTGTTAGTAACTTATACAGTTCTCTTGACTTGACGGAGCCATTAGCTACAAGGTCGGAAAGAGTCCATAAAAAAGTTTGAGGAGGTGTAGGTGGAATGGATTCCTTTGACTAAATTTGGCAAAATCTGATTTGGGGCTTATGGCTAAGAAGGATATTATTGCAACCAACCAGGAAGCTATCGCAATTTGCGATAGGTCTGGCGGCGAGGTGGAAAGCCGGATTTTTACCATACGAGGGGTTTAGGTCATTTTTTAGATCGAGACTTGGCTGAACTGTATGGAGTAAAGACTTTCCGCCTCAATGAACAGGTTAAACGCAATATAAAACGTTTTCCTGAGAAATATCGCTTCCAACTCACTGAAGATGAAACAAATGAACTTATCGCAAATTGCGAGAGGTTCGAGTCTTTGAAGCATAGCTCTTTTTGCCCATATGCTTTTACAGAACACGGTGTTGTTATGCTCTCTTCAGTCCTTCATAGTGATGAGGCAATAGAAATTAGCGGCCGTGTAGTTGATGCTTTTGTGGCAATGCGGAGATTTTTAGCTGCGAATGCTCCAATATTTCAACGCCTAGAACACATTGAGTACAAGCTCCTGGAAAACGATCATAAGTTTGACCAGGTTTTTGCCAAATTAGAAGAAAAGTCTCTGGAACCTAAACAAGGTATCTTCTTTGAGGGACAAGTCTACGATGCTTATGAGCTAATCTGCAATCTGATAAAAAGTGCCGCAAAACGCATCGTTCTCGTTGACAACTATGTGGATTATACAGTTCTGACAATGCTGGACAAACGGGAACCGGGCGTTGATGCTGCCATATACACGCAGAAAGCAGGAGACCAGCTCAAACTGGATCTAGCAAAGCTTGATGCACAGTATCCCCACATCCCGGTATGGATATTCAAGATGTCCCATGACAGATTCTTGATTATTGATGACCTCGTTTACCATATTGGCGCTTCTATAAAAGACCTTGGTAAAAAATGGTTTGCTGTTTCCCTCATGGAAGCGCAAGACGCAAACTCAATCATTACCAGGCTTCAAGCAGACGCTTCAAGCAGATAAAACGCCATTAGGATAAGCGAACCAACCTCGAAGAGAAGGCGAAATGTCCAAACAATGGCCCTTCAGCAGTCCGGTAGGTGTAGGAAGTGAAGGACGAGATTAGCCCGCCTGCTGTGACGCTTGCGGCCTTTTCTCGTTGTCTTCCTATGATTTCTGACAGCTTTTAGCGGAAAATCTGTCAGAAATGATGAAATAGCAATGAATCTGACAGCTTTTGGCCGAATATCTGTCAGGATTGATAGAAAACAGACCAATCGGGCAGGATTTTGCCTTTTTTCTGTCAGAATAGGTATGCTTGAGGCCCGTGGTTGGTTCGAAGAACGTAGCGGACGGGGACCCGCGGGTAGCGGGGCAAATCCTCCCCCTGAAAGGGGGACCGAGGGGGTTGGGAAGCCGGTCTCGGCCTCGACGCGAAAAGGCCTCCTGCGGTAGCAGAAGGCCTTCCGGCGGAGAGGACGAGATTCGAACTCGTGGTACGGAATGACCCGTACGTCGGTTTAGCAAACCGGTGGTTTCAGCCACTCACCCACCTCTCCAATCTCACCACGTCGTGTCAAACGGGACTGCAAATATACGGAAAATTTCAGAAATGCAAAACATTCTTACTCTACATATGCGAGGGTGGCGATGTTGATGCTTATGTCTGGACCGAGGGCGTCCCGCAGGGCTGCGGTGCAGGATGCCAAGGTGGCGCCGGTGGTGAATACATCGTCTATCAGCAGGACCTTGGCGGAAACCGGAGGCCAGGGGCCGGCGTTACTCGGCCGCAGCGGCAGATCCGCGAGGACGGACGTGGCCGGTCCTGCCTCCGGCGCCGCTCTAAGCCTCTTAATTCCCTTCCGTACTTCAAACGCTCCGGCCACATTTCTGGCGCGCTGTCCGTCGTTGAGCCGGGTCTGTGTGTCTGTGCGCCGTGAGCGCCGAAGCAGGCGCGCTTCAAATGGGGCACCAAGTGAGACAGCTACTTCCTTGCCGATAATACCCGCCTGGTTGTAGCCCCTTGTAAAGTGCCTTGTCCAGTGAAGCGGCACCGGACAAACCAAATCGGCTTTCCAGCCTGCATCAGCCAGCACATCTCCTAGCATCCTGGCGAACCAGCGCCCGGCGGCGAAATTCCTCCCATACTTAAGAGCCTGGGTAATCTTCTCATAATCACCGGAATAATAAAACAGCGCAGAGGCCTTTTCATACTTTGGTGCTTTAATCAGAGCATTGTATTTGTCGGCCATAGGATTGTGAATCATCCTCTCAAAGTGCGTCAGCGGCAAATCTGCCATGCACACGCAGCAGAGCTGCTGCTCGCAAGGAAGAAGCGCCCGTCCGCAGCAAAGACAAACTCTCGGCATCAGAAAATCTGGTATCGAGAGTGCTAAGGTTCTGAAGTCAAGTTGTTTAAGTCTAGGGTCCATATCAAATCATCGTTTTCCGTAAGCCTAATCTGCAGCCATTGCCTGTTCAACCTCGTCCGGAGCTATAGGCAGCCTGCGGGAACCGAGTCTGCGGGCCCCGTTGGCAGTAACCAGCACGTCATCCTCCAGACGTATTCCGCCGAAGTCCAGATACTGCTCCAATACATCGTAGCGTACGCGGCCTTTATCGGTTCCGGATGACTTCCACTGCGCAATGAGTGCCGGAATGAAATAGATACCCGGCTCATCGGTGATGACGTTCCCGGGAACCAGCCGGCGGGCCATCCTCAAACTACCGAGGCCCAGCTGGGATGAGCGTTGCTGATCGTCGTCATAACCCACAAGATTCTCTCCCAGATCCTCCATATCATGAACGTCCAGGCCCATATTGTGGCCGAGGCCATGAGGCATAAAGAGTCCGGCTATACCGTCCGCCACCATCTCATCAAGGTCTCCGCGTACGAGCCCCAGCTGTCCCAGGCGGTCCAGCATGTGACGTGCGGCCGCAAGGTGGACATCCCGGTATGCCATACCCGGTTTAGTCAGCTCGAAAGCGAGCTCATTGCACTCATAAACAATCTGATAGATATCCCTCTGCCGAGACGTGAAACGGCCTCCGGTGGGATAGGTGCGGGTATGGTCAGATGCATAATGTTCATTGCTCTCGGCACCGGCATCCACCAGCAGCAGTCGTCCAGGCTCTACAGGGCAGTCGTGTGAGTGGCAATGGAAAATCTCCCCGTGCTGAGTGAGAATAGTAGCGAAAGAAGTGCCCCAACCATAAGAAAGGGTGATGCCTTCCATGTCACCGACTATCTCCTGCTCTATGCGACCAAGTCTTATGCCCTTCCTGGCTGTGGTATGCATGTCATAGCCAATCTCGGCTACACGGTCCAGCAGCTCGATTTCCCCGGCGTCCTTAACCAGGCGCATCTTTACCACAGCACGGACTAGTGCCTCCGATGCGTGCGGGCATCCCTTCTTGCCAGCACTGAAGCAGTCAGCGGGGGCGATTCCCACCAGTTCGCTGATTTTCACTGCGTTATACCAGCGTGACACGGGTAGCCAGTGCACCCTGCGGCCTGCAGCCAAAGCTGATGCTACATCTGCGAAAAATGCTGCGTATGGCGCGCTGGAATCCACTCCCGCACCGGCGGCCAGCGACGCCACGCTTGGCATGGGGCCGGTCCAGATAATGTCGTCTATCTCGTAATCGTCGGCATACACCTTCTCGGAGCCCGAGTCCAGGTCCATTACGGCGGCAAAACGGGGCTCGTCTATGCCATAGAAATACAGCCAGTTGCTGTCCTGGCGCCACTTGTATGCATTATCCCTGTACTGGGCGGCAGAATCTATATTGCCCAGAAAAATCACCAGACCTTTCTCGTCGCCCATCAGCGAGCGAAGTCTCTGTCTTCTTTCAAGAAATTTGTTCATAGTAATACTTTTCCGTTACAAATTACATGTTTAATGCAGGATGAGTCTGCAGAATAGACCCAATTGGAAATCAAGTTGTGGCAGGGCTGCATTTTGATGGAGTCCAGCGATACCAGTATAGCATCGGCCAGTTTGCCCTTGGCAATCACGCCGGCGTCGAAGCCGAACGCCTCTGCTCCGTTGCGTGTAGCCCACTCAAATACCTGACTGGCACTCAGAAGAGCGGCATCGCCTGTAACCTTGGCCAGCAAGGCAGCGATTTTCATCTCTTCACGCATGTCCAGATTGTTGTTGGAACTGCAGCCGTCGGTACCTATCGTCACCCTCACTCCGCTGGCAATTGCCAGCTCGTAGGGGAAGCGCCCGCTGCCGAGTTTCATGTTGGAACAGGGGCAGTGGCTCACTGTCACGCCGCGCTCGGCCAGAATGTCCCATTCCTCCTTGTCCACATGTACACAGTGGGCGGCAATCACATCGGGACCCAGGAAACCGATGCTGTCCAGGTAACGTACGGGAGTCATTCCGGTCTGAGCCAGGCAATCCTGTACCTCCTTTCTGGTCTCCGCCAGGTGGATGTGGAGCTTGCGTCCGTTTTCGCGGGCCAGGCGGGCGGTGCTGATAAGATTATCGCGTCCGACGGTATATACGGCGTGCGGAGCGGCCGCGAGCCGGACGGATTCAGAATCCCTCCAGCTGCGTATCAGGTTTTCCTTCTCTTCCCTAAGGGCTTTTGGATGATAGTCCATAATGGTTACTCCTATGGAGGCTCGAATTCCTTTTTCCCGCACTATTTCGACAGTCTCGTCAATGTCAAAGTACATGTCGTTGAAGAACACGGTGCCGGTGCTTATCATCTCGCGTACGGCCAGTTCCGAGCCCCGTCGTATGTCTTCTGCCGTCAGCTTGTCCTCATAAGGCCAAACGTATTCCTTTAGCCAGACATGGAGAGGATTGTCGTCGCCGTAGCCGCGAAGCAGAGTCATTGCGGCATGTGTGTGGGTGTTGTAGAAGGCTGGGAGTATTGCAGTACCGCTTCCGTCCAGCACATGTTCCGCTTCGGCATTATCCGATGCATCCATACATTCAAACCGTCCGTCGAGCACCAGAAGATTGCACTTGCGGCCGTCCAGCAAAACATTCTTTATCAGTAAACTCATACTATCTGAATTTTTCGTATTCCGGCAGCGAGAGCTCGGCAATCAGGTCTTTGACCTCATCGCGCGGGCAAATCATCAGCACTTCGTTGCCGTCGATGACGATATAATCTTTCAAGCCCCTGATAGCCACCATTCTGTCCATGCGCTGTGAATAAACCAGGGAGCCTTCAACTTTGTTCAGAAGGCTTGATCCGCCGATTTTTATGGCATTGCCCTTGTCGTCGGAGAGGAAATATTCGAACAGTGAATCCCAGTTACCGAGGTCGTTCCAGTCGAAAAAAGCTGGGATGGCCATCACCAGGTCCGACTTCTCCATGACTGCATAGTCTATGGACGAGCGGGGCATGTCGGGGTAGATACGTTCCAGGTATTCGCGTTCGAGAGGAGTTGCGACAAACTGCTCCCAACCGTTCCATTGGGCAGCTATTTCCGGAGCATATCTTGCTAATTCCCCGGCAATTACGGAAGCCTTCCAAATGAAGATACCAGCGTTCCACAGGAACTCTCCGCTGTCTATGAACACCTGCGCCAGCTCCTTGCTAGGCTTCTCCGTAAAGGTCTTTACTCTTACTGGCCTGCCGTCTTTCAGGGGACCGTCGGTCTGTATGTAGCCGAAGTTGGGGTCGGCTCTGCGGGGAAGTACCCCGAGAGTGAGAATGACGTCGTGCTCCGCAGCGTAGTCCATTCCGTCCAGCACGGTGCTGCGGAAGAGGGCGCTGTCTTCTATTACCTGGTCCGACGGGGTCACCAGAACCACGGCCTGGGGGTCGCGTTTCAGTATGGTAAAGCAGGCGTAGGCAATACAGGATGCGGTGTTGCGGTTACAGGGCTCGAGCAGCAGGTTGCGCTCTTCAATCTCCGGCACTTCCGCAAGCACCATTTCCCGGTAACGCTCCTGAGAGACAATTATCATGTTGCCCTCAGGTACGATATTCCTTACGCGCTCGTACGCCAGGCGGAGGAAAGATTTCCCGGACTTGGAGAAGTTCAGGAACTGCTTTGGCCTTGAGTCCCGGCTTACGGGCCAGAACCGTGTCCCCAGGCCTCCGGCCATAATCACGCAGTAGTAATGTGGGTTGTTCATTCCAGTGTCACTATGGTTACGCCCGAACCGCCTATGCGCACGTCTTCGTCGCTTACCCTGGCTATGCCGGGGATGGTCCGGAGATATTTCTGTATTTCTTCATGCAGCACGCCCGTGCCTTTGCCGTGGATAATACGCACCTCGTGCACGCTCAGCATGATAGCGTCGTCTATGTAGTGAGTCACTATGTCCAGTGCTTCCTGGAGCCGGTGACCGCGTATGTCGATTTCCGGATGGAAATTGAGTTTGCGGGAGCTAATGGAGGCATCTACCCGCTGCTGGACTGGCTGGAAGGCCTTGCGCGACAGTTCCCTGAACTCGTTGGAGGAGATGCGCTCCAGTCCGTCGGCCTTCATGGTGCTGGAGATATTGCCAACGGAGATGGTTACGGTCTTGCCGCTCACCCTCGTTACCTCTCCTACAAGGCCGTTGCTCTTTACCCGCACCTTTTCGCCCACCTTAAGCTGCTCCAGCTTAGCCTTGGCTGCCTGGGGGGCCGACTCTTCCTTCTTGCGTCTGCTTACCAGCTTGCTGAGCTTGCGGTCCAGATATTCCTCCCTGGCCTTTTGCTGACGTGTCTGGCGCTGCTCCAGCGCACCGATGAAGCCCTGCAGTTCGGCGCGGGCGGCCTTGGTCTGCTCTTTATCGGCCTGGGATTCCTTTATAACGCGTATGGTCTTTTCTACCTGGGCGCCGGCGCCCTTGACTATTTGTTCAGCCTCCTTGCGGGCTTCGTCCAATATGTCCTTACGCTGGCGGCGTATTTCTTCCAGTTCCTGCTGATATCGTTCCGTAATGCCTTCAAGTGCCTTGTCCGTGTGCTTTATCTTCTGCAGCTTCTCGTCCAGCTGGCGGCGGTTGCGGGCAATCTTTCGAAGGTTGCGCTCAATGCCCACGAACTCTTCTCCGGCACGCGCTTCCGCATCCTTGACTATAGCTTCAGGCAGCCGCATCTTGCGCGCCAGCTCAAAGGCGAAAGAATTGCCGGGCAAGCCGATTTCCAGGGCGAACATTGGGGCTATCCTGGCGGAATCGTAAAGCATTGCGCCATTCACGACGTGGGTGTCGGCTCCGGAGGCATAGAGCTTGAGGTTGGTGTAATGGGTGGTAATCACTCCCCATACGCCCCTTCGGTCTATTTCGGCAAGTATAGCCTCGGCGATGGCCCCTCCGGCGGCAGGCTCGGTGCCGGCGCCGAACTCGTCTATCAGCACCAGAGTTTTCTCGTCCGCGGAAGCTAGCATGTCGCGCACATCGGAAAGAAAGGAGCTATAGGTGCTTAGATCGTTTTCCAGCGACTGGTCGTCTCCTATGCTCACCATAATCTTGTCGAACACGGGCAGTTCCGAACTCTCAGAGGTAGGAATCAGCATTCCCCACTGGAACATGTACTGCAGCAGGCCGGCGGTTTTCAGGCACACCGATTTGCCTCCGGCGTTGGGGCCGGAAATGAGTAGAATGCGTTTGGCGGGGTTGAGGCTTATTGTGAGCGGAACGATTTTCTTGTTTTCCCGCTGAAGGGCCCTTTCCAGCAGGGGGTGGCGGGCTTTGCGCAGGTTGACGCTTCCGTCTTTTGAAATTACGGGCATGCCGGCAATGAAGTCCAGCGCCGTCTGTGCCTTGGCCATCAGGAAGTCCAGCTCCCCAATGTAACTTGCGTTCGCAAGCACTTCGGGGAGATAGGGACGGAGGAACACTGTGAATTCCCTCAGAATGCGCGCTATCTCGCGGCTCTGGGCAAAATGGAGTTCGTTTATCTCGTTTTCCAGTTCCAGTATCTCGGCCGGTTCTATGTAGCTGGTCTTGCCTGTGGCGGACTCGTCGTACACGAAGCCGCTTAGCTTGCGCTTGCTGCCGGTGTTTACGGGAATCAGGAATTTGCCGTCCCGCATTGCCACAGCTGCGTCAGGGTCGGTTATTCCGGCTGCCTGGGCCTGCTTGAGTATGGCTCCGGCGCGTTTGGAAATTGCGGCTTCTTTTTCCCGGATGCTGCGGCGTATGTTGAACAGCTCGTCCGATGCTGAGTCCTTTATATCGCCGTATCTGTCCAATATGCCTTCTATCCTCCTGAGAATTTCGGGGAAGGTGATGACAGGCTTGCTGAGGGCCTTGAGGCGGGGATATATGCCGTCCTTGATGCCTGAGAAAAAATTGGTCACGCGGCGGGTGGTGTCCAGCAGGGTGCGGAGTTTGGCCAGTCCAAGTGTGTCTATATTACTGCCGTCGCTTTTGAGCGGGTCCAGGAATGGATGGCCGTCTATATAGCCTGTGGTGGGGAAGGTTTCCTCGAACAAGAGGATGAGACGCATTTCGTCCGTCAGCTGGAGGCGTTTACGTATGGTATCGGCAGACGTGGAGAACTTTTCTGCCGCCACGCGCGCTGTCGCATAGTCAGTCTTGCACTTGTCGGCAATGATGCAGCGTACTTTATCGAAACCAAGTTTCGCTTCCATTCTCTCGTCCGTCATTGATTCTGGAGTTTAAGTTTGAGAACGTTGGAAGATTCGATATCGGTAAACTCGCTGCCTTCCACTAAAGTGATATGGCCGGTTTCTTCAGAAACAACTATCACTCTGGCGTCGCATTGTTCAGCAAGTCCCAGAGCCGCCCTGTGCCGCATTCCGAAGGTGGCCGGGATATCCAGTCTCTCAGTGAGGGGAAGAGTGCAGCGGGCTGCCAGGATGCGGTTGTCGCCCACCACCACGGCTCCGTCGTGTAAAGGGGCGTTCTTGAAGAAAATATTCATTATCAGCCTCTGACTGAGGCGGGCGTCCACAATGTCTCCGGTGCCCAAAATGCTCTGGAGGTTGTCCTTGCGGCGTATCACAATCAGGGCTCCTGTCTTGTTTTCCGACAACTGGTCCACAGCCAGCACCAGCTCGGACACCGTCTCGTTGTCCAGGCCTTCAAACTGATGGTGACGCATCAGATTGCGTATCAGGGTGTTGTTGCCGGCGGTACGGCCGATATTGTTGAGGAAGCGGCGCAGTTCGGGCTGGAAGATGACGATAATGGCTATGGCTCCTACGTCAAGCACGGCTCCGAGCAACGCGGAAATCATCCTCATGTTCACCGCCATGGCTATGACACGTGCCAGAAAAAGCAGGATGATAGCAATGAAGATGTTCATAGCGCTGGAACCGCGTATCCACCGGAAGATGATGTATATCACCGCCGCTACAAGTATGATGTCGATCAGGTCGATCAGAGAGAAATTCAAGAACTCCATTTCGCAAAGATATCAATTTATCCGATATGCTCCACCTCCGGACTTAGGCTTACTCCGAAGCGTTCGTGCACTCCGGCAATAATACGTCTCTCCAGTTCGAGCACTTCGGCGGGGGAGGCCTCACCGCTTGCATTAACTATTACAAGGGGCTGTTTTTCATATACTTGCGCCCCGCCGTCACGCTCTCCTTTGAATCCGCACTGGTCTATCAGCCAGGCTGCAGGCACTTTTATGAATCCGCCGTCGAGGATGTAGTGCGGCACCGTGGCGCCTCCGGCCGCATCAACTATCCGGGTGAAGTCGAGGGCGCTTACTACGGGGTTCTTGAAGAAAGAACCTGCGCTGCCGAGTACTTCCGGGTCTGGCAGTTTGGTGCGGCGTATGGCGATCACGGCCTCCCGGACTTTGGACGGAGTTGAGGCGTCTATGCCCTCCAGGCCCTTATAACTCAGTATGGGGCCGGCAGTTCTGGATACTCGAAGGAGTACCGATGTGATGATATATCTGTCTTCAGCTTCCTTGAACATGGACTCCCGGTAACCGTATCTGCATTCGGCGGTGGTGAATTTGCATTTGCGACGTTCTTTGAGGTCGTAGCAGGAAACACCGCTCACAAGGTCCTTGAACTCCACCCCATAGGCTCCTATGTTCTGCACTGCAGCGGCGCCCACTTCTCCGGGAATCAGGGACAGATTTTCGGCTCCCCACAGTCCGTGGCCGCAGAGTTCCGCTACCAGATCGTCCCATTTGACTCCGGAACCCACCACTACGGGCACCTCGTCCAAACCCATATCTACATATTTGACGTATTTTATTGCCGAGTGCAGAATGGTTCCGGGAAAGTCTCCTTTAAATAGCAGGTTGGAACCCCCGCCAATATGTTTAAGGGGCTTGGGGAGGCTGTCGAAGTCCAGCCCTTCAAGCTCCGCTACGCTCTCATATTCTACATAACAGGCGCACCGGACTTTCATGCGGAAGGTGTTCAGGGCGCTCAGGTCGTAATTCTTCTCGATTCTCATATTTTCACAAATATAACAAAAAATGTTGCTATATTTGTTCAGTCTCAGAATAGTTATGATTGTACTGAAATTCGGCGGTTCATCTGTAGCCAATGCCACGGCGATGTCCCGCGTCCTGGATATAGTTGAGCAGGCTGCAGCGAAAGACAGGGTTGTGCTGGTGAGTTCTGCAATCAGCGGATGTACCGATGCACTTATACAGATAGGCCGTGCGGAAGACCCCGAGAAGCAGATAGAGGATCTGCAGGCAAGGCATATAGCCATAGTTGCCAGGCTTTTTACCGGCAAGGAGCGCTTGGAAGCCGCTGGAGACTGCAAAAATATTTTTTCTGAAATTCGCTGTATCCCGCCTGTAATAGAGTCCTTCGGCGAGCTGCTCTCTACCCGCATACTTTCACGGAAACTTGCATGCGAGGGTTTCATAACCCAGTGGCTGGACTCCCGTGACCTGGTGCGAACAGCCCCCGGTGGAGGTCTCGTTGATATTGATTTCACGTATAAGGCTATCCGGGAAGCGGTGGAGTCTCATCCCGAGGCACGCATTTTCGTAGTCCCGGGATTCATAGCAAGAAATAAGAAAGGTGAGGTTACCACGCTTGGTCGCGGCGGTTCGGATTATACTGCATCCCTTTACGCAGCAGCGCTTTCTGTAGATGAGCTTCAGATTTGGACTGACGTTCCCGGCATCATGACGGCCAATCCCAGGGTGGTTCCTGCTGCCCGCACGATTGCAGAAATCAGTTACCGTGCCGCCTTCGATATGGCACGCTACGGCGCCAAGGTGCTATATGCTCCCGCAGTGGAGCCGGCCCGCGAAAGCGGCATTGCCATTGAGATACGAAATACCTTCGATCCGGCTAATCCCGGCACTGTAATCAGTAGCAAAAATGTCTCTGCGTGTGAGTGGAAGGGCGTTTCGTCTCTGGATGACGAACTTGAAGGCACCACCAGCATCTGCCTCACAGGAGAAGGCCCTTCCGGTGGTGGCGACGCAGTCTCCCGCCGCATCGGTACGGCTCTCCGTGATGCCGGCATAAAGGCTCTAGGTGGCGTGAGTTCGGACGACGGTGTGAATTATCTCATCAGCGTGCGCACAAACGTGTCCCGTAATGCCGTGGCTGCCATTCACAGGGAGTTTTTTGAGGAGAGGGCACTTTCTACTGTCGATGTATATGTGGCCGGGAACGGTGCTGTAGGGCATGCACTGAAGTCTATTGTGGATGCTTGTGGCGGGAGCTTCCCTTCGGCCGGCAGGATCTTGAGGATAAGGGAGATTTCCAGCGACCACACATTTGTGGAGAAGGTGCTTACCGAGGCCCGCGGCCGCTCTGTCTTCGTGGATTGTACAGACAGTGAGGACATCTGGCGCTACTTTGTGCCACTGCTGCATGCCGGTATCAATATTGTCAGTTCCAACCGCCGCTCGCTGGCCATTCCTTATGTGGAGTATGCCGCCATAAAGGCTGCCGCTGCAGAAAACGGGTGCTTCTTTCGTTACGACACCACGGTGGGCAATGCCCTCCCCATTCTCCAGTCCATTTCGGACGGAGCCAACTGCGGCAATGGTGTTTCGCTTATAGAGGCGGTGGTCTCGTGTACGTTGAACTATATCATCACCCACTATGACGGCGCTCGCGGCAAGTCGTTAGCCACTCTTCTCCAGGAGGCGCAGGAGGAAGGCTTGACCGAGCAGGACCCCCGGATAGACCTTGCCGGCCGGGATGCTCTGCGAAAGCTGCTGATACTTTCCCGCGAGGCCGGAGTGCCTCTGGAAGAGAAGGATGTGGAGGTCGTACCCATGCTTGGACCGGAGTATTTCGAGGGTGGTGTGGAGGACTTCTATCGAAGGCTTAAGTCTAACGAGCATCTTTTTGTTCAGCGGGAGAATGAATTGGATGCAATGGGCATGAGGCAGCGGTTCGTAGCTTCTCTGGAGCGGCTTGCTTCCGGGGGTTACAGGGCGCAGATACGTATGCAACTGGTCGGGATAGACAGCCCCTTTTATTGGATAAACGGTACCGAGAACGTCACCGTAGTTCATAGCGGCGAGGCTTATCCCTTGGTAATCAAAGGTTCCGGCGAGGGCGCGCACCTTGCCGCAAGTGGAATAATCAGAAATATACTGCAATGAGAATAATTATCAGTGGATATGGCCGCATGGGCCACATGATAGAGGGTGTCGTACTTCATAAAGGACTGGAGCTGGTGGACTGCACGGAGGACGTGTGTACCGTGGATCCGGCGGTGGCGCGCGACTGTGTATGTATAGATTTTACCACGCCTGCTGCCTTCCGGTCCAATTACAGATGGCTGGCGGAGCATTTCAAGGCTGTAGTAGTGGGAACTACCGGCTGGGAAGATATCAAGGGCGAGGTGATTGCAGCTTTCGAGCAGACCGGTACCCCGATGATTTATTCCGCCAATTATTCTATAGGGGTAAATGCGGTCTATGCGGCGCTGGAGAAAGTGAGCGACGTGCTTGCAGGATACGGATATGTGCCTCATATCGAGGAGATTCACCATGTTCACAAGCTGGACGCTCCCAGCGGTACGGCAAAATCAATGGCTTGTATCGTGGCAGAGCATCTGGGGATACGGCCCGACATCACTTCTGTGCGTGAAGGCGAGGTGCCCGGAACACATATAGTCAAGTTCAAGTCAGAAGTTGACAAGATAAAGATTTCCCATGAGGCTTTCTCCCGCCAGGGTTTTGCCGAGGGAGCCGTAGTGGCGGCGCAGATGACTGAGGGCTTGAAAGGAGTACACACATTTAAAGAACTGATAATCAAATGAAGATCCCCGAATTGAAAGGCTGTGGAACGGCCTTGGTAACACCGTTCCTGAAAGACGGTGAAATAGATTATGAAGCTTATGGCGCTTTGGTTTCGCGTCAGGTTGATGGCGGGGTGGATTTTCTGGTCCCTCTTGGAACCACCGCCGAAACTCCCACTCTGGATCCTATGGAGCGCCTTGCACTTTTGGAAATCACCCATGACTGTGCGGCCGGCCTACCTCTGCTGGTCGGTTGCGGAAGCAATTCTGTGAGGGGTACTCTGTTCAATATGCAGGCTCTTGAGGGTTCTGCGGTGGATGCCTGGCTGGTTGTCGTACCCTTCTACAACAAGCCTACCCAGGAGGGTATGTATCAGTACTATAAGACCATAGCTGATGCGTCCTCCAAACCCATCGTAATGTATAACGTACCTGGACGTACTGGGGTCAATATGCTTCCGGAAACCGCAGTGCGCATTGCGCGTGACATACCAGGGGTGATAGGTATCAAAGAGGCTTCCGGAAAACCTGAGCAGGCAGCTTATATCGCTTCCGAAGCTCCATCCGACTTTATTGTTTTGAGCGGCGACGACGATTTGACTCTTGAGATGATGAAAACAGGTGCCCGGGGAGTTATCTCCGTGGCTTCCAACGTGCGTCCTGCGGAGGTGTCCGCCCTTTGTGCCGCAGCCCTGGATGGTCGCTGGGAAGAGGCTTCAGCTTTGAATGAAGCCTTGAAGCCTTTATATCGCGCCTGTTTTGTAGAATCCAATCCCATCCCCGCCAAAGCCGCCCTGTCTTTGCTCGGACTCTGCAGCGACCATATGCGTCTGCCTCTCACTCCCGCCGCTGCCTCCACCCGCGAACTGATGAAGGAAGTCCTGGCAGCCTTCTAAATCTACATCCTGAAAACTTTTTTTTGACGTAACCGTCGGTAGCGGTCCATCTGATGGACCGCTACCCGCAAAAATGGCCTAAAACGTCGGCTGCGGTCCTTTCTTTGGACCGCAGCCGACAGTCAGGATTAAAAACTTTCAAACAACCGGGAAATCTCTTCGGGCCTCAATCCGGTTGTACGGCCAAGCTGGTTGATATCTGCACAGAAACGTCGCTTGAGCTGCCGCAGTAATTCTTTTTTTTCTTCTTTTTCTAACGGCTCTACAGAATCGCTCCCAAACATCGTCCTGCATAAGTCAACACAGGCTTCCTGGACGATTTGATCCCGGAAAGAAGGATTATTCCTGCCTTCAATTAATCTTGCTTTAGAAGAAATGTTAAGAAAGTAGTTCATCCTGGCAGGGGTCCTGAAAAGTTTTTCAACGAAATTTACGCTAACGTATGATTCCTGGAGAACATAGCCTTCGCGTCCGACTGTCCAATTTTGAGGCAGTTGAGCTTCACTCTTCAATAATCTTTGCTGGGCCCTAACTGAAAGGCTGGACAACGGCATTCCCTTCTCGCGGTTAAGATTAAAGAATACGTTTCCCGTGCTCCAACGGTAGCCTGTGGAGTGAAGGCAGATTCTTGCTGCGACGGGGTTCATCTGCACGTATGCGATGGCTTTTTCGAGAGCCTCGTATTGAGAAACAACATCTTTAATATCTACGGTATTACGCCTCATCAGATTCCCGGTTCCATATTTGTTTCGGAAATATCTCCCATACGCCGTTTTAAACCTGACAGTAAAACTGTTTGCCAGCTCTCGCGTGCAGCATAGCATAAAATGCACATGGTTGGACATAAGCACAAAAGCCAGCACCTTTACTCCGGTAACGGAAGTTACAACCGCAACGTAATTCATTGCGGCCTTAAAGTCTTCTTCATCTTGGAACAGTATCCTGGTTTCCAGGTGATTTGTAGAAACTAAGAAGTAATTCATGTTTTTAATTAGGTTAAGCCCCGTGACAACGGGTCCGGGGCTATGCAAACTTAATGTATTTTTGCTAAATTTGCAATCTTGAACATCAGACACATTAATACATGTACAGAAGTCACACTTGCGGGGAACTCCGCATAGCCGACAAAGGCAAGAAAGTAACCCTGGCGGGCTGGGTCCAGAAATCCCGCAAACTCGGAGGCATGACATTTATCGACCTGCGCGACCGCTACGGCATTACGCAGCTGGTAGTCGAGGCTGATGCCGCTCCCGAGCTGGTAGAGACCGCCGCCGCCCTGGGACGCGAATACGTTATCCAGGTAGAGGGAGAAGTGTTGGAGCGTGAAAGCAAGAACAGCCGCATCGCGACCGGAGACATAGAAATCAAGGTGTTGAACATCAATGTGTTGAATGTTGCCACCGTGCCTCCGTTTACGATTGAGGAGCAGAGTGACGGCGGTGAAGATATTCGCGCCAGATACCGCTATCTGGACCTGCGTCGGCCGCCTCTTCAGCGCGCCCTCGCCCTTCGGCACCGCCTGGCCCAGGAGATCCGCACCTACCTTGACGGGCAGGGATTCATGGAAATAGAGACCCCTTATCTCATCAAGTCCACCCCTGAAGGAGCCCGCGACTTTGTGGTGCCGTCCAGGATGAATCCCGGTACTTTCTACGCCCTTCCACAGAGCCCTCAGACCTTCAAGCAGCTGCTGATGGTAGCCGGTTACGACCGTTATTTCCAGATTGTCCGCTGCTTCCGCGACGAAGACCTTCGTGCTGACCGTCAGCCGGAGTTCACCCAGATAGACTGTGAGATGTCTTTCGTGGAGCAAGAGGACGTGCTGAATACCTTCGAAGGCATGATGCGCCAGATGTTCAAGAATGCCTTGGGCGTAGATATTCCAAATCCGCTCCCGCGCATGAGCTGGTACGACGCCATGGACAAATACGGTTCCGACAAGCCTGACATCCGCTTCGGGATGACTATAAGCGACGTGACGACGCTGGTCAAGGGCTACGGATTCAGCGTGTTCGACGATAGCGAATATATTGGTGCCATTGCGGTTCCCGGGTGCGCTGAATACACCCGAAAGCAGCTGGATGAGCTCACAGAGTGGGTTAAGCGCCCGCAGGTAGGTGCCAAGGGACTTGTGTATGTAAAGATCAACCCCGACGGCAGCCTCAAGTCTTCCGTAGATAAGTTCTACTCTCCTGAAAAGCTGCAGGAGATTGCCGCTGCATGCAAGGCTGAGACAGGCGATCTGCTGCTTCTCCTTTGCGGCGAAAAGCGCAAGACCCAGACTCGACTGGGAGTGCTCCGTATCGAGATGGGCAACCGTCTCGGTCTGCGCGACCCTCACGTCTTCGCCCCCCTGTGGATTGTGGACTTCCCTCTGCTGGAGTGGAGCGAGGAAGACGGCCGCTTCTATGCCATGCACCATCCCTTCACCTCTCCTAAACCGGAGCACGAAAAGTGGTTCTATTCTGATAAAAAGGAAGATTTGGAGAGGGTGTGCGCCAATGCCTACGACTTCGTGCTGAACGGCAACGAATTAGGAGGAGGCTCCATACGAATCCACAACGCAGATATGCAGAAGCGCATGTTCGAGGTGCTGGGTATCAGTCCCGAGGAAGCAGATTACAAGTTCGGCTTCATTATCAACGCTTTCCAGTACGGCGCTCCGCCTCACGGAGGACTAGCTTTCGGTTTCGACAGGCTTTGCGCTCTCTTCGGCGGACAGGAGACCATACGTGACTACATTGCATTCCCCAAAAACAATCAGGGACGCGACGTCATGATTGACTCTCCCTCCAAGATAGACCAGGTCCAGATGGACGAACTCTTCCTGGCATCTACAGTCAAGGAGTAAGAATACGTTCCAGGATGGCAGGAGAAGATTTCCGTATATTGGTGGATACCGTAGAGAACGGTGTCCGCCATATCACTGCCGCTCCCAGCGCGCTGGTTTGCTCCAAATTGATCGACTTCGATCTTATAGATGGTAAGATACATAACCTCAAGTACTTGCGTGGTTGCAACGGTAATCTTCAGGCGCTCGGAGCCCTTCTTGAGGGAGCCCCGGTAGAGTTCGCCCTGGAGCGTCTTTCCGGTATCAACTGCGCCGGACGCGGGACCTCCTGCAGCGATCAGTTCGCCCGGGTACTGAGGCAGGTTCTGAGGGAATCTCCCTAATTTTTCCTATATTTACGGAAGAATTGTACCTGATATCTGCATGAGTTCATTTATCGTAGAAGGAGGCCACCGCCTAAGTGGCAGTATAGCACCACAGGGGGCCAAGAACGAGGCCCTCGAAGTCATCAGCGCAGTACTGTTGACGTCCGAAAGTGTCACCATAGACAATATTCCGGACATCCTGGATATCCGCAACCTCATTTCGCTTCTGGAAGGCATGGGGGTAAAGGTCGAGCGCCAAGGCAAGGGGAAGTATTCCTTTACGGCCTCTCATATTAATGAATTCTATATTTCCAGCGCTGAGTTTGTAGAAAAATGTGCCAAGCTCCGCGGTTCCGTGATGGTCGTCGGCCCGCTTCTGGCACGTTTCGGTCAGGCATGGTTCCCCAAACCAGGAGGAGATAAAATCGGCCGACGCAGGGTGGATACCCACATAGACGGCTTCATTAAACTGGGAGCCGACTGCTCTTACGACACGAGCCGTCACGCATATAAGTTGAGCGCTCCTGAGCACCTTAGCGGAAGCTATATGCTTCTGGACGAGGCCTCCGTCACCGGTACAGCCAACATCGTAATGGCGGCCACCCTTGCCAAAGGTACTACCACCATCTACAACGCCGCTTGCGAACCTTACGTGCAGCAGCTCTGCAAGCTCTTGGCCGCTATGGGTGCAAAGATCGAGGGCATTGGCTCCAACCTATTGACTATCACCGGTGTAGATGAGCTCCACGGGGCCTCCCATACCGTGCTGCCGGATATGATCGAGGTGGGCTCATTCATAGGAATGGCAGCCATCAACCAGAGCGAACTCACTATCACAAACGTCCACTACAACGAGCTGGGAATCATTCCGGAATGCTTTAGGCGACTGGGAGTGCGGCTTGAGCAGAAAGGAGACGATATCTATATACCCGCCCAGGACAGCTACGTCATAGAATCATTTATTGACGGTTCCATCATGACGATTGCGGACGCTCCCTGGCCCGGACTTACGCCGGACCTTCTGTCCGTGATGCTGGTAACTGCCGTGCAGTGCCGCGGCAGCGTTCTTATTCACCAGAAGATGTTTGAAAGCCGCCTGTTCTTCGTGGATAAGCTTATCGACATGGGCGCACAGATTATCCTCTGCGACCCTCATCGTGCCGTGGTTATAGGGCACGATCACCGCATGCAGCTGCGCGGCGGCCGCATGACCTCCCCCGACATCCGTGCTGGTATCGCCCTGCTGCTTGCCGCCATGTCAGCCAAGGGCGTCTCGGTTATAGATAATATCGACCAGATAGACCGCGGCTACGAAAATATCGACGTCCGCCTGAACGCTCTGGGAGCGCATATCGAGCGGCGCTAGTTTTCCGGAATGAAGAAGCTGATTCTCTTTGACCTTGACGGCACTCTGATGGATACCATCGAGGACCTGGGCGAGGCGGTTAACCATGCCCTGGGCTTGAAGGGACTGCCGCTGCACTCCATGGACGAGTACCCCGCCATGGTCGGCCATGGAATACGGAATCTGGTCAAAAACGCATTGCCCGAAGAACTGAAGAATGACGACGAACTGCTGGACGGATGCCTGGCAATCTTTAAGGAATACTATTCCGGGCATATCGATATCCACACCCGCCCCTACGAAGGTATGCCCGGGCTGTTGAGGGATCTTGACGGCCGGGGCGTAAAGTTGGCAGTGGTGTCGAACAAGTTCGAGGAGGGCGCGGAGAAACTTGTGCGTGAGTTCTTTGCCGGTATTCCTTTCGTCTGCATACTCGGAAACCGTCCCGGACATCCGCTGAAACCCGATCTTGCGATAGTGGAAGAGGTGCTTGCGCTTGCCCGGGTAGATAAAAGAGACACCGTGCTGGTGGGCGACTCCATCCCGGATATGCTTACCGCTGAAGGCGGCGGCATAGACGCCATAGCCGTCAGCTGGGGTTATTGTCCGGCCGCCGATCTGGTCTCTTACCCTCTTGCCAGGACTCCGGAGGAATTGAGACAAATGTTGATCGGGTGAAAGAGGTCGACTTTTGGCCTTTTTGCTGCCGGAGGTCCATCGGTTTGTACCTCCGGAAACAGTGCGTTACATCGGACAGGGTTCAAAGATGTGAGAACTGTGGAATTCGGGCACCGATCCTGTCGACGGGCCTCTGCCGATACTTTTTTATGGGTATCAGTCACCCATCAGCGAAAAATCCTAATAGTTCCTCAGGTAATACTCCTTGGGGGCATATCTGGAAGAGCGAACCGGATTCCGGTCAAACACTATTGTTTGCTTGACAGAAGTCTTATGAGTATATTGATCCTCGACAGATTTGTCCACTATTCTCCCGTAAACAATAATACCGCTGTCCGTGAATGTGAGCATCACGGTCGGGGAATCAAGAACATAAACGCCATGCTCGCTGATGTCAACCGTGCCATTGGCATGATTCGGATCACGGCTGTACTGCGCACGGGTCCAGTCGAATTTGCCGGACATACTGAATGTCGCTTTCTGGAATTCCAGTTGGAACTGTCCGCTTTCATGGAAATAATCACTACCAGTCCCTTCGCTCTCATTAAATTCTGTTGTCCAGACAGTACTGTCAAGAGATCTGTAAACGTCTTTCTTGCAGGAACTGACAGCCATGCAAAGAGATACCAAAAGCACGCCAAGTAGAATAATCCTTTTCATAAGTCTTTATTTTTGACGGCAATATAGTTCTTATTTCTCATTTCTCAAAAAGAATCTGCTTTCTCGCAGACGAAAGCAAAGAATTCGTCGATTTCCTTTTTCGTAGTGAACCTGGCTATGTATGCCATGTCGCAGAGGTCGTCGGAAAGTGCCGCCGGCACGCGCTCCGCCATGCAGATATAGTCTCCGTAGCGAGACATCACCTCGCCGTGGCTGTGGAGGTAGGCGTAACAGTCACGCCGGCCCGCGTATGCGCAGAAGTACTGCTCTCCGGCACCCTTGCGCCTCTCGTCGAATGCCACCATATCCGCCCATATCCGGAATACGTCGGTGCTGTGCGCAAAGTTCATCATGTCAGGGGTATAACCCCCGGGAGGCCGCATATTGACCTCCAACCCCACGTAGTCGCCCTTCTTGCCAAGTCCTTCCCGGTCTCGGTCGAGCTGGAAAAACTCCAGGTGCACGAAGCGGCCGGTGATGCCGAAGGCCTTTACCGTACGGCGCCCGATGGCGGCAAGTTTGGCAGGAACGGTCTTGTTGGTCCAGTAGCAGGTCTCCAGGTTGTCATGGACTATCTGCATTATAGGCGTGGGGAATACCGTATTGTTCTCAAATATCGGTTCGCCCTTGGAATTGTATACCGCATCGTAACTTACCAGCAGGCCTGTGATGAATTCTTCGATAACGAAATTAACGTAATCATGCGCGTGATCACGGAACCACGCCTGCACTTCTTCATTGCTCCGGAATTTGAAGGTTCCTGACGCTCCCATTCCGCTATCCGGCTTGGCTATTACGGGATAGCCGGTCCGGGCAGTGAACTTCAGCACTTTGGCAAGGCCCTCCGAGCATTTTATCTGCCTTGCGGTGGGAATGCCGCCAAGGGCGTAATACTTCTTCATTTCGGACTTGTTGCGTATGGACGCTATGCGGTCCGTGTGTAGGCCCGTGGTAATGTTGAAGTCTGTACGGAGACGAGCATCCTGCTCCAGCCAGTATTCGTTGTTGGACTCAATCCAGTCTAAACGACCGTACTTATGGGCAAACCACGCCACTGCTCGGTACACCTCGTTGTAGTCTTCCAGATTGCGCACTTGATAATAATCGGTCAAGGCGCTTCTGAGTTCATTGGAGAGCTCTCCGTACGGGGCGTCGGCTATTCCGAGTACATTGACGCCGTTTGCTCTCAGACCTGCGCAGAAGTGGCTGTAAGTCTGAGGAAAGTGGGGGGATATAAAAATCGCGTTCATAAAGGTAAACACTTGATTTTCAGATGATATTTGACGCATGGCTCCATTGGAAACCTCCCATGCGCTGCCATATAGCGTTTCACGGCCGTCTTTACACAAGATGTATCCGCCGTCCGGAAAAGAGTAGAAGGAGTGTCGCCAGCTGTCCAGAAAAATTACGTCTTCGAAAAGCCGGCGGCCATCCAGCACAAAGTCCCTGACCTGATAGTAATGAGGAACTATCTGCAGTTTGGTAAGACCAAGCCCGCGAAGCCAGCGGCTGTAATTCGGGTCCGCCGCTTCCCCGGGCATTTCCGGGTGCGAATATACTAAGTCCGCGCAGTTCATGGAACCGGCGCTGCATCCCATGACCAGACCGTCGAACCCGGCCAGCAATTCCTTTAACCTTAATTCGTTAAGGAATTTGTTCTGTGTGGGGACATGTCCGCCGCAGAGCACTATCCAGTCGGCATCCTGCACTAGTGTTGGAGCCAGGGATGCGTTCCTGCGGTCCAGCATTGTAATTTTGGAAGGGCTGATTCCGGAGTTCCTTACGCAAAGGGACATTCCCTCCAGGACGCTCTCAGTAAAAGCTCTGTTATCGGGTGCGGCACTGACCAAAAGCAGCTCTGGTGCCTGCTCCCGGCGCTTGCGACGCAGGACCGCATCTGCCAGCTCCGCCTTCACGATAGCCAGAAAGCCATTATCTTCCGTGAACCTGTCCTCACCGTATCGGGTGGGACTGCCTGTCAGAATCAGCGTCATACGAAACGCAAAGATAGCAAAAATCCATATAGCCCCGTTGCCGGAGGTACACGTGGCTGGACCTCCGGGAGCAAAATGGGCCAAAAATGAAGCCGGAGGTACACGCGAATGTACCTCCGGCAACGTTATAGAAAGGTTAGAATTAGTCTTCCTCCTGCTCCTGTGCAGCGTATTCAGCGAGGAGTTTGGTCTGGACATCTCCCGGAACCGGCTGGTAGTCTGCAAACTCCATGGTAAAGGTTGCGGAGCCGGCGGTGAGAGAGCTCAGAGTAGTGGAGTAGCGGTAAAGCTCTGCCAGGGGCACGCGGGCTTTAAGAATGGCGAATCCCTTGTCGGCACCCATATCACCGAGCATGCCGCGGCGGTTCTGGAGGTCTGACATGACAGCACCCTGATACTCGCTGGGGGTCATAACCTCGACGTTGTAGATGGGCTCGAGAATCTTGGGGCCTGCGTTGCGGAAAGCTTCACGGAAGGCGTTGCGGCCTGCGATGATGAAGGCGATTTCCTTGGAATCTACCGGGTGCATCTTGCCGTCATAGACAAAGACACGGATGTCGCGCGCGTATGAACCGGTCAGAGGGCCTTCCACCATGCGCTCCTTGATACCCTTGAGGATGGCGGGCATGAAGCCGAGGTCGATGGAGCCACCGACAACGCAGTTGTAGAACTCCAGTTTGCCGCCCCATTCGAGTTCGGTGATATCCTGGGTCTTAATGTTCAGCTGGGTATCCTTGCCGTTGATCATGAACTTGGTGTTCAGGTCACCCTCGGCAGGGCATACGAGCAGGTGCACCTCGCCGAACTGGCCAGCGCCGCCGGACTGCTTCTTGTGACGGTACTGCGCGCAAGCTACCTTGGTGATAGTCTCGCGGTAAGGCACCTTGGGTGCGAACAGCTCGACCTCGAGCCCGAACTCGTTGTTGATACGCCACTTGACGATGTTGATATGCTGCTCGCCATTGCCGGAAAGGATGGTCTGGCGGAGTTCCTTGGAGTACTCTACAACCACGGTAGGATCCTGGGATGCTATCTTCTTGAGGGCGTCACCCAGTTTCTGGTCGTCCTGTTGTACCTTGGCCTTGATGGCGCAGCGATACTTGGGAGCGGGATACTGGAGGCGGTCGTAGCTGATGCCTGAACCGGGAGCGGACAGGGTGGTGCTGGACTTACTGTTCTTGAGCTTGACGGCGCAGCCGAAATCGCCGGCGTGCAGGTTGGTCACGGGCTCCTTCTTGGAACCGGCCACTGCGTAGATGGCGGAGAAACGGTCCTTGTTGCCGGAAACGGGATCTTCCAGATCCATGCCGGTGGTAAGGGTGCCGCTCATCACCTTGAAGTAGGAAACCTCTCCGAGGTGTTGTTCCACGTCGTTCTTGTAAATGAACAGGGAAGTAGGTCCGTTTTCCTTTACTGCGGGAACGGGGGCTACGTCCTTGATGAACTCGAGCAGGCGCTTAACACCCATGTCCTTCTTTCCACAGACACAGAAGACGGGATATACGTCACCGTTGACGATGCCCTTGTTGAGGCCGCTGTGTATTTCTTCCTCGCTGAGGGTGCCCTCCTCAAAGTATTTCTCCATGAGAGCGTCGTCGAACTCGGCGGCCTTCTCGATGAGAGCCTCGCGGTACTCCTCGGCCTGGTCTGCGAACTCGGCAGGAATCTCAAGATCTTCGCGTGTGCCCTTGTCGTCCTTGAAACGATAGTACTTCATGGTCAGCACGTCAATGAAACCGTCGAATGCGGCACCGGTTGAAGTGGGGAACTGGATGTTGATCATCTTACCGCCGAAGGTTTCCTTCATGGAAGCCTGGACATTGTCCCAGTCGGCCTTGTCGGCATCCAGCTGGTTCACTGCCAAAAGCATAGGAAGCTTCTGGGCCTCGGCCCTGCGGATGAAGCTGTCTGTGCCGACCTCCACGCCCTGCTGGGCATTGATTACGAGCACGCCGCTCTCGCAGACGCGGAATGCGGAGTATGCGCCTCCGATGAAGTCGTCGGAGCCTGGAGCATCAATGAAGTTGATCTTGCAGCCGCCGTACTCAGCATAGAGGGGAGTGGCGTAGATGGAACGCTGGTTGATCTTTTCAAGCTCGTTGCCGTCGGACATGGTGTTCTTGTCCTCGATGGAGCCCATGCGGGTAATCACCTTACCCTCGTAGAGCATTGCTTCCGCCAACGTGGTCTTGCCGGACTTGGTCGCTCCGAGCAGGACGACATTGCGTACGTCTTTGGTGGAATATTCTTTCATTTGTTATCTGGTGTTGTTAATTATTTTCACAGCCTGCAAATCTAATAATTTTTAAGCCGAATACCAAAATAATCATCGAACACTTCTTCTCCTGTGTATCCGAGCTCGCTCAGAAGGGTTTCATCCAGGTCGTCAGGGCATACCTTAATCTGCCTGCATATAGCTTCATAACTGTCGAACTCTCCTGCCTCGAGGAGGGTTGCGAACTGAGAGTAAGTTTTGTTTTCCATATCGTAGTTTTTGTCTGGCAAAATTGGACAGTTGTGGCGAAATATGCAACAAAATGGAGGGGGATATTCTGGGGGAGAAAACCATTTTTTTACGATTTTTTCGACTTTTGTCTGATTTTTATAGACAAATGTCCAGAATTTCGCTACAGGATATGCCGCATGGAAGAATTATTTTTGTGAGTGCCACCAAATTATGGATAAATTACACGAAAATATCCGTCGAATCCGCTTCCGCAAGGGCTATTCCCAGGACGAAATTGCAGATCTGATGGGAGTGGAACGCTCCACCTACAGCAACTTCGAAACCGGCAGGACAAAACTGTTCTGCCGCTGTATGACTTTGTTCGCGGAGGCAGTAGGAATGACTGAGGAAGAAATCATCATGGATAATGGGCCTCTCACATCCGGATATCTTCAGGCGGGTGGTTTGGAAGACAGGGTGGACAGCCTTGAGCGTAAGATAGACAAACTTCTGGAGGCCGTGGAGCGTCTGGACAAGGGGGCCCGTTAATCAGCCTGACTGACTTTTTTTCCGCTTGTGTGTTTACGCAAATGTGATTAACTTTGCGGAATATGCAGCGGGTTATTTCATTGTTACCGTTTATGGAAGAAAGCCGGACCGAAGCCGGTTGTGACGAGGCCGGACGTGGCCCGCTGGCCGGTCCTGTCTATGCCGCCTCCGTTATCCTTCCCCCGGATTTTCATCATCCGTTGCTAAACGACTCCAAACAGATGAGCCGGAAGGCCCGGGAAACGCTACGCCCTGTCATAGAAAAGGAAGCCCTCGCGTGGGCAGTTGTGGCCGTGGAGGCGGAGGAGATAGACCGTATCAACATATTGAAGGCCAGCATAACAGGAATGCAGAGGGCGGTACGGCAACTGAGGCTCAGGCCCGACTTCCTGCTGATAGACGGCAACCGTTTTCTGCCTGTCGACGGCATCCCTTATGCTACTGTGGTGCACGGTGATGCTACTTATGCCAGCATAGCCGCCGCCTCGGTCCTTGCCAAGACCTGGAGGGACGAGCGTATGGAGCAGCTGGCCCGTGAATACCCCGGCTACGGCTGGGAGCACAACGCCGGATATCCCACCCCTGAACATATAGAGGCGATAAAGCGTCTGGGTTACACTCCCGAGCACCGCAAATCCTTCCACCCTAAAGAATTGGAACCAACTTTATTCTGAATATGAAACGACTGATTATCACTCTTGCAAGCTTGCTTCTCCTTCTGCCCGCAACTTTGAGGGCAGATGAGGGCATGTGGCTGCTGCCCTTACTGGAAAAGATGAATGCCGATGCCATGCGCAATCTCGGTTCCCGTCTCACTCCCGAGCAGATTTACAGTATCAACAATTCCTCTATAAAAGACGCCATCGTGCAGTTCGGCGGCGGCTGCACCGGGGAGATAGTCTCCGGTTCAGGCTTGCTGCTGACAAATCACCATTGCGGATACAGCAGCATCCAGGCTCTGTCCACTCCCGAACACAATTATCTGGAAGACGGCTATTGGGCCATGTCACGTGAGGAGGAGATTCCGGTACCCGGTCTTACGGTCCGCTTCCTTCAAAGTATGTCGGATGTGACCGACACCCTCGCTGCCGGCACTGACCGTAAGAGGCTTGTACAGGATGCACAGAATGCCAACCCCAACTGTCAGGTACGTATAGTTAGTTTCTACAACGACAACGTGCAGTATCTTATTGTTTCCAAGATATATAGAGACGTTCGCTTCGTCGGTGCCCCTCCGGCGTCCAGCGGTAAATTCGGTGGCGATACCGACAACTGGATGTGGCCCCGTCATACCTGTGATTTCTCCACCTTCCGGGTGTATGCCGGTCCCGACAACGAACCTGCGGACTATTCTTCGGACAATATACCCATGGTTCCCCGTCAGCACCTCAATATATCCCTCAGAGGCGTGCAGGAAGGCGATTTCGCCATGATTATGGGTTATCCGGGCAGCACGCAGCGCTTCCAGACCGCCGCCCAGCTGGAGGATATGTTGAAGACCAACGATATACGCATAGCCGCCCGTGGAGTGCGTCAGGATGTGCTTTGGAATGCGATGCGGGCTGATGAAAAAGTGGGGCTGCAGTATGCCAGCAAGTATGCAGGTTCCTCCAACGGATGGAAGAAATGGATAGGCATGAAGGAGGCTTTCGAGGCTCTCCAGATTATCCCCCGGGAGGAGCAGAAAGAAAAAGAGCTGGAGGCCTGGATTGCCGGGGACGAGGGGCGTCAGGCTGCTTGGGGCGGTTCCGTTGAGAAGATTGCAGAAGGTGTGCAGAAGAGTGCCGGAACAATCAGGGCGGCAACCCTGCTGCAGGAAAGCATAGGCCGTATCGAGATAATAAATATGGCAATGTCGGTCAACCGCAACGTTCAGAAAGCGACGGCAACAAAACCCGGCGCCGACTCCGAAGAAGCTTTGCAGAAGGCTCTTGAGTCAGTTTCCAAGCAGTACAAGGATTACAATGCCGGAGTGGATTACAATGTAGCCGTGGCGATGATAGATTTCTACAAGTCCAGGGTGAATCCCGAGGATGCCATATCCATAAACGGCAAGAGCATACTCAAGCAGGATACCCGCAAACTGGTGGATAATCTATTCAAAAAGAGCATCTTCACTTCCGAGGAAAAGCTCAGGTCCAAGCCTGTAAGCGCAAGGTCTCTTTTGTTGGATCCTGCCGTTCAGCTGGGCGATGCCGTGATGACTGCGATGATGCCGATGCGCGAAGAAATTTTGAAAACGCGTCAGGAGGTATCAGGGGCGTCCAAGGCATATGCTGCCAGCCTGCTGGAGTGGAGAAAGGGTGAGCCGTCATATCCGGACGCAAATATGACCTGCCGCCTGACCTACGGTACCGTAAAGGGTTACGAGCCCAAGGACGGGGTGATTTACAAGCACTACACTACGCTTAAGGGCGTGATGGAGAAGGAGGATCCTGCTAATTATGAGTTCCGTGTGCCTGCGCGGCTGAAAGAAATATATGAGTCCAAGGACTACGGCCAGTATGCCAATGCAGACGGCGAAGTTGTGACCTGTTTCCTTACCAATCTGGACATTACAGGCGGCAATTCCGGCAGTCCCGTCATGGATGCCGATGGAAATCTTATCGGTCTGGCGTTCGACGGCAACTGGGAGGCTATGAGCAGCGACGTGATGTTCGAGCCTCAGCTCCAGCGCTGCATCTGCGTGGACATACGTTACGTGCTGCTGATGATGGATAAGTTCGGAGGTGCCGGCTGGCTTCTGGAAGAAATGAATATTGTACGATAAATGACGGAAAAAGAAATACTTGACCTGCTTCGGCAGGTGCGCCACCCCGCCCGCGGAGACCGCGATATCGTTGAGCTTGGAATGGTTCATTCGGTAGTTCTTTCGACCGAGGCCGATAATAATAAAGCTGCCGCTGTCGTGACCCTGTCGTTTCCCAAGCATCGTGATCCGCTTGCGGAATATCTGATAGGCGCTACCCGTGCCGCCCTTATACGCGGCGGGGTGAGCGAGCCCAAGGTGGAGACGGTAGTGCTTGCGGATACAGCCCCTAAGAAGAAGGGCATGGAGTTCGATACTGAAGGTCTCCGGAACGTGCGCCACATAGTAGGCGTGGCGTCCGGAAAGGGCGGAGTAGGTAAATCTACTGTCGCTGTCAATCTTGCCTGTGCTCTGGCGCGTCTGGGCTACAAGGTGGGGCTGGCCGATGCTGACGTGTACGGTCCTTCAGTGCCTCTTATGACGGGGACTGAAGGCCTCCAGCCTATGATGGAGGAGGTGGACGGACGCGAGCTCATGGTGCCGCTGGAGAAATACGGCGTCAAGTGGATGAGTATTGGGTATTTTGCAGAACGTGGGCAGGCGCTTATATGGCGCGGGCCGATGGCGAGCAACGCTCTTAAGCAGATGATTCTGCAGGTCAAGTGGGGAACGCTGGATTTCCTGCTGGTGGATATGCCTCCCGGAACAGGCGATATTCATATCAGCCTTCTTCAGGAGGTTCCTATGGAGGGTGCCTTGCTGGTTACGACACCGCAGGAGGTAGCTTTGGCCGATGTGGAAAAAGGGGCTGCGATGTTCCGGAACAAGAATATAGACCGGCCGATTTTCGGGCTTGTGGAGAATATGGCGTGGTTTACTCCGGCGGAGCATCCGGACGAGAAGTACTTCATTTTCGGACATGACGGCGGGTCTCGTATGGCGGATCGTCTCGGAATCGAGCTGCTTGGGCGTATTCCATTGGTACAGAGTATTTGCGAGAGCGGTGATGCCGGTGAGCCTGCCGCGCTCGGCACTCGTCCCGACGCCGCTGCCTTCCTTGAACTTGCAGGTATATTTGCAAACAAACTTGGATGATGGAAGTGCGCGCCAAAAAGGCCCTCGGCCAACATTTTCTGACCGACCAGACTATCGCGAAGCGGATTGTCGGAACGCTATCTGTCATTTCGAGCGGAGGCGAAGCCGAAGTCGAGAAATCTCCGGTTCTGGAAATCGGCCCCGGAATGGGAGTACTTACGCAGTATCTGTTGCAGCGGGAAGATATCGACCTGAAGGCGGTGGAACTGGATGGTGAGAGCGTGGACTACTTGCTGACCCACTTTCCGGGGATACAGGGACGGCTGCTTCAGGCGGATTATCTTAGGCTGGATATGCAGCGCGTCTTCAAGAGGTCCTACCGCATCATCGGCAATTTCCCCTATAATATATCGTCCCAGATTTTCTTTAAGATACTGGACGACAAAGACCGTATTCCGGAGGTCGTATGTATGATTCAGAAGGAGGTGGCGGAACGCATAGCGGAAAAGCCCGGGAGCAAGACCTACGGCATCCTGAGCGTGCTTTTGCAGGCGTGGTATGACATAGAGTATTGCTTCACTGTGGGTCCGGGGGCATTTGCCCCTCCTCCCAAGGTGCAGTCTGCAGTAATCCGTCTTACACGCAATTCCCGTACAGAACTGGGTTGCGACGAGAGGCTCTTCAAGACCGTTGTCAAGACTGCCTTCAATCAGCGTCGGAAGACCCTGCGCAATGCTCTCAAGCCGCTTCTTGCCGGCAAATCATTCCCTTCCGTTCAGTCGGTCGGTACGACGGATAATTCCGGCAAGATAAACGGCGGTTCTGTCGTGATGGACGCTAGCGAAACATCTATCCTTGATCTCCGCGCCGAGCGGCTTAGCGTCGAGGATTTCGTAGAACTTACCAAAATGATTGCAACGCTTCAGTGACCGAGGCGTATAAAAATCGAAAGGCTGTCCGTAAACCAATAAAACCGGACAGCCTTTCTACTTATTTATGGATTGGGAAAGGGGGGCTCAATCTTTTTGGAGGGTTGAGGCTTTGTCAACAAGCTTCAGCAGACTGGAGCGCAGGCGAAGCGGATCCACTCCTTCTGTGGGTTTTTCGCCGCTCTTGAGGAGTTCTTTTACCATAGAGTAGTCGGCATTGCCCTTGTATTCGGAATTCCTCAGAATCATTGCATAGGCGGCAAGCCCGGCGGCAAAGTTGAATTCTTTGCTGACATTTGATTTGCATGCGCCGACATCCAGGTGCAGCAGGCGGCTTTCTTCGCCCAGGGCCTTCTTGTAACGAACATCGAAACTGGCGGCGTCGGCATCAGCTTTGGCACCTGCAGCAGGAATCAATTCATACAAAGCCGTAATTGTCTGTCCTGCACCGATTTCGCCGGCGTCTTTCTGGTCATTCTCGAAGTCTTCGTTGTTCATCACCCGGTTTTCATAGCCTATCAGCCGGTAGCTGTCTATATTGTCGGTAAACGTAATCTGGCACTTGGTGTCGTTGGCAACGGAGAAGAAGCGGGAGCGCTCGTGCACGAAGACTTTCATCATCTCCTCCTCGCTGTCTATGTAAGTGTAGGTGCCGTTGCCGTGGTTGGATATGCTTTCCATCATGGAGTCGTTATAGTTGCCGGTGCCGAAGCCCATGATGCTCAGGTAAATACCCTTGTCCAGGTAGCTCTCTACCATCTCTACCAGCGCGTCGGTGGAGGTTACGCCCACGTTGAAGTCGCCGTCGGTACACATTATGATGCGGTTGTTGCCGCCTTTGATATAATGCTCCGTAGCTTCGTCGTAAGCCATCTTCATTGCAGCGCCTCCGGGTGTGTAGCCGCTGGCCTCAAGGGACCTGATGGCCCTCTTGATTTTATTGGCATCCTTCACCAGAGTGGATTCGAGCAACATCTTGACTTCTCCCGAATAGGTGATGATGGCTACGCGGTCCGTGGGCCTCATATAGTCTATCATGTTGATAAGACCGCTCTTGAGCAGGTCAATGCGGTCGGTGCCGGACATGGAGCCGGAAGTGTCCACCAACAGGATGTAGTTGGCTATAGGCATTTCAGATTCGGCAAGGGTCTTGCCTTTGAGACCGAGGCGCAGCAGGTAATGCTCTTTATTCCACGGGCATACGCCGACTTCGGCGTTGATGGCGATGTTCTCTCCGGCGGCCGGATTCGCATAGTCGAAAGTGAAATAGTTGAGGAATTCTTCGGTGCGGATTGAGTTGGCGGTAGGGAGGTAGCCGTCAGTGAGGCAGCGTCTCATATAAGCGTAGGAAGCTCCGTCGGCATCTACCGAGAAGGTGGATACGGGCTGTTCGGATACCTTTATGAATTTATTCTCGACAATTTCATCAAAATTGTTTCCCGCCTGCGGGTCTTCGAAGTCCCCGTCCATGGAGGCTATTTCCTTGCTGTTGTAATTTCCATCGGGGAATGCCGGGAAGAAGTCGCCCTGGCTGCATGCAGCAGCTCCGAGGACTACGGAAGCGGCGATAGTGAGGTAGTAGATTGTTTTCATTTTTCCGTTTCTTTTGCCTTCTAAATGCAGGAAAAAATCGAATCTTGCACGGCTTTATCAAAAAAAATTGCATTATTGTGCAAGATTCCGGCTACTGCTGGATTTATTTGACGAAATGAGGAAAGCATTATTATATATCGTTATCGCAGCCGTGGCGCTGGCTTCGTGTTCCAAATCCCAATACGAGGCCTCGCCAGATATGAAGTATGAAGGTATTCTTACGGACGTCAGGTTTGCGGACCTTGTGACCGTGAAACGCAGTTCCGAGGGTACGGTTTTTTTTCAGTACGGCCGGTTCAAACTATTGCCGGAAGCGGTGGAATACGACCGTCAGCGCCGGCTTATGGTCATGATGACCATTTCACAGGAAATGGAGGGGGAGTATTATAAGTGCAAGGTGGACTGGATGGAGCCCTTGGAGGAGGGCGTTTTCAGGTATGGGCAGGAAGGGGAGAAGGCTCTTTCCGGGGACGGACTGGACATGATTATAGATTCTGAATTCACACGTGTAGATGACGGATACCTGAGTGTCCATTATCTTACCTGGTGGGGCGAACAGCCTGTTCATCACGACTTTACGCTGTCGGCTGGTTTATACCCCGAGGATCCCTATTCTCTGGTGCTTACCCAAAACAGCAACTCCGATTCCAGGGATGTTAAGTCGGAGGGCATAGTCTGCTTCGATATAAATAGTCTTCCGGATACAGAAGGGGAGACGAAAACGATAACATTGTATTGGACAAAACTCGACGGTACGGTAGGGAAGCTTGGCATTGGATTCAAAAGCAGGGAATAGTTTGAGCGAGAAGGAACTTGCGAGACTGGTAGGCGATGGTGACCCCCGTGGCCAGAGAGAGCTTTATCTGCGCTATGCCGGTCTCCTCACCGCTGTCGCGTCCCGTTATCTGCAAGACAAAGACCAGGTGAAAGATGTGCTGCAGGATGCTTTTATCCGCATCTTCGACCGGATAGGTAGTTTCCGCTACAGGGGTGAGGGCTCTCTAAGGGCCTGGATGTCCAGGATAGTTGCCAACGGTGCCCTGCAGGTACTTAGGCAAGAGAACAGGCTGCTGCCTGTGAGGGAGATTCCTGATACTTTGCTCGATGAAGACCCGGAGGTGGATGCCGTTCCGATGGATGTGCTCCAGGATATGATAAGCCGTTTGCCTGATGGATATAGGACGGTGTTCAATTTGTTTGTTTTCGAGCAGATGAAGCACAAGGAAATAGCTTTGCTGCTCGGTATCAAGGAGAATTCATCTGCTTCCCAGTTGTTGCGGGCCAAGGCCTTGCTGGCGAAGGAGATCAAAGAATACAGAAAAAATGTCTGAAAAATGGAACGATAAGCTCCGTCGGAAGATGGAGAATTATACGCAAGCGCCGCCAGAAGGGCTTTGGGAGGCGGTTGAGGCCGGGCTCCCTGTCCGGACTGCAGGCTTCCCGTGGATGTGGGCGCTCGCCGGCGTTGCCGCCGTAGTGCTGGCGGTAGTGTTGCTGTGGAGGCCCGCAGAGCCGTCGGTGAAGTATGCTCCGGCGGAAGCGGTGTCGCAGCTGGTCCCTCCAAGTGAGGAGATTCTTCCGCTCGCTTCGCTCGACCAGAATGACAAGGGAACAACTCATCTTGCTCAGAAGGATGAGGAGACGGCCACAATAGTTCTGGATGACACCGATAGCGTCCTGAGCGCTCCATCTGTCATCCAGAGCGACAGCGAAGAATCTTATGCGAGCGAAGATAGTCTTCCACTCGCCCCACTCGGTCAGGATGATAAAGAGGCCGCCCCGCTCGGACAGACGGACGAAGAGACGGCCCCGGTCAATCAGAAAGACAACACCAGACCTGAAAGAATCGACATCGTTCGCCAGAAGACCGGCGGTCCGGTCATCACGGCATCCCTGATAGCCGGAGGCATTCCAGGCAGCGCCGCCACCACCTTCGACACCTACGGTATGTCAACTGTGGCCAACAAAGGGCCCGCGTCCGTTAGAATGGCTCCTGTGGCCCTTCTGAGCCGTAACAGGCCTACGACCAACGAGGTCCGTCACTCTGTGGCTATGAGGGTAGGCGCTCTCTTCAACCTCTCGTTCAACGAACATTGGGGGGTGGAAACCGGCCTCCAGCTTAGCAACCTTCAGACACAGACCAAATCCGTCACCGGCGACATGACCCTCGTCTCCGACAAAACCATCTCCTACCTTGGTATCCCCCTGCTGGCTGTTTACACCCCGGTCCGTCTGGGTAATTTTGCCTTCTACACTTCGGCAGGCCCCATGTTCGAATACGGCTTCCGCAGCTTTGGCAAAGAGGAATCCTACATCGGAAAAGAAAGGATGACCCAGGACAAGACAGGAGGCCGCGAGCAGGATGCAATCTGGTCCCTGGGCCTCAACCTTGGTGCGCAGTGGATGATCTGGGACCTCGGCGGCCTTTTCATTCAGCCCGGTCTCTCCTGGCATCTGGCAGGTCAAGGTAACAACGAGACATTCTACACTGCCCATCCCGTTTCATTCGCTATATCGACGGGTTTCCGTTTTACCTTCTGAGAAGCCTGAAATATTCTCAAACAAACGCGAGGATTTTGGCCAAATTGTTCTATATTTGTGCTGAAATTATCGGGTAATGAAAATCTCTGAGGCCATATTTGCTGGAAGTAGCGCAAGAGTTGCGCAGAAGCCGAAGAGAAAACTGCCGGAATTCGCCTTTATAGGCCGCTCCAACGTGGGAAAATCATCCCTCATCAACATGCTTGCCGGCAACGGCAAGCTTGCCATGACTTCCTCCACTCCCGGCAAGACCAAGGTCGTGAACCACTTTCTCATCAACGACAGCTGGTACCTGGTAGATCTCCCCGGCTACGGTTATGCAAAACTTCCGGACAAGATGCGTCGTGAGCTCACGGAGGTAATACGTGATTACATCCATAACTCCGAGGAAATGCAGATTCTTTTTGTGCTGGTTGACTGCCGGCACGACATAGGCCGTATAGATACTGATTTTCTGGCGGAACTGGGTGAGAACGGCATTCCCTGCGCTATCATTTTTACCAAAACAGACAAACTGGGACCGGTCGCCCTGCAGCGGCAGATAGACAAGGATAAGGAGATTTTGTCCGAAACATGGGAGGAACTTCCCCCCATGTTCTGCAGCAGCTCGGCCGACGGCAAGGGACGCGAAGATATACTTAACTTTATAAATTCAATACTTACAACACTATGATCCACAGCCATCGTATAGAAGTTTTCGCTTGCAGGGCCTCCAGGGATTTTGCCTGCAAGGTGATTGAACATCTGAACGAGTTATTGCAGCCGGACGAAACGCCCGTTCACCTGGGCGACCTTCAGGTAACCCCTTTCAGTGACGGAGAGTTCCAGCCCTGTTTTGCAGAGAGTGTCCGAGGCGCCACCGTCTTCATTATCCAGTCCACCATTGCTCCGGCAGATAACCTGATGGAACTCCTGCTGACCATTGATGCGGCAAAGCGTGCCTCCGCAGACAAGGTTATCGCAGTGATGCCTTACTACGGGTGGGCCCGTCAGGACCGCAAGGACCGTCCCCGCGTAGCGATCGGTGCCAAACTCACCGCCAACCTGCTCACGGCAGCGGGATGCGACCGAGTGATGACCTGCGACTTGCACGCAGACCAGATACAGGGCTTCTTCGATATTCCTGTGGACCATGTGTACGCCAGCAAGGTGTTCCTTCCCTGTATTAAGGCCATGAAACTCAGGAATTTATCCATAGCGGCACCGGACATGGGAGGAGCCAAGAGGGCGAACACCTACGCCAAGAGTCTCGGCGGACGCCAGGAATGTGGTGTTATCATCTGCCACAAAACCCGCGAGCGCGCCAACGTCGTAGCCGAAATCAAGGCCATCGGCGACGTGGAAGGCCGCAACATCATCATTGTTGACGATATGATAGATACTGCCGGCACCCTTTGCAAGGCGGCCGACGTGCTTAAGGAGAAAGGTGCAGCCAGCGTCCGCTGCTGTGCAACCCACGGTATTCTTTCTGGAAATGCGGTGGAGAAGATTCACAATTCCGCCCTTGAGGAAGTGTTCATTACAGACACCATACCTCATCCTGAACTGGAAGGAGACAGCAAGATACGTATAGTATCGATGTCGCAGGTGTTCGCCAGCATCATCGAGAAGGTATATAATTACGAACCTATCAGCCCCGATTTCGTTTATTGATGGGGGCTACGTTCATAGTTGCGCTGGTGGTCCTCGGGCTCGGCGTGCTGGGAATGTGCTTCAACATTCTCTTCCGCGGCAAGGACTTCCCCAAGTATGACGTAGGTTCGAACGAAGAAATGCGCAGACGCGGCATCCGCTGCTACAAGGACGAGGATGCCGCTTTGCACCGTAAACCTCACTGTACCGGAAATTATTCCGATGCATGTAAAGATTGTAAACTGTATGAGTCTCGTAGCGATAGTCGGACGTCCTAACGTCGGCAAATCCACCCTTTTCAACCGCCTGGTAGGTGCCAGGCAGGCAATCGTAGATGATACTGCCGGCGTTACACGCGACCGGCATTACGGCCGTTGCGAGTGGTGCGGCAGGGAGTTTTCCGTTGTGGACACAGGGGGCTACACCAGCAACTCCGACGACGTATTCGAGAGCGCCATACGTTCCCAGGTTCAGATTGCCATAGACGAGGCCGACCTGGTGCTCTTCATGGTAGAGGCAGCGACGGGCATCACCGATTATGACGCGGAGATGGCAGATGTGCTGCGCCGTACCCGTAAGCCTGTGGTTCTCTGTGTGAACAAGGTGGATACGGGGGAGAAGATGTACGATGCATATCAGTTTTATTCCCTCGGCCTGGGCGAGATATACAGCATCTCTGCGGCCAATGGTTCCGGAACCGGCGACCTGCTGGACGCCGTGGTGGAGGCTCTGCCTGAGGAAACGCAGACCGAGGATCCTTATGCCGGACTTCCCCGCATCACGATAGTGGGCAAACCCAACGTAGGCAAGTCTTCTCTCACCAACGCCCTGCTGGGAACGGAGCGCAACATTGTTACGCCGGTGGCAGGTACCACAAGAGACAGCATCGAGTCACACTATAATAAGTTCGGACATGAGTTCATGCTGGTAGATACCGCTGGTATACGCCGCAAGACCAAAGTTAACGAAGATCTTGAGTTTTATTCGGTTATGCGCTCCATACGGGCAATCGAGCATTCCGATGTCTGTATTATGATGATAGATGCCACAACCGGCATGGAGGCGCAGGATATGAATATTTTCTCGCTTATCCTGAAGAACCGCAAGGCTTGTGTGCTGGTGGTCAACAAATGGGATTTGTTTATCAAGGATTCCAACACCATGAAGGAGTATACTGAGGCGCTTCGCAGCCGTATCGCTCCTTTTGACGATGTGCCCATCATATTTACTTCCGTAGTGAAGATGCAGCGAATCCAGGATGTGTTGAATGCGGCAGCTGAGGTGTATGCGAATTATTCGCAGAAAATACCTACTGCTCGCCTGAATGAGGTGCTGCTGCCAATAATCGAGGAGACTCCGCCACCGGCATGGAAGGGTAAGTATGTGAAAGTCAAATATATTACTCAATTGCCCACGCGTTTCCCGGCTTTTGCTTTCTTCTGCAATCTGCCTCAGTATATTAAAGATCCTTACAAGCGTTTCCTGGAGAATCAGCTTCGGAAGAATTTCTCTCTCACCGGCTGTCCTGTCCAAATCTACTGCCGCCAAAAATAGTCTCTGCCACCTGTAGTTATGGGCCCAAAACGGCCCGCTTCCGGGCCCGGACGAAGTCGTTAGGGCCGTAGCTTTGCGTGTTCTTTGCAAGTTTGTCAAATATTTATTACATTTGAGAACTATGTTTTTGGAACGGGACTATTTGGAATTGCTGGAGCTGCAGCAGATTATCCGGGATGGTGTTGAGGAGGCCGTACCGGGTATTGTGCGGGTGCGGGCGGAAGTGGCGTCTGTGCAGCAAAAGACCAATGGTCACTGCTATCTGGAACTTTGCCAGAGTGACGAAAGAGTGCAGCTGGCAAAGATAAGGGCGGTTATCTGGCGTTCCAGGGCGGTGTCCCTGCTCAAGGAGTTCGCTAAAGAGAACGGGGCTCCTCTACAGCCCGGAATGGCGTTGGTTTTCGAGGGTCGGGTGAATTATAGCGAAATCTATGGAGTGACGTTGATTGTTGAAGGCATTGATTTCAGCACCACGATGGGGGAGGCAGAACTGCGCCGCCGCCGTACCATTGAGAAACTTGAAATGGAGGGTCTGCTGGAATTACAGAAGGAGCTTGCCTTGCCTTCGGTCCCTTATTGTCTTGCTGTCATTTCAGCCCCCGATGCCGCCGGTTTTGGAGATTTCCGCCGCCATCTGCTTGAGAACGAGTACGGATTCGCTTTTGACGTTACCCTTTTCGAGGCCACCATGCAGGGAGAGTCCGCCCCCGAATCGATTATTGCTGCGCTGCGCGAGTGCGTAGCCGGGCCTGCAACTGCCGCGACCCCGGACGCGATTCTCATATTACGCGGCGGCGGCAGCGTGCTGGACCTGGCTTGCTTCGACGACTACGAACTCTGCGCAGCTATAGCCCGCTGCCCCGTCCCGGTCTTCACGGCAATAGGCCACGACCGAGACGAACATGCCGCCGACCTGGTGGCGAATTCGGCCGTCAAAACCCCCACTGCACTCGCGGACCTTTTCATAGACGCCGTAGCGGCGGAAGACGAACAGATTACCAGCTATGCGAGCCGTCTCAAATTAGCATTCACATCCAAACTTGCGGCACAGACTGCTTTTACCGACAAATTGCAGCACCGCATAGTTTTCGCACTAAACCACGTACTTACGGCCGCCGATGCCCGTATATCCAAGTTGGAGACCCGTATCACGGCCGCCGACCCGCGCCTCCTTCTTAAGCGCGGTTACACGCTGATAACCAACGATAAAGGCAAATTTATCAAACGTGCCGCGGACGCAAATCCGGGCGACGCTATCCGTGTCCTTTATCCGGACGGAACACTTAATTGCACGGTTAATGGAAAAGTTTGATTACAGTAAGGCTATGGCGGAGTTGGAAGAGATTGCCGCCAAAGTGGAGAACCCGGAAACGGGTCTGGACGACATTGACAAGTATATCAAGCGCAGCAGTGAACTCATAGAGAGCTGCCGCAAGTACCTGCGTACTGCCCATGACAAAATTGAAACCCTCAACAAATGAAAAGAATCTACGAAACCGATCCCTGGCTGGAGCCGTTCAGGCCGGCGATAGACGCCCGTCACGAACGCATTCTGGCCGATAAGCGAAAGCTTGCCGGCGACATGTCTCTTGCAGACGTGGCCAACAACCATCTCTACTATGGTCTGCACAGGGATGCCGACGGATGGGTGATCCGCGAATGGGCACCCAGCGCCACCAGAATCTACCTGATAGGAGATTTCAATAATTGGAAGCGAACTCCCGACTACATGTTCAAACCTGTAGGCCAGGGTAACTGGGAGCTCCGTATTCCGGAAATGTTCCTTTCCCACGGAGCCCTCTACAAACTCTGGGTAGAGTGGCCCGGAGGCGGTGGGGAACGTATTCCGGCATACAGTACCCGGGTGGTGCAGGATCCCGAAACCAAGGTCTTCTGTGCCCAGGTATGGGCCCCAAAGCCTTACGTGTGGAAGCATCGCAACCCGGGCCCCCGTCCCCATCCTTTCATATATGAATGCCACATTGGCATGAGCGGAGAGGCGGAAGGAGTGGCAAGTTTTGACGATTTCCGCAAGAACGTGCTTCCGAGAGTCAAACGTCTAGGATACGATGTGCTGCAGATAATGGCCCTCCAGGAGCACCCATATTACGGATCCTTCGGTTATCAAGTCTCCAGTTTCTTCGCCCTCAGCTCCCGATTCGGCACTCCGGAGGAATTCAAACGACTTGTGGATGAGGCGCACGCCGCCGGTATCGCTGTCATAATGGACATAGTACATTCGCACGCAGTGGGTAACGAGGTGGAAGGCCTCGGCCGCCTGGACGGACGGGACGACCTCTACTTTTATCCCGGAGAAGCCGGTCATCATCCGGCATGGGGTACGCGCTGCTTTGATTACGGAAAGGATGAGGTTAAATACTTCCTGCTTTCCAACTGCAAATATTGGATGGAGGAGTACCATATAGACGGTTTCCGTTTCGACGGAGTGACCAGTATGCTCTACTGGAACCACGGCCTGGGGGTGGATTTCGGCAGCTACGACGTTTACTTCAACTCCGGTGTGGACGAGAATGCCGTCAGCTACCTGGGCCTCGCCAACATGCTCATACATGAAATCAATCCCAAAGCCATTACCATCGCCGAAGATGTAAGCGGCATGGCCGGCCTCGCTGCGCCGTTCGAGGCGGGCGGCGTGGGCTTTGATTTCCGTATGGCAATGGGAATTGCGGACCACTGGATAAAGTGGATAAAGGAACTTTCTGACGAGCAGTGGGCTCCCGGCATGATATGGTGGGAACTCACCAACAAGAGAGCGGATGAAAAGACCGTCAGCTATGCAGAGTGTCACGATCAGGCGCTGGTTGGCGACAAGACCATAATCTTCCGACTGGCGGACAAGGAGATGTACTTCAGCATGCGCAAGGACCAGCAGAACCACGTAATAGACAGGGCGGTAGCCTTGCATAAGCTGATTCGTCTCGTGACGGCCGCCACCTGCGGCGGAGGCTATCTGGACTTCATGGGGAACGAGTTCGGTCATCCTGAATGGATAGACTTCCCGCGAGAGGGTAACGGCTGGTCCTTCAAGCACGCCAGACGGCTTTGGTCCATAGCCGACAATCCAGAGCTGCGCTATCAAGGTCTGGAGGAGTTCGATGCGGCTATGGTACATTTCCTAAAGAAGGAGAAAGCCCTCTTCGGTTATCCTGAACTGCTTGTGGCCGACGAGCAGAAACAAATCTTGATTTTCCGCAGGGAAAACTGTATCTTTGCGCTGAATTTCAGCCCACAAGGCTCTTTTCAGGATTATGGATTCGCTGCCCCGGCTGGAGAGTTCGAGAAGGTGTTCGATTCCGATGAGCTGCGATTTGGCGGATTTGGCCGCCTGCCTGAGGAGGAAAAGCACGTGGCCCTGCCTCAGCGCTCGCCAAACGGCAATCAGGCTTACGACCATACCCTTTTCCTGTACCTGCCCAGCAGGACTGCAATTGTATTGAAAAAGACTGTATAAATATGGCATTCTTGAAATTCAACAAGAACGAGCTGGTTAACCTGGCTTACTCGCTTAAACGCGAGATTATCTGTGCCAACAAAACGGGAGCGTATTGCAATACCTCCATTGTGACCTGCAACACGCGCCGTTATCACGGCCTTCTGGCCGTCACCCTGGACCGATTCGGAGGAGACCGGTTCCTCTTGCTTTCCGCCATGGACGAAAGCCTGGTGGTTAACGGAAAGCAGTTCAACCTCGGTATCCACTGCTACGGCGATATCTACGAGCCCCGTGGGCATAAATACGTCGTGGATTTCGCAGAGGATCCCGTACCAAACATTACCTATCAGGTGGGCGAGATTACTTTCCGCAAGAGTCTCATCCTGGCGCTGGATAAAGATCAGGTTCTTATCAAATACGAGCTCCTCAAGGCTCCGGCCCCGGTCCAGCTCGTCCTGAAGCCCTTCCTGGCTTTCAGAAACGTACACGACCTTACCCACGAGAATGACCAGGCCAATACCGCATTCACCGATGTTCCCGGAGGCGTCGCCTTCCGTATGTATCCAAATTTCCCCGACCTGAACATCCAGCTCAGCGACAAGGAAGCGGTATGGGAGTCTATTCCATGCTGGAATAAAAACATCACTTATTCGGATGAATTCCGCCGGGGTTACGACTGTACGGAGGACCTCTTTACTCCCGGAGTCTTTAGTCTCAAGCTTTCCAAGGGAGGCAGCGTGGTGCTTTCTGCCTCAATCGTGGAGGCCAATCCCACTCAGCTCAAGCGCCAGTTCAGCTCTTACCTGGCCAAACTTCCCGAGGTGTCTGGTTACAACGACCAGCTTGTCCGCTGCGCCGACTGGCTGATAACCCGCCACAACGGGGTAGCCATGATTAACGCTGGTCTCAGCTGGCTGAAGACAGGACTTCTTCGCGAAACCCTTCTTTCCCTCCCCGGTCTTACCCTGTATGGCCTTAAGGACGGAGCTCTTTTCGAGGAAATCCTGGACAACCTTATCGCCGCTGAGCAGGAGCGTCTTACTATTCGAACCACCCAGGTCGAGGCGCCGCTCTTCCTGGCCATCACCCTGGAACAATATATCGAATGGGGTGCCGATCCGGCCAAAGTCTGGAAAAAGTACGGCAACACCGTGAAGATGATAATCGAAAGTTATCTCCCCGGCCGGCGCAAGGAGGTCGCAATGCATCCCAACGGACTCCTCTGGGCCGAATTGGATGGAGTGGCACTTTCCTGGATGAACACTTACGTGAATGGACGGGCAGTCAACGAACGCGCCGGATATCAGATAGAGACCAACGCATACTGGTACAACGCCATCTGCTTCGCCCTGGAAATGGAGAAGAAGTACGGCATAAAGAACAGTGCCTTCGTGAAACGCTGGACTCCTCTCCGGGATACCATCCAGAGCAACTTCCGCGATATTTTCTGGGACGAGGATTCCCGTCGCCTTGCAGACTATGTGGACGGGTTCGGCCGTAATATGGCGGTGCGTCCCAATCAGCTCAGTGCAATCTGGGTCAAATATTCCCCTCTGGAGGAGGAACTTGCGCCCGAGGTGCTCCGCGTCATAGATAACGAGCTCATTACTTCCCGTGGCATCAGGTCCCTGTCTCCACGGGACAGCGAATACAAGGGCGTTTACGAAGGTTCCCAGGTTGAACGCGACCTCGCCTACCACAGAGGCTGTGCCTTCCCCTTCCTGCTGGCCCCATACATCGACATGTGTTTCCGCGTCAAGGGACCCGCTTTCGTCAAGAAGGCTGAGTGGCTGGTGGAGGGTTTCTGGGCCGACCTCGGCAAACACGGAGTCGGGACCTTCTCCGAACTTTACGACGGAGATCCGCCCCATGAGCCTCACGGAGCCATTTCGTCCGCGCTCAGCACAGCCGCGCTGCTCGTGGCCGGTGCAATAATAGAAAAAAACAAGGAACTTAAGTAATATGAGAGTTTTGATGTTCGGCTGGGAGTTTCCTCCCCACATCGCAGGCGGTTTGGGAACGGCCTGCGAGGGCATCGTCAAAGGATTGGCTCACAACGGGGTGGAGACCCTGTTCGTGATGCCCAATGCCTCCGGCGACGAAGACCAGAGCGCTACGACCATTATCAACGCGAGCGACGTTGAAGTGCGTAACGTCAGCACTACGGTCGAAGAATTCATCAACAAGGTGAAGTTCCTCTACGTGGACTCCAACATCGTCCCTTATGTGGATCCCGACGAGTATTACGAAGCGATCGAAAAGATGAAGGCCCAGAGTCTCACTGAGACCTCCGTAGGCTTCGGTCAGAAATTCAAATTCTCCGGCAAGTATGGCTCCAACCTCATGGAGGAGGTTTCCCGTTACGCCCAGGTGGGCGGCACCATTGCCATGCAGCACGTGGACGAATTCGACATTATCCATGCTCACGACTGGCTGACTTACCTTGCTGGAATAGCTGCCAAGGAGCTTACCGGAAAGCCTCTCGTTGTGCATGTGCATGCCACCTCCTATGACAGAGGTGACGAGAAGCATATAGATACCCGGGTGCTGGATATCGAGACCCGGGGAATGATGGCCGCAGACCGAGTGGTTACGGTGAGCGACCTCACCCGCAACATAGTCATCAATAAGTACGGCATAGACCCTTCAAAGGTGGTCACGGTTCACAACGCCGTCGATTTCAGCGGCCGCGAAGATATTACCGTTGAACGCGGAGTTAAGGACAAAGTGGTAACCTTCCTGGGACGTATTACCTTCCAGAAGGGTCCTGAGTACTTCATAGACGCCGCAGCAAAAGTCCTCAAGCGCACAAAGAACGTACGCTTTGTGATGGCCGGCAGCGGAGACATGATGAACCGCGCCATCAGGCAGGTTGCCCGACTGGGGATATCCGACCGTTTCCACTTCACCGGATTCCTCCGTGGAGCGGACGTGCAGAAGATGTTCGCCCTGTCCGACGTTTACATTATGCCCTCGGTTTCCGAGCCTTTCGGCATTTCCCCGCTGGAGGCCATGCGCAGCGGAGTGCCTTCCATAATCTCCCACCAGTCCGGTGCTGCCGAAGTCCTTAAGTATGCCCTGAAGGTAGACTTCTGGGACGTGGATGCGCTGGCCGATGACATCTTTGCCCTCGTTTCCTATCCTGCCCTTACCGAGTTCGCTTCCAAGCAGGGCTACGACGAGGTGAATGAACTCAAATGGAACGGCGCTACCGCCAAATTGAAAAAAGTTTACGAATCTTTGATATGAAAAAGTCAATCTGCCTTTATTTCCAGGTCCACCAGCCTACAAGACTCCGTCAGTACCGCTTCTTCGATATAGGCAAGGACTCCCACTATTACGATGACTTCGCCAACAGGACTATCCTCAAAAGGATAGCGCAAAAGTGCTATCTCCCAATGAATGAGCTGCTCCTGGAGGCAATCACCAAGACCAAGGGCAAGTTCAAGGTGGCTTTTTCCATCTCGGGTTCCGCCCTTGAGCAGTTCGACCGTTATGCTCCCGAGGTGTTGGAAAGCTTCCGCAGGCTGGCTGCGACGGGCAAGGTGGAGTTCCTCTGCGAGACCTACTATCACTCGCTGGCGTCCCTTGCCGCCCCTACGGAGTTCAAACATCAGGTAGAAAAGCACAAGGCCCATATACAGGATGCTTTCGGAGTCACTCCGACCACTTTCCGCAACACCGAGCTCATTTATTCAGACGCCATTGCTCGCCAGGTATATGATCTGGGATTCAAGACAATGCTTACCGAGGGTGCCCGACACATCATGGGCTGGCAGAGCCCGGACTTCATATACACTGCCGAGTCACAGCCCAAGCTTCGCCTCCTGCTCCGCAATTACGGACTTAGCGACGACGTGGCCTTCCGTTTCTCCAACAAATCCTGGAACGAATGGCCACTTACGGCGGAGAAATTTGCCGGCTGGCTCAATGAGGCCGACGGCGACATCGTGAACCTTTTCATGGATTACGAGACCTTCGGCGAGCACCAGAAAGAAGAAAGCGGAATCTTCGACTTCATGCGTGCCCTGCCCGCCGCAGTGCTTGCACAGGGTATGGACTTCGTCACTCCCGCTCAGGCTGTGCGCAATATCAAGCCTGTAGCTTCCCTGAGCGTGCCCGACCCCATTTCCTGGGCAGACGAGGAGCGCGACCTCAGCGCGTGGCTTGGTAACGAGCTGCAGCAGGACGCATTCAACAAGATATACAGGCTTACCGAGAAGCTCGCCATCATTGCCGATCCCGAGCTTTGGGCCGATTTCGGCCATCTGCAGGAGAGCGACCACTTCTATTACATGTGCACCAAGTTCTTCTCGGACGGCGAGGTCCATAAACGATTCAGCCCTTACGATACCCCTTACGAGGCGTTCATCAACTATATGAACGTACTCAGCGACTTCATTATAAGAACTAATTATGCAGAACAACAGATTTGATGTAGGAGAACCGGCGTGGAAAAGCGTGATGGTCACGCGCCAGCTGCCGGAAGAACTGTCCGGACTTGAAACTCTTTGCAAAAACCTTTGGTGGTGTTGGAATGAGGATGCCAAGTTACTTTTCAAGACAATAGACGCCGATTTGTGGCACACATCCGGCCACAATCCGATGGAAATATTGGATAAGGTAAGCCTGAAGAGATACAACGAACTGGCCAAAGACTTGTCCTTCCTTACCAGTCTCAAGACTGTGATGGATGAGTTCAATGATTACATGGCCAAGAAGGACCAGCGTACGGAACCTTCCGTGGGATATTTCTGTATGGAATACGGTCTGGAGACTTCGCTCAAAATATACTCCGGGGGCCTTGGCATCCTGGCAGGCGATTACCTCAAGGAGACCTCCGACATGAACGTCAACCTTGTAGCCGTGGGCCTTCTATACCGCTATGGGTATTTCACCCAGCGGATCACGCCCCAAGGCAACCAGGTAGCCGAATATGACGCACAGGACTTCCTTCGCATTCCCGCAGAGCCCGTGCTCGACAAGAATGGCAACTGGCTTACAGTGAAGATGGCCCTCCCCGGCCGCGAAATGACCGCCCGTATTTGGAAGGTAGCAGTCGGCCGAACCGACCTTTATCTGCTGGATACCGACTTCGAGGCCAATCTCCCGGAGGACCGCCAGGTTACCCACCAGCTCTACGGAGGTGATTGGGAGAATCGTCTGAAGCAGGAGATCCTGCTAGGTATCGGTGGAGTCCGTGCCCTGCGCGAGCTGGGCCTGAATCCCACCATCTACCATTACAACGAAGGTCATGCCGCATTCGCCGGCCTTGAGCGCCTGCGTGAATACATCCAGGAACAGAAACTGGATTTCAACGAGGCCTTGGAGCTGATACGTTCGAGCGGTCTTTTTACCACGCATACTCCCGTACCCGCCGGTCACGACTCCTTCGACGAAGACCTGCTGAGCAGATACCTCGGCCACTATCCCGGTCGTTTCGGCATTGCCTGGGATACTTTGTTGTCTCTCGGTAAGATTCATCCCGAAAACCGCGACGAGAAGTTCTCCATGAGTGTACTTGCTGCAAACATGAGCCAGAACGTGAACGGCGTGTCCATGCTCCACGGGAAGGTCAGCCAGGACATCTTCAAGGATATGTATAAGGGATATCTTCCCGAGGAACTCCATATCAGTTATGTGACCAACGGCGTGCATTATGCCACCTGGGCCGCACGTGACTGGAAAGTCATACATTACAAGGTATTCGGCCCTGAGTTCCGTACCGCCCACTACGACAAGAGCTGCTTCGACCGTATCTACAAGGTCAGCGACGACGAAATCTGGCAGGTTCGCAGTACCCTCAAGAAGGAACTTGTAAAGACCGTTACCGAGCGTATTTCCGACCCTTCCCTCTGCAGCCATTACACTCCTACCCAGATAGTCAAGATAAGCGAGCAGTTCCGCCCGGACATCCTTACCATAGGTTTTGCCCGCCGTTTCGCCACCTACAAGAGGGCTACGCTGATTTTCAGCGACCTGGACCGTCTGGCTTCCATAGTGAACAACCCCGAGCGTCCCGTGCAGTTCGTCTTCGCCGGCAAGGCTCACCCCGCCGACGGCGCAGGTCAGGAATTCCTCAAGCAGATTATCGAAATATCCAAGCAAGACAGGTTCCTCGGAAGAATCGTTTTCGTCCCCGGTTACGACATCCGTCTCGCAAAGCGCCTGGTTCAGGGTGTAGATGTGTGGCTGAACAACCCTACCCGCCCGCTCGAGGCTTCCGGTACTTCAGGAGAGAAGGCCGCCATGAACGGAGTGATGCACTTCTCCGTGCTGGACGGATGGTGGGTGGAAGGTTATCAGGAGGATGCCGGATGGGCTCTCCCGATGGAGAAGACTTACGAAGACAATCACTATCAGAACGAGCTGGATGCGGCTACCATTTATGCTACGATAGAGAATGAAATAGCACCCGCATACTACAATTTCAACGACCGTACGCGAGTCTCCAAGGAGTGGGTAGGCTATATCAAGAATACTATCGCGAAAGTGGCCAGCAACTTCACCACCAACCGTATGCTCACCGACTACTGCAACCAGTACTATATTCCCCAGTCTGAACGCTTCAACAGCCTATCTGCAGACGGAAATGCTAAGGCAAAAGAAATAGCCGCCTGGAAGGAAAGGGTTCTGAACGAATGGTATAACATCCGCGTGGTATCCTGCCAGCAGCCGGACGCATCATACATAGTGTCCAAGAACGATCCGATCCATGGAGAGGTGGTACTCGACCTTGGCCGACTGAAACCGGAAGACATAGGGGTGGAGATGATTCTCGCCACAAGCGATTCCAAGGGCGTTCCTCATATTCAGGAAATCAAGCAGTATGAGGTGGCAGAGTATGCACACGGAATCGCCCGTTACACTCTTACCATCGAGCCGGACCGTACCGGTATGTATCAGGTAGGCATACGTATGTACGCCAGCAATCCTGATCTGCCGCACCGTCAGGACTTCCCTCTGGTTAAATGGCTGTAATCGCCACGGGTTTTTTCGATGGTGTCCATCCCGGGCACCGTCTTGTAATAGACACTCTCCTTTCCGAAGCACGTTCGCGCGGGGAGGAGAGTGTGGCTGTTACTTTTTGGCCTCATCCCAGGGCCGTTTTGCAGAGCGGAGCGGACGATTTGCGTTATCTTACCTCCAGGGAGGAGAAAACCGCGATGCTTCACTCGATGGGAGTAGAAAGGGTAGAGACTGTTGGTTTTACCCGTGAGTTTGCGGCGTTGTCTGCCCGCGACTATCTTGAAATGCTGCGCCGCGACTTTGGCTGCACGGAAGTGGTGCTTGGGTACGATACGCGCTTTGGCTCAGAACAGGCGGGGCCGGAGGAGATAGCCGCCATGGCGCCTTCTCTTGGGCTTGAAGCAATTATAGCTCCACCTGTCTGCATAGACGGTGCACCGGTTTCCTCAACCCGTATCCGGGCTGCACTCGAACTTGGCGATGCGGCGCTGGCGGCCCGTTTGCTCGGAAGGCCATACCGTCTGCACGGTGTAGTGGTTTCCGGCAACCGCATTGGCCGCACGATAGGCTTCCCGACTGCGAACATGAAACTCTATGAGCCCCTGATGATGGTTCCCGGGAACGGGGTTTACCATACTTCAGTCTTTGTGGACGAAGCCGTTTCTTCTGTCATTTCGACCGGAGAGAAGCGAAGTGGAGAAATCCCCCGGCACCCCTTTACAGGCCTCACCAACATAGGCATTCGCCCTACCGTCGGCGGAAGCGGCCTGACTATCGAAACTCATATACTGGACTTCGATGAAATGATTTACGGTCTGGATATTACCGTAGATTTCATCGGACGCATACGCGACGAGCGACGTTTCGGCTCCTTATCCGAACTTCAAACCCAGCTCCGCGCCGATCGTGCCGGTCTGGAGAATAAAAAATAATAAGTATCTTTGCAGGCTATGATGACATCTAAAGAAATACGCAGGAAGTTCCTGGAATTTTTTGAGTCCAAGGGACATGTGATTGTGCCTTCGGCTCCCATGGTGGTCAAGAATGACCCCACACTTATGTTTACGAACGCTGGTATGAACCAGTTCAAAGATATTTTCCTCGGCAACAAGACCACTCCGTTCAATCGTGCGACCGATAGTCAGAAGTGCTTGAGAGTCAGTGGAAAACATAATGATTTGGAAGAGGTTGGGCACGATACCTACCACCATACCATGTTCGAAATGCTCGGTAACTGGAGCTTCGGCGACTATTTCAAGCAGGAGGCGATAGACTGGGCGTGGGAACTTCTTACCGAGGTTTACAAGATAGACAAGAGCCTGCTCTATGCCACCGTTTTCGAGGGTTCGGCAGAGGACGGTACTAGCTTGGATGAGGAGGCCCGCCAGGCCTGGCTCAAGCACCTTCCTGCAGATCACGTGATTCTCGGCAACAAGCACGACAATTTCTGGGAGATGGGAGACACCGGCCCCTGCGGTCCCAGTTCGGAAATACACATTGATATACGTACCCCTGAGGAGAAAGCCGCTTCAGGTATCCCCGGCTGCGACCTGGTCAATCAGTCGGACCCTCACGTCATCGAAATCTGGAATCTCGTGTTCATGCAGTTCCAGCGCTTCGCAGACGGCCACCTGGAACCTCTTCCCGCAAAGAACATAGATACTGGAATGGGCTTCGAGCGTCTATGCGCCGTGCTTCAGGGCAAGAACAGCAATTACGATTCAGATGTCTTCACCGGCATGCTGAACAAAATAGGCGAATTAAGCGGCCACAAGTACGGGGAGAATAAAGATGCCGACGTGGCCATGCGTGTGATTGCAGACCACATCCGCGCTATCAGCTTCTCTATCGCCGACGGGCAGCTCCCTTCAAACGTGAAGGCAGGCTACGTCATCCGCCGCATCCTAAGGCGTGCCGTGCGTTATGGCTATACCTTCCTCGGCCTGAACGACCCCTTCCTCTGCAGGCTTGTTCCCCAGTTGGTGGACGATATGGGCGAGGCCTACCCGGAACTACCTGCCCAGCAGAAACTTATAGAGTCAGTCATACGTGAGGAGGAGCTTGCCTTCCTGCGCACCCTGGATCGTGGCATCAAGTTGCTTGACGAGTGTATCGAGCGCAATAAGGCCAGCAAACTCATACCCGGAGAAGATGCCTTCCGCCTGTACGACACTTATGGTTTCCCTATCGACCTTACCGAACTCATCGCTGCCGAAAACGGCTTCAAAGTAGATCTGGAGGGTTTCCAGGTTGAGCTCGGCAAACAGAAGGACCGTGCCCGGAACGCTACCGCCAACAGCTTCGGCGACTGGACGGTTTATCATGAGGGCGAGGATGTAGAGTTCCTTGGATACGACAGCTGCGAAGTTGAGGGAGCCCTGCTTCTCAAGCAACGCACCGTGGTTCAGAAGAACAAGGAAATGCTGCAGCTGGTGTTCGACCGCACCCCTTTTTATGGAGAAATGGGCGGCGAAATCGGCGACACGGGGTTCATAACTTCAGCCGACGGCGAGCAGATACGCATTCTCAACACAGTCAAGGAGAATGAGCTTACTATACACATTGCAGAGCGTCTGCCGAAGAATTGCGAAGGAGCTTTCACTCTCACTGTAGAAAGCTGCCGCCGCTGCAAGATAGCCGCCAACCATAGCTGTACGCACTTGCTGCACAGGGCGTTGCGTGAGATTCTCGGCAACCACGTGGAGCAGAAGGGCTCATTTGTTTCCGACAAGGGATTCCGCTTCGACTTTTCTCACTTTGAGAAACTCTCTGACGAGCAGATCCTGGCGGTGGAGAAAAGGGTTAACGAGTTGATTCGCAGTAATTTCGGACTGGAGGAGAAACGCGATGCCACTATGCCGGAAGCGCAGGCAATGGGCGCTATGGCTCTCTTTGGAGAGAAGTACGGCGACAAGGTACGAGTGGTCAAATTCGGCCCCAGCGTTGAGCTCTGCGGCGGCTGCCACACTTCCGCCACCGGCAACATCGGCCTCTTTAAGATTCTCAGCGAGTCAGCTATTGCTGCAGGCATACGCCGCATCGAGGCTGTCACTGGAGAGGAGGCTGAGGACTTCGTATATGGTGTTCAGGGCATGCTTAAATCGGCCCGTGCATTCTTCAACAATGTCCCCGACCTTTCCGCCGCCATCCAGAAGATGATAGAAGACAACTCCTCCTTTAAGAAGCAGGCGGAAGAGTTTGCAAAACAGAAAGCTGCAGAGCTGGCCCGCTTCCTTTCGGAAAAGGCGGTCGAGGTCAACGGCATAAAACTCATCGAGGTTAGTAAGTCAGGAGAGGGTCGGTTTGATCCCGCCCTGATGCGCAATGCCGCTCTGGCTCTCCAGAAGGAGCTTAAGAATACGGCGCTGGTGGCCGCTTATGAGGCGGACGGAAAGCCTCAGCTGCTGCTCATGTACTCTGATGACCTTGTCGTTGCCGGGCGCAATGCCGGAAAGGATATCCGCGAGGCTGCCAAGTTCATTCAAGGCGGTGGTGGAGGACAGCCAGGACTCGCAACGGCTGGCGGCAAGGAAGTTGCAGGGCTTAAAGATGCCATGGAGGCTCTCGTCAGAACAGCCACAGGCAAATAAGAGCTAACCCATTCAGGATGAAGAGGCTGGACCGTTATATGCTACAATCCTTTATCGGACCTTTCGTCGCGATACTGATGATTGTAATCTTCATCCTTCTGCTGCAGTTCCTGTGGCTTTACATAGACGAGCTGGTGGGAAAGGGCCTCGGTCTGGGAGTTGTCCTGGAGTTTATGATGTGGGGTGCCTGTACAATTTTCCCTACTGCGATTCCGCTGGCGGTGCTTTTGTCTTCGGTTATGGTGATGGGGCAGCTGGGGGAGAACAAGGAGCTTATGGCCATCAAGGCCGCCGGTATCTCCCTGGGCCGTTTGATGGCACCTTTGATGGTGGCGTCCCTGATCATTAGTATCGGTGCTTTCTTTATCGGTAACAACCTGGTATCCAAGGCGTACAACGAGATTTTTACGCTTCGTGACGATATAACCCGCACAAAGGAGTCCATCAAAATTCCCTCCGGGACTTTCTATGAGGGTATCGAGGGTTATGTGCTGAGGGTGGAAGACCAGGATAAGAATACCGGAATGATGTACAAGGTGCAGGTTTACGACCACACAGCACGCCGGGGCAATACCTCCCTTACGGTTGCAGATTCAGCCCTGCTGAAGATGTCCAAGAATAAGGATTACCTTATCTTTACCCTGCATAACGGATCCAACTATCAGGAGACCAACGAGTTGACATATAGGGATACCTCTTTGGCGCTGAGTCGTATAGACTTCAGCAGGCAGGAACTCATCATCCCCTTGTCCAACTATACCTTCGAGCATTCCGACTCCAGCCGTTTCGGCGACCAGGCCAAGTCTATGCGCCTGGACCAGCTTATGGACCAGAGCGATTCGCTTACCCGTAAAAATGACCATGCTTTTGAAGAGCATTACACCCGAATGCGTACACAGAGCCGTTTTACTTGTAAGAATCAGCTTGATACGGCCCGCAGAGGGGACTTGAAGGAGTTTTATGAATCCGATAAAATGTGGACTTGGAAGGACTACAACGCGATAACCAGGGCTCTAGACAGGGCTGCCGGCGAGTGCGACCGTATGTCCGGGGAAGTGTTGAGCTACAATCACGATATTTTCCAGTCCACCTTCTATTTGAGGCGTACGGACGTGGAACTATATAAGAAGTTCGCTCAGGCACTTGCATGCTTCATTTTCTTTTTCATAGGTGCACCACTGGGGGCTATGACAAAGAAAGGTAACGGACTGGGAGTGAGTGCAATTATCGCTGTGTTCTTCTTTGTCCTTTACTGGATTGTGCAGATTTCCGGTGAGAAACTGGCGAAGGATGGCGGCCTTACGGCTTTCAACGGTGACTTTGCTCCAGCCTATATTTTGATTCCTATGGGTGCCTTCTTGACTTACAAGGCGGTCAAGGATGCCGAGTTGTTCAATATGGACACTGTTAAATCTACATGGCGCAAGGCCTGGAGTCGTTTGGCCGGGTTCTTCCGTAAGCCTCGGATTGTTTATATGGGAACCCCGGAGTTTGCCGTTGCCCCGCTTGACGAACTTGTACGCAAGGGTTACAAGGTGGTCGGCGTGGTGACAGTGGCCGATAAGCCCAGCGGGCGTGGCCTTAAAGTAAACGAGAGCGCCGTGAAGCAGTATGCAGTTGAGCATGGTATTCCTGTGTTGCAGCCGCTGAAATTGCGTGATCCTGAGTTCCTTAAGCAGCTGGAGGCGTTCCGGGCTGATATTTTTGTCGTGGTGGCGTTCCGTATGTTGCCGGAGGAGGTGTGGAAGATGCCTCGTCTGGGGACTTTCAATCTGCATGCCTCGCTGCTCCCTCAATATCGTGGAGCGGCTCCAATCAACTGGGCGCTTATTAACGGGGAGAAGCGTACCGGCGTGACTACTTTTATGCTTGACCATAATATCGATACGGGTGGTATTATCTTGCGCGAGGAGTGTTTGATTGAGGATAATGATGATGCAGGCTCGCTTCACGACAAGTTGATGGATATGGGTCGGAAGTTGGTCGTGGATACTGTGGAACTGATTATCCAGCACAACGTGGAGCTGCGTATGCAGCGGTCTTTTGTGCAAGGGTCGGAGGTTTTGCATCCGGCGCCGAAGCTTACGCGGGAGTTGTGTCGGATTGACTGGTCGTGGCCGGCTAAGGATGTTGTAAATCTGGTTCGCGGTTTGTCTCCTTATCCTGCGGCGTTTACCGAGTTGGTAGCTGCTGCGGACGATCAGCTGCGCCTGCAGATGAAGGTGTACAAGGTCGAAAAGACCAGCGTCCCGGGAGTGGAAAAAGCGGAATCTGGTAAGATTTACAGCGACGGGAAGTCTTTCTTGGCGATTGGTGCCGGAGACGGTGCTGCCGTGAGCTTGCTGGACCTGCAGCTGAGCGGCAAGAAGCGGATGGATGTGCGGGCGTTCCTGCTGGGATTCCGCGACCCGCAGCAATGGCGCTGCTCCTGACATAGACTCCACTGCTTTAAACGCTAAACTGATATCAAGATGAATCCAATTGTCGAATGTGTCCCCAATTTCAGTGAGGGACGCAACCAGGTTGTGATAGAAGCTATCGTTGCCGCAATAGCTTCCGAGGCGAGTGTAAAGGTGCTTAATGTAGATTCCGGAGAGGCTGCCAACAGGACCGTTGTTACATTTGTGGGAGCGCCGGAGCATGTTTGCGAGGCGGCTTTCCGAGGGGCGGCCAAAGCGCAGGAGCTTATTGATATGCGTCGTCATCATGGAGCGCATCCCCGTAGTGGAGCTACCGATGTGCTGCCTCTGATTCCTGTTTCCGGGATTACTCTCGAGGAGTGTGCGGAACTTGCGCGCAAGCTTGCGGAACGTATGTTCAAGGAGCTGGGGATTCCGTGCTATTGTTATGAGGCGGCTGCATTCAAGCCCGAGCGCCGTAACCTGGCCGTCTGTCGTGCAGGGGAGTATGAGGCCCTTCCGGACAAGATTGCCGACCCGGAGCGACGGCCGGATTTCTGTGGGGATTGGGACGAGCGGGCACAGCGCAGCGGAGCATCCATTGTGGGAGCCCGCAACTACCTGATAGCGGTCAACTTTAACCTCAATACAACCTCTACAGCCCTCGCTATGGAAGTGGCGTCCGATGTGCGGGAGAAAGGTCGTAAGGCCCGTGTGGGAGGATCCCCTACCGGCGAGCTGCTCAAAGATGCCGACGGCAATCAGATATGGATCCCCGGTACTCTTAAGGGTTGTAAGGCAATAGGATGGTATATTGATGAATACGGTATTGCACAGGTTTCCATGAACATTACCGATATAGAGGCTGTGCCGCTTCATGTGGCTTTTGAAGAAGTATCCCGAGCTGCCGCAGCCAGGGGGCTTCGCGTGACCGGAACCGAGATAGTAGGGCTTGTGCCCAGGAAAGTGCTGCTTGAGTCGGGCCGTTTCTATCTGGAGCGCCAGCAGCGTTCCCGCGATATAGATGAGAGTGAGATTATCCAGATGGCAGTGAAATCTATGTCGCTGGACGACCTGAAGCCCTTCAATCCCATGGAGAAGGTTCTGGAGTACCTTATGCTCAATGAAGATTTGCCCGGGAGACGACGTCCGAGTTGCCATTAGGGTAGTTTTTCTGAAATAGTTTTATATTTGCAAAAAACGTGAGTCTCTATGAAAAAAATATTGGCATTATTGTTCGTTTTACTGCCCCTTTGCGGGGGAGCGCAGATTCTGGGTCCCAGGCACCATCTTGAGGCTGGAGCAGGTGTAGTTTTGCCGAAGGAAGTTTTCTATTCTATAAAAAATGTATCCGAGCCCACCGGTGCGGTATATGCCGCATATCGATACAATCTTACGGACGGACTGTCTATAGGTGCTCAATATTCTTATGTGATTCCCCATGGTACTCAGTACTATTCTCAAAAGACAGACCCCAATAAAGAGGATTTCTATCGGGAGTACAAACAGCAGTTCCATACTTTGAACGCTGTTTTGGAGTACAGGCTGGGGAAATCCGATACTATGAGCACTTATGTAGGCGGAGGTATAGGAGTTCATTATTATTATGCCCTGGGTAAAAGAATCGTCGGCTATGATAATGATATGAGCAGCATCTTCCCCGGTGTGAATTTGTCTCTCAGCTTTGAGTTCTTTCATCATCTGCGCTTGTCGTTGGGGCATTATCACGATATTACTTATCATTTCTATCCGAACAATCCGGTTGCCTCATACTACAATCTTTCCGTTGGATGGAGTTTCTGATTCATGCCAGAAACTCTGAAAGAATCGTAAATTTCTGAAAGAATCGTAAAAATGTGACGAACGACGGGTGGTTCCGTAGCGTTCTCTGCAGATATTTCCCTTTATTTGCAGAAAAATGCGCTATGAAAACTTCATCTATCTTATTGGCGGTATTGACCGCCGTTTTCTTCTCCTGCAATATAATCGAGCCGCCTCTTTCCATGGAGGATTCCCGGCGCGTGGAGGATAGTCTCCAGGGAACGTCAGGCGATGTCGGAGGCCGGCCATACAACGGTCAGGAGTTGCGTGATACCGTATTCCTGATTTCTGCGGTAGTGTTTCCGGAAGATTATGACTGGCAGAGGGACAGTATCTTCGGTGACGTCTCCTGTTCACTCCGTATTTATCGCAACTCGGAGATTGCTCTCGAGATACCGGCAGGAATAGATGCACGAGTAGCCTTATCTCCGGATTACCATCACATCATAAGTGGTTCTGTATTTACAGAGTACGCAGATGCCCAAGGCACCACCGTAAAGAAGGATGGCGAGGTCATAGCTGAATGGGGCGAACGCGAAAAGTTGCACGGACTGATGATCAAAGACGGTGTCGTTCATACTCTCGGGCTCTCTTTGCCGGGCGGAGAACTGGTTTACCGGCGGGACGGAACACCTGTCCGGAAGATTAAGGACGGCATACCTGTAGGCGGATTCGGAATGGACGGATATGGACCCTGCGGCGCTATGTACGAAGTGGAAGGACAGGTATGCTTTGTTTACAAAAACGTGTACGGGGATTCCCAGACCCTGACTTTGGTAAAAGACGGCAAAACGCTGGACCAAAGTGTACTTCAGTCGGCAAACATTCTGGATGCCCGGGTAGGGAATCTTGGTAATGCCCTGCTTTATACTTCCGGGGGCACCATGTCGCTGTTCGTCGGGGATTCCCTGATCACCAGAATAGGAAAGAGGGACGGCTTGCACTGTGTGTCCGGGCAGATTGTAGATTATAGAGACTGCCTGTCCGTGGCTGGCATGTTCAGGGATGAAAAGCGCAACTACATGTACGGAATCCTTAGGGGCCAGGAATTCATAAGAATAGAAGGAACTCCGGCGTATATATATTGCAGAGGGCAGAATTATGCCTGGATGGAACAGCCGCCGGGAGACCGCCCGGACTGCTATTTCTTTCATCGGAATTGCGCATGCCTGCTTGATGACGGGCTGGCGATGGTGCTGACGCCTAAGAATCAAGAATCTCCTCCTTTCCTAAAATATAAGACGCGAGTTACAGAGTTTAATTTGCACGGCTACCTTTCCGGACTGGCCGTAGAAATACCAGAATGATATGTTGATAACGGTTTATGGTGCTAAATGTACAGGAATCCAGGCCGAGAGGGTTACAGTAGAAGTCAGCCTCGACAGGGGAATAGGAATACATCTGGTAGGTCTGGCGGACGCGGCGGTGAAGGAGAGTCTGCTAAGGACGACCACCGCGCTCCAGGCTCTGGGATATCATATCCCCGGGAAGCGAATGGTAATAAACCTTGCACCTGCAGATGTGCGCAAAAACGGAAGCGGTTACGACCTCCCGATTGCCATAGGGGTGATTGCCGCATCCGGGCAGCAATCACTGCCGCTGGCCTGTAAGTACTTGATGATGGGGGAGCTGGGTCTGGACGGGAGCGTCCGGTCCATACCGGGAGGGCTGCCTTTTGCCGAGCTGGCGGGGGAGGAGGGATTCAACGGCATCATTCTTCCCATGGATTCAGCACTTGAAGCTTCGGACATGGAGAACATCGCCGTCTATGGAGTCCGGAAGCTGACGGATGTTGTGAGGATTCTGTCTGGCGAGGAATGCGATGACCTGCTGGTGAGTAACGCTCCCGAATATCTGGACCCTGGCCCGGGCGGTCAGCTCTCACGCCGCTCAGGCATTCCCGACTTTGCTGATATAATCGGACAGGAAGGAGCCAAACGCGGTTTGGAAATAGCCGCGGCAGGTGCTCACAATGTAATAATGATAGGTCCTCCCGGTTCCGGAAAAAGCTCACTGTCAAAGGCTCTCATAGGAATCCTGCCTCCAATGAGCAAGCAGGAAAGCCTCATGACGTCCAAGATATTCAGCATAGCGGGAAAGGGGAAACAGAGGTACGGCCTTATGAATATCAGGCCGTTCCGTAGCCCGCATTATTCTGCTTCCCTGTCCGCCATAATCGGCGGAGGAGCGGGAGACAACATAGTTCCCGGGGAAATAAGCCTGGCTCATAATGGAGTCCTCTTCCTGGACGAGGCTGCGCAGATGCCCAAGAGCGTCAGCGAGGCTCTAAGGGCTCCGATAGAGGACCGCAAGGTGGTAATATCCAGACTTAGGGCGAAGGTGGAATATCCTTCTTCTTTCATGCTGGTCATGGCTGCCAACCCTTGCCCCTGCGGATATTGGGGAGTCGGCGACCGTTGCAGCTGTACCCCGGGCCAGCGCCTGAATTACTTATCACGCCTGAGCGGCCCCATGATGGACAGAATAGATATTCAGTTGAACGTCCCGTGCCTGCAGGCAGCAGAATTGGCGCGGCTCAAAGCCAGGGGCGCTGCGCCTGAGCCGAGTACAGCCGTGGCGGCCAGAGTGGCCAGGGCCAGGGAAGTGCAGATAAGGCGCTTCCGGGGGGAGGGAATATTTACCAATGCCGAGATGGGGAACAAGCAGGTAGAGCGTTTCTGCCCCTTGAGCAGGGAATGTAGCGAGTTGCTTATTTCGATGATGGAGAAGATGGGGCTCTCCATGCGTGCCTACTACCGTATAATAAAGGTAGCCCGTACTATTGCCGATCTGGAAGGCGCCGGTGACATCCTCCCCGGGCACATCTCGGAAGCCGCCTGCTACCGCTTCCTCGACCGCACCCCCGGAGTAAGATTTTAAGAATAAAGTTTTTATCTTTGTCTTTCAATGAAACATGAGATTAATATCAAGGACCTGGAAGCTCTGGACGGGGCGGCAAAGCGTTTTCTGGAGGAGATAGGGGATAACAGGCTGATTGCGTTCTATGCGCCTATGGGGGCTGGAAAGACCACCTTTACTACGGCTGTCTGCAAGGCTCTCGGAGTGGATACGGACGCCGTGGGTTCTCCGACGTTCGCCATTGTCAACGAGTATAGGACTAAATTCGGCGAACCGGTATTTCATTTTGATTTCTACCGTATAGAGAAGGCCTCAGAAGCCCTGGATATAGGTCTTTACGACTACCTGGACAGCGGGGCCCTCTGTATTATGGAGTGGCCGGAAAACGTTGAGGATCTCCTTCCTCAGGAGACCCTCAAAGTGAATATCTCTGTGAATCCGGACAGCACCAGAACCCTCAGTTGGGAGGACTAACTAGTCTTCGTTTCTCTGTCGCTGCCGCACCGCTTCAAAGAGAAGGATGGCTGTACTGACAGAGACGTTGAGCGAGTCCAGGCTGCCTAGCATGGGGATGCGGATGTGGGCGGTGGCGGCATCCCGCCATTGTTGAGAAAGGCCTGTGCTTTCGGTTCCCATGACCAATGCAGTTCCTTTGGTCATATTGCAATTATAGTACAGGGAGGAATCCTGCAGCTGTGCTGTAAGGATTTGCAAGCCTTTCAGTTTCAGCCAGGTAATAGCTTCTGCAGAACCGCATGCTATGCAAGGCACTGTGAAGACCGCTCCTATGGATGCGCGTATGAGGTTTGGGTTGTATAGATCGGTCAGCGGGTCGCATATCAGCACGGCATCTGCTCCGGCGGCGTCCGCGCTGCGCAGGACCGCCCCCAGATTGCCGGGCTTCTCCACGCTTTCCAGCACTACAATCAACGGATTGTCCGGGAGCTGCAAATCTTCCAGCCTCCGTTCCTTAACTTTCACTTCGGCTATTACCCCTTCCGTACCCCCTCGGTACGCTATCTTGTCGTAAACTGCTTCGCTGACCTCAAAAACCTTTGCCGTTGCAGGAACGGAATCGGCAATCTCCGGACAAACGAACAGCGAGTCTATTTCGTAACCGGCTGCCAGGCAGTGCTGAATCTCCCTGCGCCCCTCCACGACGAATATGCCGCTCTCGCGCCGCAGGGAAGACTCCTTCTGCAATGCCAGCAGTCGCTTGACCTTTGGGTTCTGGAGGGATGTAATAAGTTCCGGCATAGACGGATTCTTCGCTTCGTTCAGAATGACTGGGGTGATTATTTTTCCTCAGCAGACTCTTTCTTGAGCGGTTTTTCAGGCCGCATCTGCGGGAAGAAAAGGACATCTTGAATCGTAGTCTGTCCCGTCATGAACATAGTGAGACGGTCAATACCCATACCGAGACCGGAGGTCGGCGGCATACCATACTCGAGAGCGCGCACGAAGTCCATATCGATATACATAGCCTCGTCGTCGCCCTTGCTCTTGAGGGCGGCCTGTTCCTCGAAGCGCTCCAGCTGATCGATAGGGTCATTCAGCTCGGAATAGGCGTTGGCCAGCTCCTTCCCGCAGACAAAGAGTTCAAAACGCTCTGTCAGAGAAGGATCGCTGCGGTGACGCTTGGTAAGGGGAGACATCTCCACAGGATAATCTATGATGAAAGTCGGCTGAATCAGCTTGTCTTCGCAATATGTGCCGAAGATAGCGTCAATCAGCTTACCCTTGCCCATGGAGGGCTCAAAATCCACATTCAGCTTCTTGCATGTGGCACGCAGATCATCCTCGCTCATGCCCTTCACGTCCACTCCTGCATACTCCTTGATGGCCTCCAGAATGGGAAGGCGTCGGTAGGTCCCGCCAAAATCAACTTCGTTCTCTCCAATCTTGACCTTGGTGGTCCCGTTCACCTTGAGTGATATCTTCTCCAGCATCTTCTCCACAAAGCACATCATCCAGTTGTAGTCTTTATAGGCCACATAAATCTCCATGCAGGTGAACTCAGGATTGTGAGTCTTGTCCATTCCCTCGTTGCGGAAGTCCTTTGCGAACTCATAGACGCCGCTGTATCCGCCCACAATAAGCCTCTTGAGATAGAGTTCATTTGCGATGCGCAGGTACAGAGGGATGTCCAGAGCGTTGTGGTGAGTAATGAACGGACGAGCTGTAGCACCGCCGGGAATTCCCTGAAGGATGGGCGTTTCCACCTCCAGGCAGCCAGCCTCGTTGAAGTATTCGCGCATGGTGGCGATAATCTGGGCGCGCTTGACGAATACATCCTTCACCTGAGGATTGATGATAAGGTCCACATAACGCTGACGATAGCGCAGCTCCGGATCTGTAACCGCATCAAATACCTGGCCCTCGGCCTCTTTGACTATGGGGAGGACCCGCAGCGACTTGCTCAGAAGCGTCAGCTCCCTGGCGTGCACGCTGAGCTGTCCTGTCTGGGTGATAAAGGCAAAACCCTTGATGCCGATAATGTCGCCAATATCCAGCAAGCGCTTCCAGACAGTGTTGTACATGGTTTTGTCTTCTTCGGGACAGATTTCGTCGCGTTTGACGTATATCTGTATGCGTCCGCTCTCGTCCTGCAGTTCGCCGAAGGACGCGGCTCCCATTATACGGCGGCTCATAAGACGGCCGGCTATACATACCTCACTGAAGTTGCCTTTCTCGGGGTCATAGCCCGCGAGTATTTCTGCCGCAGTGCTGTTTACGGGGTATTCTGCAGCGGGATAAGGCTCTATTCCCAATTCCCTGAGCTTCGCCAGCGATTCGCGGCGGATTTGCTCCTGTTCGCTAAGTTCGATATTCATAACTTGCAAAAGTACGTATTTTTCGGCGATTTTTTCTAACTTAGCGCGTTAAAACAATGATTATATGGCAGAGAAGATTGTAAAACTCATGAACGATTCGCCGCTGGCCCGCTGGACTGTCCTTGTGCTTGTGGCGTTGATGATGTTCTTCGCTTACATGTTCGTGGACGTAATGAGTCCGCTCAAATCGCTTGTCGAATCCAATCTGGGGTGGAACAGCAGCGTGTTCGGAACGTATGCCGCTTCCGAATACATACTCAACGTCTGCGGTTTCCTGATAATCGCCGGCGTTATCCTGGACAAACTCGGAGTGCGTTTTTCCGGAGTGTTGTCAGCTAGTCTTATGGTGGCGGGAGCTGCCATCAAGTTCGTGGGCATCAGCGAGTGGTTCCAGACTACGGGCTTTGCACAGTGGCTTGGCAGTTGGTGGGTGGAAATGCCTGCAAGCGCCAAGATGGCCTCTCTGGGCTTTATGATTTTCGGGTGCGGCTGCGAAATGGAAGGAACCAACGTATCCAAGATTCTGGCCAAGTGGTTCAAGGGTAAGGAAATGGCTCTTGCGATGGGTTTGGAGATGGCAATCGCAAGACTTGGTGTCTTTGCGGTAATGTGGATAGCTCCCATTATTTCCAATTCGTTCGGCGGTTCCATAATTGCTCCTCTCGGATTCTGCGGCGCCCTGCTCTGCATCGGCCTCGTCAACTTCATCATCTTCGGTGTAATGGATCGTAAATTCGACAATCAGCTTGTGGCTGCAGGACTTGCCACCGATGAGAAATCCCCGGAAGATGAATTCCATGTCAGCGACCTGGGCGCTATCTTCAAGAGCAAGATGTTCTGGATCGTGGCCCTTCTTTGCGTCCTGTATTACAGTGCAATTTTCCCCTTCCAGCGTTATGCGACAAACTTCCTGGAGGAGACTCTCAGCATAGATGCAGCCCTGGCTGCACGCCTTTTCAGCTGTTTCCCTATTCTGGCAATGTGCCTTACACCTTTGCTCGGTATCTTCCTGGACCGTGTAGGCAAGGGCGCCAGCATGCTTATGGTGGGCTCGGTTATCATGATAGTGTGTCACCTGAGCTTCGCATTCGTGCTGCCTCTGTTGCCTTATAAGTGGTTTGCAGTATTGCTCATAGTGGTGCTTGGTGTCAGTTTCTCCCTTGTGCCTGCAGCTTTGTGGCCTTCTGTTCCCAAGATTATCGACGAAAAGATTCTGGGTAGCGCCTACTGCCTTATTTTCTGGGTGCAGAATATCGGCCTCTGCCTGGTTCCTATGCTTATAGGTTCCCTCCGTCAGAGCACTGGCGGCTACACTATTCCCATGATAGTGTTCTCAAGTTTCGGCGTTCTGGCTTTCATCTTCAGCCTCCTTCTCAAAGCTGAGGACCGTAAGAAAGGTTACGGCCTGGAGCTCCCGAATATAAAGAAATAGTATTTTCTTGCAAATGGGACAAAAGTTCGATAACAGATTGCGCTGGATAGCATTGGTGTGCCTGATGGTGCCGATGTTCGCGTCATATTTTTTTGACGACTGCTTCAGCACCCTCTCGCAGATTTTCCAGCACCCTGAGACTCTGGCCCTCGGATGGAACAGCGCAGATTACGGCTTTTATGCCGGCGGATACAGTTTCCTATGTGTATGCGGCGGGCTGATAGTGTGCGGAGTGCTGCTGGATGTCTTCGGCGTGCGTATTGTGGGCTCTGTTTTTGTAGGACTGATGGCCCTGGGAGCAGGAACGGTAGTGCTGGCGCTACGCAGTGGGCTCGAGCCCCGTACATCGCTCATTATCGCCTACATAGGATGTATGTTCTTTGGTCTCGGCAGCGAGATTGCCGGAGTTGCGGTCACCCGTTCCATAGCAAAATGGTTCAAGGGTGGCCCCGTGGCATTCGCTATGGGAGCCCAGGTTGCAGTAGCTAGGCTGGGTACTGCCCTTGCGTTCATCCTGGCTCCTGTGCTGGTGGCTCAGAAGGCACCCGGCGAAACTTATTCCCTGCTGGAGACGGCCCGCCCGGCCTCATTCGGCCTCGGTCTCATTCTTGCCGGAGTGATTCTCTGGGGATTTTTTGTGGCGATGGATGCTCGTTTCGACAAAGCCAACGGAATCACCGGAGGCCGCGGAGCCGTAAAGGAAGAAGACAAGTTCAAATTCTCCGATATAGGCAGGCTGCTGACCAACAGCCGTTTCATCCTTATCTCGCTGCTCTGTGTCTTCTTCTACTGCTGCATCATAAGCTTCAAGAAGTTCGGTACGTCCATAGTGATTCCCCGCTTCGATATGAAACTGGACAGTGCCAAGTGGGTGATTACCATGATACCTTTCTTCACCGTGGTGTTTACCCCCTTGTTCGGGGCGCTGGTGGATAAGGTGGGGAAAGCCACTTTGTGGATGATTTGCGGCTCGGTACTCGTACTGGCCGCTCACCTTGTCATAGCTTTCGCTCCCCAGGGCGTTCCTGCCTGGGGGTACGTAGGTATCTCCATGCTGGGTGTAGGCTATTCTCTGGTACCCTCGGCAATGTGGCCTAGTGTGCCAAAGATAGTTCCGGAGCGCAATCTCGGTACGGCATACTCCCTCATTTACTGGATTCAGAATATGGGAATGTTGCTGGTACCTATCTTTGTCGGCCGTATATTCCAGGCCCGCAGCGGGGTAGAGGCTGCAGTGGGGGCTGAGTGGATATTCATAGCCCTTGGCTGCGCCGCCGTATTTACCGCAACCTTGCTCCAACGCGTCGGACTCGCGCAGAAGGTGAAAAGTTAACCGTTAGATTACCCCACCCGTTGCCGGAGGTACATGCAGATGGACCTCCGGGAGCAAAAAGGGGCGAAAATGATGCCGGAGGTACACTCAAATGTACCTCCGGCGACATTTTCATAGAATCCCGATTCCCCGTTCAGGGTTTAGAACGGCAAATCGTCTTCCGGAGCTCCGAAGTCCGGTTCTGCGGGTGCAGGAGCGGGCGCGGGTGCCGGAGTTGCCTCGCGGCGCTGGTAACCGCCTCCGGATGGAGCAGCAGGGGCCTGGTATGCCGGAGCCCTGTATCCGCCTTGTGAGGGAGCTGCACTTTCCTGGGTGCCGTCACCGTCCCGGCGGCCTAACAGTTGCACATTGTCTGCCACGATTTCCGTCATGAATTTTTTCTGGCCCTGCTGATCGTTGTAGGAGCGCGTCCTGATGCGCCCCTCTACGTATATCTGACTGCCTCTGCGGATATATTTCTCCGCAAGGTCTGCAAGTTGCCTCCACAGGACGAGGTTGTGCCATTCGGTATTCTCCCTAAGTTCTCCGTTACGGTCGCGGTAGCGGTCCGTGGTGGCAAGGGTGAAGGTGGCAACTTTGGCGTTTTGTCCGGACTGCCCGGATCCTGAATCGAGGTAACGTACTTCCGGGTCTCTTCCAACGTTACCGATAAGCAATACTTTATTCAAAGAAGGCATAACAATACATTTTAACTGTTCCAAATATAGACAGATTTTTCGGAATACTCGAAAAGTTTTTGTTACTTTTGTGGCCGAATGTACGAACTGCTGGACAAAATCGATTCTCCTGCCGATATCCGGAACCTGGACCTCGTGCAACTGGAGCGCTTGTGCGCCGAAATACGCTCTTATCTTGTAGAGTGTTGCGCCGTCAACCCGGGCCACCTGGCCTCGAGCCTGGGAGCCGTGGAACTCATAGTAGGCTTCCATTACGTGTTCGACAGCCCTGAAGACAAAATCGTATATGATGTAGGGCATCAGGCATACGCCCACAAGATTCTTACCGGCCGCCGGGAGAAGTTCCGGCAAAACCGGACCAAGGATGGCCTGGCCGGTTTTCCCTCCAGGAGCGAAAGCGAGTACGACAGCTTCGGCGCTGGTCATTCATCTACTTCGGTATCTGCAGCGCTGGGTCTTGCCGAAGCGGCCAAGCTTCAGGGCCGCAAAGAAAAAGTCGTTGCGCTCATAGGAGACGGGGCACTTACAGGAGGCCTTGCCTTCGAGGGCCTGAACAACGCTGGCATAAGCCGCTCAGACCTTCTGGTTATCCTAAACGACAACAACCAGAGCATCGACGGAAATATTGGCGCACTGCACAACTATCTCCTTAGGGTAAGCACCAGCAGCAGCTACAACCGCCTGAAAGATAAGGTTTGGAGGAGTCTGGGAGACAGCCGATTCAGAGCATCCGTGCAGCGTTGGATACGCGGAATCAAGTCTTACTTCGTGAAGAGTACCGGAGGCGACCTTTTCGAGGCCTTGGGTTTTAGGTACTTCGGTCCTATCGACGGCAACGATATCCAATCAGTCGTTACCAATCTCCGCAAGCTTAAGGGCATCCCAGGACCGAGGGTGCTTCACTGCTGTACCGTAAAGGGAAAGGGCTATGCTCCTGCTGAGGAAGACCCCGTAGTCTGGCATGCCCCCGGAAGGTTCGACCCGCAGACCGGAGAGCGGAAGAACTCCCATCGCAGCGTCGCCCGTTACCAGGACGTATTCGGGCAGGTGCTATGTGAGCTGGCGGAGCTCGATTCGAGAGTTGTCGGCATTACCCCGGCAATGGCCAGCGGCTGCGGCATGACTGCATTCGCCCGGAAATTCCCGGAGAGATTTTTCGACGTAGGCATAGAGGAAGAGCACGCCGCCACCTTCTCCGCAGGTCTTGCCGCCGGAGGCATGCGTCCTTTCTGCAACATCTATTCTTCGTTTGCCCAGCGGGCTTATGACGAAATCATTCATGATATAGCTCTGCAGCATCTTCCTGTGGTGCTCTGCTTCGACCGTGCCGGTCTGGTGGGGGAGGACGGAGCAACTCACCAGGGAGCCTTCGATATAGCCGCGTTCCGCAGCATCCCTGGGACGGTGATATGTGCACCCAAAGACGAATGGGAACTTCGCCAGCTTATGTACACCGGTTTGCATCAGGAAAGCGGTCCTTTTATAATAAGGTATCCGCGCGGACTGGCAGAGGGCGCGCTTTGGGAAAGTGCGTCCTTCACGGAACTCCCTGTGGGCAAAGCTGAGGAACTCATCCCCGGAAGCGAGGTAGCCGTAATAGGTACAGGCCCCGTGCTTAACCGGGCCGTGGAAGCTGCTGAGCGTTTCGGCGGATGCGTAGGCGTTTACAACTTCCGCTTTGTGAAACCTTTGGATACTAAGATGCTGGAAAAGATAGCCCGTAGTTACCGCCGCATCATCACGGTCGAGGACGGAGCCCTTATTGGCGGGCTTTTCGGTGCAGTTAGCGAGTACCTTGCAGGCAGCGGCTTCCCGGTGCCCGTAGAGCCCGTCGGAATAGGGGATGTGTTCGTTGGGCAGGCAAGCCAGCTGGAGCAGCGTAACGAGTGGAATCTGAACAAGGAAGGTTTGGAAAAAATCTTTCAAAAGTGTTTGGAGAATTAAAAAAAATAGCTACCTTTGCAGTCCCCTAATTAAAGGGCATTGACATAACGCCGATGTAGCTCAGATGGCCAGAGCGTGTGATTTGTAATCTCAAGGTCGTGGGTTCGATTCCCTCCATCGGCTCATCGCGGTTTAAAAAACTCAAGGGCAAGTACCAGAGTGGCCAAATGGGGCAGACTGTAAATCTGCTGGCGCACGCCTACGGTGGTTCGAATCCATCCTTGCCCACCAAACGGAAGGGAATCTTCCCATTTATGCGGGGTTCGTATAACGGCTATTATGTCAGCCTTCCAAGCTGAAAATGGGAGTTCGATTCTCCTACCCCGCTCCAAGTTTGCCGATGTAGCTCAGGGGTAGAGCGCATCCTTGGTAAGGATGAGGTCATGAGTTCAAATCCCATCATCGGCTCAATGCCGGAGCAATCCGGTTTATTTTTGTAACAACTTAACGCATCATAATATTATGGCAAAAGAAACATTCAAAAGGGATAAACCCCACGTAAACATCGGCACCATCGGCCATGTTGATCACGGTAAGACCACTCTTACCGCTGCTATCACCCAGGTTCTGGCAAAGAAGGGCCTCAGCGAGGTCAAGTCTTTCGACCAGATTGACAATGCTCCCGAAGAGAAGGAGCGTGGTATCACCATCAACACTGCACACATCGAGTACCAGACCGCAAATCGTCACTATGCGCATGTCGACTGCCCTGGTCACGCTGACTATGTGAAGAACATGGTTACCGGTGCAGCCCAGATGGACGGTGCAATCCTCGTGGTTGCCGCCACCGACGGCCCCATGCCCCAGACCAACGAGCACGTGCTTCTTGCAAAGCAGGTGAACGTTCCTAAGATGGTCGTTTTCCTGAACAAGGTTGACCTCGTCGATGATGAGGAAATGCTCGACCTCGTTGAGATGGAAGTCCGCGACCTCCTCAGCAAGTACGATTTCGACGGCGACAACGCTCCCGTTATCCGTGGTTCCGCTCTCGGCGCACTCAACGGTGAGCCTCAGTGGGAAGAGAAGGTGATTGAGCTCATGGACGCAGTCGATGAGTACATCCCCCTCCCTGTTCGTGAGAACGAGAAGCCTTTCCTCATGCCTATCGAGGATATCTTCTCCATCACAGGACGTGGTACTGTAGTTACCGGCCGTATCGAGACTGGTACCATCCATGTGAACGACCCTGCAGAGATCGTCGGCTTCAACGACAAGCCTAAGAACACCGTGGTTACCGGCGTTGAAATGTTCCGCAAGCTCCTCGATCAGGGTGAGGCTGGTGACAATGTAGGTCTCCTCCTCCGTGGTATCGACAAGAAGGAAGTCAAGCGTGGCGAGGTTATCGCAAAGCCCGGCTCCATCAAGCCTCATTCTCACTTCCTCGGACAGATTTACGTTCTGAAGAAGGAAGAGGGTGGCCGTCACACTCCTTTCCACAACAAGTATCGTCCTCAGTTCTTCATCCGTACCCTTGATGTTACCGGTGAGATTTCTCTCCCCGAGGGTGTCGAGATGGTTATGCCTGGTGACAACGTAGAGATCAATGTGCAGCTCATCACTCCTGTTGCTCTGAACGAAGGTCTTCGTTTCGCAGTCCGTGAGGGTGGACGCACCGTCGGTGCAGGTCAGGTCATCAAGATCCTCGACTAATACCGATAAAAGTTTCAGGCGGGTCGCTTAAGGGCGTACCCGCCTTTTAGGGGAATAGAACAAGGGTAGTTCAGCGGTCTCCAAAACCGTCGATGTGGGTTCGAATCCTGCTTCCCCTGCCAATATCAAGGGTTACGACTTGATAATGTTTAACAGATGCCGCGT
>Ga0310690_10000359_pt1 | contig 102595 bp, 89 predicted proteins | sample AusTroGonzalo_MG_2_FD_207661 | JGI IMG/M metagenome (GOLD analysis project Ga0310690, IMG submission 207661) | Bovine rumen microbial communities from tropical cattle in Woodstock, Queensland, Australia - Gonzalo_04 (v2) (version 2) | ecosystem: Host-associated > Mammals > Digestive system >...
GCAAAATTGCTAATAACGAGACCATTATGAGACAACTGAAAATCACTAAATCGATCACCAACCGAGAGAGTGCTTCCCTTGACAAATACTTACAGGAAATCGGCAAGGAGGAGATGATCTCGGCAGAAGAAGAGGTTGAACTCGCCCAGGCCATCAAAAAGGGTGACCAGAAAGCGTTGGAGCGCCTGACAAAGGCCAATCTCCGTTTCGTTGTCTCAGTGGCCAAGCAGTACCAGAACCAGGGCCTCAGTCTGCCTGACCTCATCAACGAGGGTAACCTTGGACTGTTGAAGGCGGCAGAGCGTTTCGACGAGACGCGCGGCTTCAAGTTCATCTCCTACGCCGTGTGGTGGATCCGCCAGAGCATCCTGCAGGCCATCTCAGAGCAAAGCCGTATCGTACGCCTGCCCCTGAACCAGGTGGGATCTGTCAATAAGATCAACCGCGAGATCAGCAAGTTCGAACAGGTGAACGAGCGCCGTCCTTCGCTGGACGAGATCGCAGAGAAGATCGACCTGCCTGAGGAGAAGATCGACGAGGCCATGAACATCAATGGCCGTCATGTGTCAGTAGATGCGCCTTTCTCGGAAGGCGATGACAGCAGTCTGCTCGACGTGCTCGTCAACGAGGATGTGCCGACGACAGACATGAGTCTCGTGGCAGAATCGCTGAAGTCGGAGATACAGACGGCGCTGAACGTGCTCAGCGAAAGGGAGCGCAACGTGATCGAATGCTCCTACGGCATCGACTGTCCTGAACTGACGCTGGAAGAGATTGGCGAGAAGTTCGGACTCTCGCGTGAACGCGTCCGCCAGATCAAGGAAAAGGCCATCAGGAAACTGAGGTCCTGTACAAAGAACAAGATATTAAAAACATATTTAGGATAATGAATCATCTCAGACACGCCCTTTTCGCAGCCATTCTTCTGGCTGCATCGGCATACATGCCTGCATCGGCGAAGAACATCATGGTGCCCAAAGCCTACATGTTCGGATTTATCGCCTCATTCAACGACTCCATCGTCTTCTTCACGGATATCCAGGAAGTTGACAGTGTATGGGTCATGGAAAAAAAGAAAACCATACTCGCTGGGCGCAATAACTACGCTGCCCAGTTGCGCAACTTCTTCTCAAACAGTTTCAACCTGAACAACCGCACTTGTGTCGTCATCAGTGACACGAAGCGCAAGAAGGTAGAGAAGAAATACGCCAAGATGAAGAAACAATACATGGTGAAGAATGCCGGCAAGTATGATGTCCACTTCGTCGATGCCACAGAGTTTAAGTTCCATCCCGTGAACATGGACGACAGCGACCAGGAGGTTGTTACTCAGCCCAAGAAGAAAAAGGACAAGAAGCCCAAAGCCCCCAACGGCAAGCCTCAAGGCCCCAAGCCCAATGGCCCTAAACCCGATGGCCCCAAGCCCGAGAAATAATCGATATATAATCTACAATAAACTGCCACTATTTTGAAATAATGGCAGCTTATTGAATATTAGTCGGTACTCCTTTTACTTTAATACGACCTTGCGGCCATTCTTAATATATAGCCCCTTGCTAGGATTATCCACACGCTGGCCCTGAATATTGTCGAGGGATCCCAATATATTATTTCTAAAAAAGTTATGGTATTGCTTGTATATAATCTGCAAACCACCTCCAAACACTTGCTGCTTTATAAGCGTCAACAGATGCTGCTGGTACATAAATAGGACACGCATGTGCATCATTTAGTGCATTGGCACTTAAAGCAGGAGGTGTAGTTGCCAAGCAAGTGATGCTGGTCAGACTGGCACAACCTGTAAAGGCCTCTTTACCAATAGATGTTACCTCTGCAGGTATCGTGATGCTGGTCAGACTTTCACAAAGTTTAAAAGCGCCAAGTCCTATAGATGTCACCCCGTCTGGTATCGTGATGCTGGTCAGATTAGTACAACGACTAAAAATACCCTCTTCAATAGTTGTTACCCCGTCTGGTATCGTGATACTTGTCAGATTAGAACAATTAGAAAATGCATACCTTTTAATAGATGTTACCCCAGCAGGTATCGCAATGCTCGTCAGACTAGTACATGCTTCAAATGCCTGCTCTCCAATAGATGTTACCCCGTCAGGTATCGTGATGCTGACCAGACTGGTACAACCACCAAAAACACCATTATCAATAAATGTAACTCCGCCTGGTATCGTGAAGCTGGTCAGACCGGTACAGCCATAAAACGCAGTCTCTCCTATAGATGTTACCTTATCTGGGATAGCGATGCTAGGCAGGCTGGTACATTCAAAAAAAGCCTCGTGTCCAATAGATGTTACCCCGTCAGGTATCGTAATGCTGAGCAGGCTGACACATTCACGAAATGCCCCATTTCCAATAGACGCCACCCCGTCTGGTATTTTGATGCTGGTCAGCTCTTTACATTCATAAAATGCTTGATCACTTATTTTTTTCAAGCCGCTGAAGTTCTGTAACTCATTGAAAGACTTAATGCCACGTCCTCGAAATGTCACACCAATATCATCCACAGCTGCAGCCTCAGTATAACTGAGATCTCCATCCATATCAGTATCCCACAACATTACACATACTGATTTTACTCCTTCGTCTTCAAAAATGATCACTTTAACAACTGGAGGCGTTGGTATAGGAGATGGTTCCGAACTTGACCCACTATCTCCACCACAAGCAATCAGCAACAACGCTGAAGCATAATAGACTAGTAATTTTAATTCTTTCATGATAAACCTTAAATTTCGCAGCACTTAAATCACATTTTCTTTATAAGTTACTGAGCAACAATATATTGCCTATGTTTTGTCATGTCAGTTTATTATCACTTACCTTAGTGCTGCATTTCAAGACAAGCAAAATCTTCTATGACATGGCAAAGGTAAGCATAAAATCTGAGAAAATCACAGCTTTTGGAGGAAAATTATTCGTTTTGGACAAATATGACTCAATTCTGTCCTCTGCGACACAATGCGACACAATGTGCTCGACACACTGTGCCTGGCACGTTGTGAGGTATAATTTTATACCCATCTTTGCAGCATGAAGAAAAATAAGAATTTGTGGTTTGATGGAAATCGGATTTATATGCGCTCAACAGAAAAAATGTAATGAGCCGTCTGCTTGAGGGTAAAAAAATGTGTTTGCATCCAGATCCTGTCACTGGTTCAATTAATCTGTACTGGAGTGCGCTTACGTCCGTACTGGAGTTCGTCCACGTCCGTACTAGAGTTCGCCTTAAGTCGTACTCCCACTCCGGCTAAACACAAACTTCGCCCGTACTGCTATAAATCTTTGTTCACGATATGAGTTGGCCCCGTTAATCGCTATTTTTATTTCGCATTTGCCCTTTTTATGCCAACATATACCTTGACGTTCGCCCAGCCCTTTATACATCAGGGTTTCAGGGCAGGTATATGTTGGCCCAAAAACTGTTTACCGCGGATTATTTGCTTCAAATATCTGCATGCGGGACTCTAGGAGGTCGTACTGATGATCCTCAATGAACGAGGTACACACGCGCAAGCCTTCCTGTTCTGAACCACAAGTGATCAGACAGATGGCAGAGACGCCATAGTACATCAGTTCGTGAGCCAACTCGCCAGAGGTCATGCCAGGATAGCCAATGGTGAAGTAGAAGCCATCGGCAATGGGTTCGTCAAGGTCTTTGTCATACACCACGTAGAAGTGATGACGGCAGAAGATCTCCTTCAGTTTCTTGGCACGCTCACCATAGACACTGATCTCCTTGCGGAAGTCGTACTTACCTTCGTAGGCAGCCTTCAGCATGGCAGCCATAGCATACTGGGCACTGTGGCTGGTGCCTGACGACAATGCATAGAGCATACGCGTGGAGAACACAGGACCAAAGGGCAGTCCCTGATAACGGGCAGACAGTGCCTCGAAATGACGGTGGAACAGTTTGTCGCTGATACAGGTCACACCAATACGCTCACCAGCATAACTGAATGCCTTCGAGCCACTGATAAGCAGCATATAGTTATCAGTATAGCGGGCTACCGTAGCCTGATAAGGCGGCTGGAAGGGGGTGGAGAGGTCCTTACGGAAGTCCATGGCAAAGTAAGCGAGGTCTTCCATCACGATGGCATCGTACTTCGTGGCCAGGTCACCTATCACCTTCAGTTCCTCCTCACGCAGACAGATCCACGAAGGATTGTTGGGATTGGAATAGACAATGGCACAAATGTTGCCCTGACTCATATAACTCTCCAACTTCGGACCTAACTTCTCACCACGGAAGTCATAGACGTCAAATGTCTTAAACTTCACACCCATCACCTGCAACTGCATCTTCTGCACAGGGAATCCCGGATCGATGAACAAGACGGTATCTTTCTTCTTGTCACACTGTGAACAGGTGAGGAAGGAGGCAAAGGTGCCCTGCATCGAACCACTGACAGGAATGCAGCCCTCAGGCTTGATATCAATACCGATGAAAGCCTTCACAAACTGTGAAGCGGCTTCTTTCAGCACTGGTGCACCCTGGATATCGGGATAGCTATGGGCAATACCATCCTGAAGGGCCTTGATCTGGGCATCGACACCCACCTGGGCGGCAGGCAGACCGGGAATACCCATCTCCATTTTGATGAACTCTACCCCACTCGCCTTCTCGGACTTGGCAGCGACCTGCTTCACCTCACGGATCGTGGCCTTGGCAAAGTCCGTAATGCCAAGTTCGTTGATCAGTCCGTCAACGATTTCTTTCTTAATAGGTGTCTCTATCATTAGACAATTGGACTATTTACGATTTGACAATTATTTCTGAGCCTCACGGCCGATGGCCAGTGCCTTGATGTTTGCCTCGACGATGGCCTCACCCTTACGCCCGAAGACACGACGGATGGCATCCTCCAGTTTGTCGTACTCGATACCCAAAGCCTTCTGAGCAGCACCCAAGAGGATCACGTTGGCAGAACGGGGTACGCCATTGTCCTTGGCAGCCTGTTCGATGTCGAGTACAATCACATTCTTGACCTTGTTCAAGTCGGCCTTAATCATCTCGATATCAGGATAATTGGGAATATTCACGAAGGGAGCACTCGAAGTGATGATCCAACCATCTTTCGAGAGGAAAGGCAGGTAGCGCAGGGCCTCCATGGGCTCCATTGAGATAATCACGTCAGCACCGCCTAAGGGGATCAGATCACTGGCAATAGGATTGCTGGAGATACGCAGGTTTGACTGCACATCACCACCTCGCTGCGACATACCATGTACCTCAGCCTGCTTGATATAGAGATTCTCCTTCATGGCTGCTTCGCCAATGATGGTGGCGATAGAGAGGATACCCTGTCCTCCTACACCGCAAAGTATAATATCTGTCTTCATTTCTTTGCCTCCTGTGCTTTCTTTTGTTTCAGATGACGCTGTAACGTCTGCATACACTCACGACGCGGGATGATCACGCTCACACCGTGATAGTTGATCTCTTCACGGATGGCAGCGGTGATCTCTGGCATGTTCTTGGGGATGGGGTTCACCACCTTCAGGTGATCCTCTGAGAGACCCAGGCCCTTGCAGATAGCCTCGAACTTATTCGTACCAGCAGAGTCCTGTCCGCCTGTCATGGCAGTGGTCAGGTTATCAGAAATAATCACGGTGATGTCTGCATTCTCATTGATAGCATCCAACAGACCCGTCATACCACTATGGGTAAACGTTGAGTCACCGATGATAGCCACGGCGGGCCATTGACCTGCATCCGAGGCACCCTTGGCCATCGTGATCGAGGCACCCATATCTACACAAGAATGGATGGCCTTGTATGGCGGAAGGAAACCCAGTGTATAACAGCCAATATCACCAAACACACGGGCATTGGGATACTCACGGAGCACCTCGTTCAGAGCGGTATAGACATCACGGTGCCCACAACCCTGACAGAGCGCAGGGGGACGAGGCGTAACATCCTCGCAAGGCGCATAACTCTCACCGTTAGCGATACCCAATGCTTTCTTCAGGAAGTCGGGATTGAGTTCTCCTGTACGTGGCAGTTCACCCGTCAGACGACCCTTGATCACAGCATTACCAGGCATCACACCACGCACCTGATCCTCGATGAAGGGCTGTCCCTCCTCGGCCACCAGCACAAACTCACAATCATCAGTCATGCGACGGATCAGTTTCTTGGGAATCGGATACTGCGAAATCTTCAGTACGGGATAAGGACAGCCGTCAGGATAGCACTCCATCAGATAGTTGAAGGCGATACCACTGGCGATGATACCTAATTTGTGATCCTTACCATCAATATACTGATTATACTTGCTGTCAACAGCCATCTGTTCGAGCAGAGGCTGCTGGGCCGTCACGATATCATTACGCTTGCGGGCAAAGGCAGGCAGCAGCACCCAGTTACTGGCCTGAGCATTGTAATTGAGTTCGTTCTGCGGACGCGACTCTTCCTTGATCTCCACAACAGCACGGCTGTGGGCCATACGGGTGGTGACGCGCATCAGGATGGGCAGATGTAACTGTTCTGACAGGTCGAAGGCCTCCTGCATCATGTCGTAAGCCTCCTGCTGATTGCTGGGCTCGAGTGTCGGCACCATGGCAAACTTACCATAGAAACGAGAGTCCTGCTCATCCTGTGAGGAGTGCATCGACGGGTCATCGGCCACGAGCACCACCAGTCCGCCGTTCGTTCCCGTCATACCAGAGTTCACGAAGGGATCGGCACAGACATTCAGTCCCACATGTTTCATACACACCAGCGCACGCTTGCCCATATACGACATGCCGAGCGCTGCCTCCATGGCCGTCTTCTCGTTGGTACTCCAACGGCGATGGATGTTTCTCTCCTTGGCAACGGGTGAGTCCTGGATATACTCGGTGATCTCCGTAGAGGGAGTGCCGGGATAGGCATAAACGCCACTCAGACCTGCATCGATGGCACCCTGAGCAATCGCCTCGTCACCCAATAATAGCTTTTTCATTGTTACTTATTGTTTTTACTTTTTTACCTTTTTACTATCTTATTTTTATATAGTGCGCAAAGATACTACTTTTCAGCCGAATAAACAAAAAAATGCGGCCTAATTTACATCAAGCCGCATTTATATTCAGTTTAAATTTACTTTTTTACCTTTTTATCTTTCTACCCTTAGAAAGTGTAGCCAAGTGTCAGTAACACCTGGTGGCGCTTGTTGCTCACCTCCTTCACACCTGAGTCAAACACGGCAGAAGAGTATTGGTTACTATAATCCTGGAAGGGATGGAAATCACCATTGGTGGCACTATACTGATAGGCCAGATCGATATTCATGCCTCCGGCCTTCACACCCAGTCCGCAGGTGAAACGATGAGTATCCTTCCAGTTCACATAGTCTGTCGTTGAGGAATAGGAAACACCCGGGGAGTCAAGCGTCATGTCACGGTAGCCTCTCTCCTCGTAAGGAGATGACAGATAATTATATCCAAGACGAAGAGCAAGAACAGGAACAGGCTTAATCTCCATACCAGCCTTCAGAACGTGTTGTCCAGTAAGGCTACGCTTCGTATTCTCCTTCATCGGCTTGTCGGTATGTGAATCCTCGTAGTACTCATCTGACCACCAGTCGTAGTAACTGCCATCATTGATACGGTTCTTGCTGGTCCCCCAGTCAGAATACTCATAGCCAACGCCTAATGCCACCTTATTGCTGATGGTATGTCCCATGCTCACACCGAATTTCCAAGGAGTGTAGAACTTGAAGTCATAACTCTCGCTGCTACGGCCCTCATCCCATGCGCCGTACTTACAGTTATTATACAGATAAGAATCGTTACTAGCGGTAAGATCATAGAAGGTTGGCGTAGCCACAGAAACACCAATGCGGAAAGGCGATCCCTCGATGGGGAGGAAGATCAAACCTGCCTTGACATCAAAGCCCGTACCCTTGATCTTACGAGCGTCGCCAATAGCCATAGAACCGCAGTCACCGTCTTTATCCACCAGTGTCTCTGCATACTCACTATATCCCTTATAGTTCACGTCCTTGATACCCACGGTCAATCCCCAATAGAAACGATCGCCAGCATTACCGCTCAAGTTAATATCATAATCGGCTATCCAACCACGATGTGCACGGTCGAAACTATAGGCTCTGGCGTCTATCGTATAGATATTGCCATCGTTGGGATCGAGCATCAGTGCGTTAGCGTTCATATAGTCGGACTCACTATACGACCATGAGCGATTATTACCCTCGTAGCCAATGATTTCACCCTGATTGTTCTCGTCAAACTCATAGATACCCTTTTCTGCCTTGTAATAGGTCAGGCCATTCTGAGAACAGCCTCTCAAGGCATTGGCAGCAGAGAGGATCTGATCGAAGTTACGACTCTTGTGGTAATTGAAACCCACATTGATGTACGACGAAGGACTGATACGTGACGAATAGACAAAGCCTATCTGATCAAAACTCATGTTCGTCTTATTAAGACCATCGAACTTCACGGCATCTGCCTGCGACACTAAGCCCAAACTCGCACTGACAGTCGAATGGCGGAACACGCCAATACCTGCGGGGTTTGTCGAGATGGTAGAGATGTCAGCACCCAGGGCATCCATCGCACCACCCATTCCCACATAGCGGGCCGTACCATTCAGGTCACTGCCCATGAGACGGGCACTCTCGTATGTATCCTGTGCAGCCGCCGGCATTGCAGCCAGCACCCATGCTGCCAATATTATCTTCTTCATCCTGTTATCAGTTTTATTTACTCTTTAACCTTTTTACCTTATATATTATCTTCTACCACCAAGACGGGAACCACCTCCGCCGCCTCCGCCACGACTGCCGCCACCGCCGCTGCCGCCGCCACTGAAGCCGCCACCGCCGCTACTACGCGATCCACCGAAGCTACTACCGCTATTGCGTGAACTGCCACTATAGGAACTATTGCCGCTGCGAGAACTGGAGTTGTTGGTATTACCACGATAGCCGCTGAAATTACCACTGCCACTACGATCATGGTTGCCGCTCCTGTAAGTAGTACTAGAATTGCCGCTCATCCTACCAGCACGGTCACGGAGGCTGGATGTACGACTACTGCTATTGGCGACTGAGTTGCCATGACGATACAGGGTCGTTCCATCAGAACGAATGGTACCAGTGCCGATGTGGCTATGATGGGCATAGCCGCCACCCCCGCCACCAGGATAGTATACGCCACCTCCCCAGTAGGGATAACCATAATAATAGGGATAGCCGTAATATCCATAGTAACCATAATAGGGATAGAACCAAGGATCGTACCAACCATAATAGCTATAGAACCATGGATCATACCAACCATAGCGCCAACTACCATAATAATAAGGTGAATACCAGGGGTCGTACCAACCTCCATACCAGCCATAGCGGCTATAGTACCAAGGGGAATGCCAGCCCCACATATCCAGGCCTGTCTGATAACCAGCCCAGAAAGCCACATTGTCAGCCAAGGAATAGTCATCGAAACGGCTCATCTTCTTCGTCAGTTCGAAGTCCTCTTTCTCCTCTTTTACAGAGTCGGGATAGACGCCCTGTTCTGCGGAAAAGTCAATGATATCGTTCTTGACTGTATCACCATCGATCACCTGATATGAACTTTTCATGCGACGGTTATACTCGTCGATACTACGGCCGCTGTCGGTGCAGGTGGTAACCGGCTGCTGCACGTTGTTATCCACCACCACAGACTTCTCCACACTCTTCTTCTTGGGAACGAAGTAGAGATCGTCGTCCTGGGCCAGCATAGATAATGGCATGGCCCCAATCAACATGGAAATAAGCAATAGTTTCTTCATATTCTCTTCATTTTAATGATTCACGATGCAAAAATATAACCAATTTTTATATAAAGATAAGGAAAAACCCTAAGTGTTGGTAGGATTTTCCCTATTCTTATCATTCGACAACAAATTCAGTTTCTGTAATTCACTATAGATACGCTGCACGGGAAGTCCCATGACATTGTAATAACTACCATGAAGACCTGTGACACCAATGTAGCCTATCCACTCCTGTATACCATAGGCACCAGCCTTGTCGAAAGGTTTGTAACGGGTGACATAATACTGGATCTCGTCGTCGGTTAGCACTTTGAACGTAACGTCTGTAGTAACGGCGAAACGACGCTCCAGTTCTGAGGTAAGCAGGCATACACCCGTCGTCACCTGATGCGTGCGTCCACTAAGTTCACGCAACATACGAACAGCATCGGCCTCATCAACAGGCTTCCCAAAAATCTCTTCACCAACGATAACTACGGTGTCGGCGGTGATAATCAACTCGTCGGCGGCAATCGTCTGACAATAGGCAGCAGCCTTCTTCCCCGCGATATAAAGAGCCACTTCGGAAACGGGCAGGTCATGAGGATAAGACTCATCAATACCATCTAACACACGAACCTCGAAAGGAAGTCCGAGTCCCGCCAATAATTCCCTGCGTCTCGGCGAATTACTTGCCAATATAATATGATAAGGTGTCACCATCCGAAAGCCTTGGCATTCATCACCCATTTCCCCTGGGCACGAAGCACTTGTTCTATCACATCCCTGCCACAACCATGACCACCGATGCGATCACTGACATAACAACTTACTTCCTTAATCTCAGGACAAGCATCCTTCGGACAGACAGGGCACCCTACCCTGCGCATGATCTCCAAATCGGGGATATCATCACCCATATACATCACTTCCTCATCGGAAAGACCGTATTTCTGGAGGAATTCTTCGTATGTCTTTATCTTCACGCCACTACCCAGATAGATATCCTCAACGCCCAAGCCTTCATAGCGCACACGCACGCTCGGAACATTGGCACCTGTCAGGATCACAACGCGAAGTCCAAGTTTCATGGCGAGTTGGATGGCATAACCATCCTTGATATTCACCGTGCGCAAGGGGACACCTTCAGCACTGAGATTGATCGTCTCACTACTGAGCACACCGTCAATATCAAAGATAATAGCCCGTATCTTACTTAAGTCGTAGTTGATCATAATGGTCAATGTTCAATCTTCAATATTTATTAAGGTGTACGTTCTCCCATTTCAGTCGGTCCTCGGCCTGAGGCTTGCGCTCATCAGTCCAATGTCCTACAGCGAGAATACACAGGCAATTGAGGTTGTCAGGGATATCAAGTACACCACGAATGACAGTGTCGGCAGTTGTCCCGTCGTCAAGACCCCGACCACGCATCTGTATCCAACACGTCCCGAGGCCCAGATCCTCTGCCTGATACTGCATGGAGATAGCGGCAATCGAACCATCCTCCACCCAACAGTCGTTTTGCATGGGATCACCCAGCACAACGATGGCCACAGGGGCATCCTTCAGGAACTGACTGCCCATGTTCTTGGCATCGGCGAGTTTCTCAAGATCAAGTTTGTCATCGACGACGACGAACTGCCAGGCACGCTGACTTTTCGACGTGGGCGACATCAGGGCGGCACGAAGAATCAACTTGAGGTCTTCCGGATCGATTTCCTCTTCTGTAAACTTACGATGGCTACGGCGCTTCTGCGCCAGATCTTTGAATGCTGTCATACTAAAATCACTTATTTGGGGGCAAAGTTACGAAAATTTCTTCCAAAAACATCATCTATATTAAAATATTTCGTAACTTTGCAATATGAATGGACTGACGACAACCATCTATCGCAAGAGCAAAGATCTGCCAGAACTGGAAGGAGATATCTTCTTCCATAGCCGACAGTTATTTGAGATCTGCGAACAAGCCTCCCGACAACGGCCATATATGGTCTTGACGACAGATGAATCTGGCAAAGTTGTCAGTCACATGCTGGGAATCCTCCGTTACCGTCCTATCTGGCTTCCTCCTTTTCTCCTCATTCATTGTCGGGTGTTAGGCGAAGGATATTATGCAGAAAGCAAATATAAGCGTGACGAACTGTTTGGCGAGATGTTGGGTGCACTGACACAGAAGCTGAACAACAGGGTGCTTTATATGGAAATCAGTAACCTGAGTCGGAAGATGTTTGGCTACAAACAACTACGACATAATGGATTCTACCCCGTAAACTGGATGAGCATCCATAACTCCCTGCACAGTCATGCCCCCGAGGAACGTATCAGTGAAAAGATGCAGAAGCGCATCGACAATGCCCATGCCAGAGGGGTTACTACAGAACCTGTCACAACAGAGGATGATTTCAAGGCCTTCTCTAAACTATTGCGCCATCATAACATCCTGAAGCCTCGTCGCTACATCCCTGACGACCTGTTTTTCAGAAAACTGATGAACGACGACTATGGCAAGTTGTTTGCAACAAAATACCATGGGAAAGTGATCGGCTGTTCTGCTGTGGTTTATAGTGAGGGGAACGCCTATCTATGGTATTCTGCCTACCGCCGTAAAACCTACATGCACCTCCATCCTGATATTCTCACGATCTGGGACACCATGAAAGATGCGTATCAACAAGGCTGTCAACACATATACTTCATGGACGTAGGTCTTCCCTACAGTAAGAACCCTTTCCGCGAATTCATCCTTCGTTTCGGCGGTAAGGAACAGAGCACCTACCGATGGTTCCGTTTCTCCATCCGGTGGGTGAACAAGTTGTTGGCTTGGATCTATCGGGAATAGGACGGTTTATTCTCCCTTACCCGACATCATCTTCTTCAACTCATAGTCACTGGCTCCCATATTGACGTTTCGTTCTTGAGGAATGTCAGGAATAACGAGGAGATCCTCACCGTCTGCCGAGCCAAGATCATCAACATCCTCTTCAATCTTAACAGAATCCTCTGGTGGTGTAATGAACTCGATCTTGCCTGAGTCCTCCAGGAAACGTTCATACTGACGGGCTGCACGATTACGGTTGCAACCAATAAAACTCAGCAGTAGCAAGGTAAAAAATACGTAGGTCAGTTGCTTCATATAGGTATGTAGTTTTTGGTTTATATTCGATCTACCTGTTTCACGCCTTTTACGGTGCGCAGTTTCTTGAGAAGTGACTCCAGTCGTGACGTATCTTCAAGCATCACCACCAGGTTACCACTGAAAAGTCCATCGTGGGAGTCGATGTTAATAGACCTGAGCACAAGTTTCTCATCCTTGGAGATGATACTAGTCAGGTTGTTCACGATGCCTATATCATCACTACCAATGACACGAAGTGTGATAGAGTACTGCGACGAGCCCTTACCACTCCACTTAGCCTTCACGATACGATAGCCATAACGACGACGCAGTTCTGGGGCATTAGGACAATCGAGGCGATGGATTTTAATACCACCATTGATTGTGACGAAACCGAAGATGGGATCGCCATAGATGGGCGCACAACAACGCGCCAACTGATAGTCCAGTCCTTTCAGGTTACGGTCGATGACCAGTGTATCATCAGAGAGGTTGGTGTTCAGACCAGCAATCTTGGAGTCGTCCAACTCAAACTCACTGGCAGAACGCGCCTGATTGTCTCCCGTGATGGTTTTCTCACCATCGCGTACCTCTATATATTTCTCTATGACAGCGTTTACATCCAGAACACCATCGGCAATCTGCTTGTAGAAGTCACTAACCTCCTTGAACCCCATCTTCTTGATGGTGTGCATCATGGTCGATTCGTCCTGTTCGACTTTACGGTTCTTGAACTTCCGTTCCAGCATCTCCTTGGCAAAAAGTCCCTCCTTCACCTGTGTCTCTTTCAGAGCCAGACGGATCTTCGACTTAGCACGTGACGTCTTTACGATGCTCAACCACTCCTGACGGGGCTTCTGCGTGGAGGACGTCAGGATCTCCACCTGGTCACCGCTCTTGAGTTGCTGACGGAAGGAGACCACCTTACCATTAATCCTGCCACCCGTACACTGGTTACCAAGTTTTGAATGGATATGATAGGCGAAGTCGAGGACCGTCGCACCCATTGGGAACTTATATAGATCACCCTTGGGGGTAAAGACAAAAACCTCATCCTCATAGAGATCCATTCTGAACTGATCCATGGCATCTAAGCCGTCAGCATGCTCAAGCATGCTACGGATGTTCGTCAGCCACTCATCAAGACCGGTCTCGCCCTTCACACCCTTATAGCGCCAATGGGCAGCCACACCACGTTCTGCAACATCGTCCATGCGCTCGGTGCGGATCTGTACCTCCACCCATTTCTTTTCAGGACCTAAGACCGTGATATGCAGCGACTCATAGCCATTGGATTTCGGCACACTGAGCCAGTCACGCAGACGCTTGGGATTCGGCTGATACATGTCGGTAACGATTGAGTAGGCCTGCCAGCACTGCATCTTCTCCTTTTCCTCTTCACAGTCGATGATAATACGGATGGCAAAAAGGTCATAGATGCCCTCAAAACCACATTTCTGTTTATTCATCTTCTGCCAGATGCTGTGGATACTCTTCGTGCGCCCTTTAATATGGCACCTGATACCGGCCGCCCTGATCTTCTCCTCCACAGGCTTGATGAAAGCCTCGATATAGGCGTCACGCGAAGCCTTGGTCTCGTTCAGTTTATCCTTGATCAGATAGTAGGCATCATGTTCCATGTATTTCAGAGAAAGATCCTCAAGTTCACTCTTCAACTTGTAGAGACCGAGCTTATGAGCCAATGGGGCATAGAGATAGGCAGCCTCCTGCGAGACCTCCATCTTCGCACTGACATCCTTTGTGTCACGAATCTGACGCATCAGGTTCACCCTGTTGGCTATCATAATAAGGATCACACGCATATCCTCGGCAAAGGAGAGCAACAGATTCCGGAAGTTCTCACTCTCGATAACAGGATTCTTCTGATAGAGCTGTTGGATACGGTTCAGTCCATGCAAGATCCGAACCACCTGTTCGCCATATTGCCGTTCCACTTCCTCCATCGTCAGATGACCCTCCTCTATCTCCGGAATGAGATGGACGGCCTGAATGGCATCCCCCTTCAGACCGATCTCCTCTTCCAGGATTTCCGCCGTCTGGGCTGCCATTTTCTTCTTTTCCTCGTATGTGAAAGTGAACAAATCTGCCATAAAACCAGTTTTTACCTTGCAAAGATACAATTTTCTTGGAATTTATGTGCATTTTTGAAGAAAAGTTTGTATTTTTGCAGAAGAAACAATTCAAATTACCAAGATTATGTTATCACAGCAAGACCTGAAACAGATCGCTCAGAAGGGTATAACCCAGGAGCAGATTGAAAATCAACTGAATGAGTTTAAAACTGGTTTCCCCTTCCTGAAGTTGGAAGCCGCCGCAGGAATCGGACGCGGTATCATCGCTCCCAATGCAGACGAACGCAAGAAGTTTGAGGACATCTGGAACCAGTACAAGGCCGATGGCAAACGCGTGGTGAAGTTCGTGCCTGCCTCTGGTGCCGCCAGTCGTATGTTCAAAAATATGTTTGCTTTTGTTGATGCAGACTATGATGTACCCACCACCGACTTCGAAAAGAAATATTTCGACAGCATTGAGAAGTTCGCCTTCTGCGATACGCTCGATGCTGTATGCCAGAAGAATGAAGGCAAGGGCATCAAGGAACTGATTGCTGCCGGTAACTACAAGGCTGTGGCCGCCAATATGCTGAAGGCCGAAGGACTGAACTACGGTCAGTTGCCTAAGGGTCTGCTGCTCTTCCACAAGTATCCCGAAGGACCGCGTACTCCGATGGAGGAACATCTTGTAGAAGGAGCCCTCTATGCTGCCTCTAACGGTGAAGCACATGTTCATTTCACGGTCTCTCACGAGCACATGGCACTCTTCAAGGCAAAGGTAGCAGAGAAGGCTGACTCATTCGCCAAGAAGTATGGTATCAAGTACGACATCACCTTCTCTGAGCAGAAGCCTTCGACAGATACCGTTGCCGCCAATACCGACAACACCCCATTCCGTAACGACGACGGTTCACTGCTGTTCCGTCCTGGTGGTCATGGCGCACTCATCGAGAACCTCAACGAGATCGAGGCCGATGTCATCTTCATCAAGAATATCGACAATGTCGTGCCCGACCGTCTAAAGCCAGAAACGGTGGAGTGGAAGCAGGTCATCGCTGGTGTACTTGTATCCCTGCAGAAGCAGGCCTTTGAATATCTGAAGATACTGGATGCCGGTGCATCCGAGGCACAACTCAAGGAAATTGCCGAGTTCGTCGCCAAGAACCTCTGCACAGATGCCAAGAACAACAAGGTGGATGCCGACTACCTGCGCAAGAAGTTGAACCGTCCGATGCGCGTCTGCGGTGTCGTGAAAAACGTCGGCGAACCTGGTGGTGGTCCGTTCCTCACCTACAATCAGGATGGTACTGTCAGTCTTCAGATTCTCGAAAGCAGCCAGATCGACACGAACAACGAGGCCTATATGAAGATGTTCACACAGGGTACCCACTTCAACCCCGTGGATCTTGTCTGTGCCGTGAAGGACTATAAAGGAAAGCCTTTCAACCTGCCTGACTTCGTGGATAAGACCACTGGTTTTATCTCTTCTAAATCAAAGTCTGGTAAAGAACTGAAAGCTTTGGAGTTACCAGGTCTATGGAATGGTGCCATGAGCAACTGGAGCACCGTCTTTGTGGAAGTGCCACTCGGCACCTTCAACCCAGTGAAGACGGTCAACGATCTGCTCCGCGACCAGCATCAATAAACAGAAAGCGGGTGAGATAAGTCTCACCCGCTTTCTAATTTCATTTAGGGAATCAGAAGCGAAGAATCTCCGTAACTAAGGAAACGGAAATCATGCGCAAGGGCGTAATCATAGATGACACGCCAGTTACCTTTGACAAAGGCACTCACCAATAGCAGGAGGGTGGACTGTGGCTGGTGGAAATTCGTCACCAGCATTTTAACGATCTTGTAATCATAGCCTGGAGCGATGATGATCTGGGTGCTGGAGTGAAGCACTTCAAGGTGATGCGTATCCATCCACCCAGCCAATGCCTGCAAAGCCTCCTCACTCTTCACTTCTTCACTCTCCACTTTTTCGTAAGGTTCCCATTGGGCTACGTGGAGTTGGGCTTCCGTGAGATCAGGATGATGCATCACTTTTAAGCCCATGTAGTAGAGACTCTCAAGGGTTCGGACACTGGTGGTGCCAACTGCTATGGCACAACCCTTATGGTTAATCAGTTTCTGGATGGTTTCCCTCCGCACACTGATAAACTCTGTATGCATCTCATGGCCTTCTATCTCCTCACTCTTTACAGGTTTGAACGTACCAGCGCCAACATGGAGCGTCAATTCCTCGCGATCAATACCACGAGCATCAAGATCGGCCAGTACTTCTGGTGTAAAGTGCAGCCCGGCAGTCGGGGCTGCCACACTACCTTTGATCTTAGAATAGACCGTCTGATAGGTGGTTTTATCACTCTCCTGCGTCTCACGGTTAAGATATGGTGGGATAGGCAATTCGCCCATAGCGTCGATGATCTCCGCAAAGGAGAAGTTACCCGTCCACTCGAAGTCGATGCGATGGCTGGTACCATGAACAGGACCGCGCGTTGCTTTTATGATGCATGGTAAATGATTAATGATGCATTCTCTCGTCAACGAGCCTTCCTTCCATTTCTTCAGATTACCAACCAGACAGTACCATGAACAACGATCCGTGGTCTGGAACATCAGCTCATAATCCGATGGATCTGCTGGTTCTAACAGAAAAACTTCAATGAGTGCACCTGTATCTTTACGGAAATGCATTCGTGCCTGAATCACTTTCGTATTATTGAACACCATCAAAGCATGTTCTGGTAAGTATTCTGGCAGATGATAGAACACATCTTCCCCCACCTCACCATGATTATAGATCAACAGTTTAGAATGGTCGCGTTTGGCAACTGGAAACTTTGCAATACGCTCGTCAGGCAGCGGGTAATTATATTCACTGATACGGATATGCTTGGGATCGCTCATAGAATACAAGACTTAATCAGGGCATAAACTAATGTGAAGGCCAGTACGGTAACAGGTATATTGCAATCTGAACGTTGGTAGCCAGTGGCAGTGTATTGCGAGGAGATCAGTCGCCGTCCTGAGTTCATGCTCCTTGTTAGTCTATAAAACAGGTAATAGACACTTGATCCAACGATAAAGCCCCATGTCAGTCCTACAAGGATATCGCCCGGGAAATGAACACCAAGATATAGACGTGTCCAGCAATTCGTCAGTGACCAAATAATCATAGCCGTTGAGAGTAGGCGACTTCTCACAAGCCAACAAAAGAAAATGGCGATGCTGAATGTATTGGATGCATGGGCGGAGAAGAAGCCATACTTTCCTCCCCTATAGCCATCGACGACATCCACCATGGCACCAATGACGGGATCATGTGTAGGACGCCATCTGGCTACTGTCGGCTTCACGATCAAATCATCCACGGTACCAGCCAACAGCACACACAGGCCTGCTGCAGCGAGGATCATCAGGACCTTAGGGAAACTATCATTATTCCGTAGTACAATAACAAACAGACTGATATAGAGCGGAAGCCATGTCAGTGCTGTCGTGAGCACATGAGCTACACGATCGAGATACAAGGAATCACTACCATTGATCATCAACAGGAGATCCCTGTCAAGCGATTCCAACATAGGGAGGGTTCCCTGAGCGTCCATGAGTATGTCCAGTAGCCCAACCATCATATTTCTTCTAATTGTTTACTCTCTATCCAACCTTCCTTACCATCAGCAATCCGAATCTCTTTCCAGCCTTTCATCGAACCGTCGGTAATCGTGACCTTTGTACCTTCATGAAGAACAAACAAATCCGTACCATTGCTGGCCGGTGTACTTTTGACCGTTACCGACGGAGTAATCACGATAGCCCCCTTGCGATAAAGCAAGTTCTGTTTCTGCTGCCAGGCAAAGACATTGCTCAATATAAAGAGCACGAGCAGTACGAAGCCACCAAAGAAACCAATCTTCCGAAGCCATATACGGTCGGAAAAGAGATAGACAAGCAGAAGGATGATAACCAATGCCAAAGAAACCAATGATGTTCGTGCCCAACCATCGACACTCATCAGATTCACAAGTGACCTGTACCAGGTGAAGAAGAACATCTCCGACTCTGGTACAATCCTGTCGATGGTCTTCGACTGTGCAATCTGAAGATTGAAACGGATATCACGGTCGCCTGGCGAGAGCAGCAGGGCACGTTCGTAGTTGAGTACGGCACGTGTGATATTATCCGTACGGTAATAGGCATTACCCAGGTTATAGTAAAGATCAGCAGAGGCCCCTTGCTTCAGAAGAGCCTCATAATCCTTGATGGCCTGCTGATACTCACCACGTGCATAAGCACTGTCAGCCTCAACCTTGGTAACGGCATGTGATGCCGTCGCTGAAGTGAGACAAACGGTCAATACCAAGACCATCTTTGTCGCCATGTGTCCAGGTTTCTTTGTCTTCTTCATCGTGGCTTCTATCTTCTCAATGGCATTGATAGCCTTATCATATACCTTATTCATATTACCCTTAGGATCACCCGGTGCATAACGCTCAAACTCACATTCGTCAAGAGCACCAATAAACTGGCTTACTGTCTCTTCACCGACACTTCGTTCAGAAAGGCGCTGACTAATGTTATCGTGGGACAGTTGCTCCACAGGGATATTCAGTTTATCGCCTACATAACCCCACAAGGCACGGAGCACCTCATCATAGAACTCCCCAGGTTTATTGTCAGCCATCAGACGAGCAGCCTTCTTCAGTCGTTTCGTAGCAACCTTATTGGCTTTCTTGCCACGCATCTTGGTGACATTGGCATTGTCAATGGCCCGCTGACGGAAAACGACAAACAAAGAGATAAAGATAAGAGCCAATACCGCGATAGAGATCCAATATCCTGTAGAGCCGAAGAAGAAATCATCGAGTGAATGCTGACGGGTCTCTCCTGTCTTGATATAGCGGATATCCTTGGTTAACTCCTGCAAGTCTGTCTGACCAGAGAAGTCGTTCACGGCTCCAGTTCCAGAGCCCTTGGCCACGTCGAGCACAAACGAATCACTCTTAATGGTCTTATAGGCATTTGCTGATGTATCGAAATAAGTAAACTCTACAGGCGGAATCTCATACTTACCCTGATGGCGTGGTACTACCAAGACATCGTAGATCATCGAACCTTCAATACCATTGGAGGTCAACTTCGTCTTATCCGTGATCTTCGGTTCATATTTGTCAAAGTCCTTGGGAAAGTTCACCACAGGCTGCTTAATCAGTTTCAGGTTACCCGTACCACTGACAATGATACGCATGGAAACCGGATCATTGGCCTTCACCTCTGTCTTGTCAAGTTGGGCTGAGATATTAAACTTTCCAACACCGCCGGAGAAGTTGGCCGGACGCTCTGGCAGCGGATCCACCTGTATCTCTATGCCTGGTGCCTGAATCTTCTTTTTCACCTCAACATAGCCGGAACCACCATTGAAGAAAGCCTCAAAAGGATCGATATTCCGGTTCTGCTGTACTACAATACCTTCAAACGTAATACTTGGAATCTCCAACTTGCCCGTCATCTGAGGGAACATCACATACTGACTCCATGTAGTAGTCTTATAAGGACGGCCATTGAAGGTCTCTATGGAGAAACTCTTCTGTTGCGGCAGATCTACTTCCTGGGTATAGAAACTCTTCAGGTCGGGCATATCACCACGCAGACTTGTCAGTCCTACCAGCGTATAGACCTTATAGGTCAGCAGGATAGGCTCCTGCTCGTGCACACGTTTCTTATTGGCACTCACCTTGATAAAGAGATCCGAACCGGAGATCTGACTACCAGCATCCCTGATCTCACCATCATCATTGGCCCGTTGACGGCTGGAACCACCGGAATTAGAGGGAGCAGAACCACTCACCTTGATAGTTAAGGTATTGGAGGCAATACTCTTACCACCCACAACAACATGGGCAGGAGGAATGCTGAAGGTTCCGTTCTTAGACGCCCTAACGATGTAAGTATAGGTAATAGAAGAAGATGAACTGGTATGACCGTTGATCATCTGATAACTCGACTGCATGGAGCGATTAGGGCCTATCAGCACTTCCAGGCCATCAGGGATGTCACCTGCACGGAAATCACTGACATCCTGCGTATTAACAGTATAGGTGAGACGGAACTGTTCACCCGCAGCTACATGCGAGGGAGCAACACCTGTCAGTGTCTGTGCCATAGCCGTCATAACGGCTATAATCAAACCTAATATCGTCGTTAGTCGTTTCATTTCTACCAATTCTTCTGAAGGTTACGACGCTGGGGCTGTTGCTGTGCTTTCTTCATTTTGTCCTGCGTCTGTTTCTCATTCTGGATCGCCGCATTCAGCAACTGCTCAGCATTCTCCTTACTCATCTGGGGCTTGGGTTGTTCCTGCTGTTTCTGATCTTGCTGATCCTTTTTCTCCTCAGGCTTCTGCTGATCCTTTTTATCGTCTTTCTTCTTGTCGTCGTTGTTCTGCTGATCCTGATTCTGTCTGTTCTGGTCCTGTTTTTGTTTCTGACGCTTGCAGAGTACCAGATTATAGCGCGTCTCATCATCGTGAGGATTCAGACGAAGAGCATTCTTATACGCCTCGATGGCTTCACCATACATCTTATGCGTCTGACAAATCACGCCCATGTTATGATAAGACTGGGATTTGCGTAGTGGATTTGTCTCCAGACGCGCCGCATTCTCAAACTGCTCTACTGCGGCGGAATCCTTCTTCTGTGCCATCAAGGCATTACCGAGATTAAAGACAGCCTGCGGATTCTTGGGATTCTTTTCCACAGCCTTACGATATGAGACTTCTGCCCCAGGATAGTCACCACGATGGAACTGCTTGTTTCCCTGACGGATATACTGACGATCCGTTTGAGCAACAGCCATCATTGTCACCAATAAAAGCAGCATCGTTACCACCTTCTTTTTGCTACCAAAAGGCGAGAGATGCTTCAGCAGTGGATTCTTGCGGTCAAAAATGCAAATCTCTAAGATCAGCAACAGCAAAGCCAGAATACCGAAAGCCTGGAACTGTTCGTCAAACTCACTATACATTGTTGCAGTTGTTTCCTTCTTGGCCAACTTATCCAGTTCATTGTCAAGCTGGTCCTGAGCTGCACTGTTATTCTCCACATGGATATAGGCACCGCCACCAGCCTGAGCCACCTGTTTACACATATCCTCATTCAAGGCAGACATGACGGTATTGCCTGCTTGATCCTTCATATAGTCACCCGTGCCAGGAACGGGTACCGGCGCACCATTCACTGAGCCGACACCAAGGACATAGACACGCATCCCATTATCCTTAGCAGCCTTTGCAGACTCCACGGCTCCACCCTCATGATCCTCACCGTCGGTGATCACCACGATGGCCTTGCCGATGCCCTCTTCCTGCGTAAAACTATGGGTAGCCATATCGATAGCCCTGGCGAGGTCCGTTCCCTGAGTGGCAATCATCGAAGGATCAATGCTCGACAGAAACATCTTGGCAGAGACATGGTCGCTCGTGATAGGAAGTTGCACAAAGGCATCACCCGCAAACACTATCAAACCGATCTTGTCATTGGAGAAATGGTCAACGAGATTCTCAACCATCATCTTACTACGATCCAAGCGGTTAGGCACAATATCCTCTGCCCGCATGGAATTACTGATATCCATTGCGATAATCGTCTCAATACCCACCCGTTTCTCATGGCTGATCTTCGTACCCAACTGCGGACGGGCCAACATGACGATGAGCAGCGCCAAAGCCCCTTGTAGAATCCAGAACTTCACAGAAGGACGGAAGCGCGACACATCGGGCATCAGTTCCTTCAGCAATGCAGGCTCGCCGAACTTACGGAGCCGTTTTTTCTGGTTCCTGTATGAGATGAACCTGATGAGTGCAAATATCGGAATCAGCACTAACAGGTAGAGATATATGGGATCTTCAAATCTGAACATTTTTTCCTTCTTACTTTTTACCTTTTATGGTATCCTCCTGAATATGGTTATACGCAACAGAATCTCTAACAACAGGGCGATGACGGCAGCCAGGGCGAAAGGCTGATATGCCTCATACTTCTTACTGAACTTCTTCACGTTCAGTTTGCTCTTCTCCAGTTTGTCAATCTCCTTATAGATGTTACGCAATTCTTTCGTATTCGTAGCCCGATAAAAATCTCCCTCTGTGGCAACGGCAATCTCACTGAGTGTCTTCGTGTCGATCTCCACAGGGATGTTCACGTACTGTACGCCCCCGGCCACAGGCATTGGGTAAGGTGCCACATTATTCGTTCCCACACCGATGGTATAGACACGGATACCAAGACTTTTGGCAATCTCTGCCGCCGTCATCGGTGAGATGTCACCACGGTTGTTACTACCGTCAGTCAACAGGATCACCACCTTGCTCTTCGCCTTAGACTCTTTCAGGCGAGAGACGGCATTCGCCAGTCCCATACCGATCGCCGTACCGTCTTCGATCAGTCCACGGGCAGCAATATCCGTACGCACATTCTGAAGCAGATTCAACAGAGAGGCATGATCCGTCGTCATCGGACATTGAGTAAACGCCTCACCAGCAAAGATTGCCAGTCCGATATTATCATTGGGACGTCCGACAACGAACTCAGATGCGACCTGTTTGGCAGCCTCGATACGGTTGGGCTTCAAATCCTCAGCCAGCATACTGGTGGATACATCCATCACCAGCATGATATCGATACCTTCAACAGTCTCACTCTTCCAGGAATTCTGTGTCTGCGGACGGGCCAGCACCAGCACGATCATCACAAAGGCCATTATCCTAAGGAACATGGACAGCGGCATGAGTACCACCTTCCAACTCTTCGGCGCATAGCGGAAGGCGAAGGTGTCGCTCATCCGCATCGTCGGCTCAGTCTTCTTCCTATACATCACATACCAGATGATATATGGTATGAGAAGCAAGAGCAAAAGCAGATATTCTCTATTGGCAAATTCCATGGGTTTCCTTTTAATATAACAACTGATAGAGCGTAAACAACACGTAGGCAAAGAGCAGTACACACACTATGGAAACAGCGGTGATGGCGATCTTCAAGATACGCCGTGCCTTCTGCGAACGCTGATCCTCCTCTGAGAGTTGTGGCTTAACCACCTCCTCCACAGGGACATTCTCCTGTTTTGTCTGGTCTATGAACGCGATAGCATTGACGAGGTTCTGATCGTTCTCGTTGATCAACGTCGAGTATTTGGCGAACTTCACCAGATCGGCCGTCAGGAACAGATGGCGTAACTCCGACAAAGCCTTCTCATCCTGTACCGCCATCAGCTTCTCAATAATCTCACTACTGGTCATCTCCATGGCGTTGAAGCCATAACGCTCCTCGATATACTTACGGAGTGTATCCGTCAGTTTCGTGTAGTATTCCTTGGAGTTCTCCGAAGCCACCATCTTGTCGGCCTTGATCTGTTCAATCTCCTTCATGGCCTTCTGGTGTGGCAACAGACGCTTCACAATTCGGATATGACTGATAATAGGTTTGTTGTCACGTAACCGCAGATAGAGGTAATAACAGAGTGCCAGCAATACCAAGAGAAGGACACTCAGCCAGAACGACAGACTCCAGTCGCTCCACTGGAAGGGGTTGTCCTGCACATCCTTGGGTCCGAAGAACTGTTCCACATTCGTCGTATCTACCTCGATTGTCAACACTTTCAGCGCCAGACTCTTACTCTTATAAGGTTTACCATCTATCTTCACCGTCATAGGCGGCAGATAGTACAAGGTATCGTCAAAGGATGTCAGGGTATAGACCATTGATCTGGCAACAAACCCGTTATCTTGATTTTTCTTTTCCAGTTCACGGCTCGCCAAAACCTCTACTCCTGGGGTAATATACTCCGTAGGCTTGAACTGTGGGAATTCTATCTTCGCATTTTCCTTGGCATTAGCAGTCAATGTCACATGAGCCTGCTGACCAACAAATATCTGAATGGAGTCAATCACCGCCTCCACTGATACTTGCGCAGCCATCTGCAACACGCTAACAACTAATACTATAAGGACAAAAGTTCTCTTCATCAACTTCTCTGTTTAAACAACATCAGCAAGGACTTCACGAAATCCTCATTCGTGGCAATGCTCACATTGTCAACATTACTCTTATTAAAAGTCTCCTGCAATTCTGCCTGACGGTTCATCCAATATCTTTGGTAAGCCTGGCGCAGACGCTTGGAACCTGTATCCACATACTGTTCGAAACCTGTCTCCGCATCAACAACCTTCATTAGCCCCACATCAGGCAGTTCCCTGGCACGCTGGTCATAGACCTGAATGGCCACGACATCGTGCTTCCTGTTACAGATCTGTAAGGACTGCTGGAAATCGTTACGGACATAGAAGTCACTAAGGATAAAAGCCGTCGTACGACGTTTCTGTACGCTCGACAAGAACTCCACAGCCTGCTTCACGTCCGTCCGCTTCGATTCCGGCTGGAAGTCGAGCATCTCACGGATAATATAGAGGATATGCTTACGGCCTTTCTTGGGAGGGATATATTTCTCGATCTTATCAGAGAAGAACACCACACCGATCTTATCGTTGTTCTGGATAGCACTGAAGGCGATGGTAGCGGCGATCTCCGTCACCATATCACGCTTCATCTGCTTCTGAGTGCCAAAGTCCAACGATCCGCTGACGTCAATCAGCAGCATCACCGTCAGTTCGCGCTCTTCCTCAAACACCTTGACGTAGGGGCGGTGGAAACGGGCCGTCACATTCCAGTCGATATCACGCACATCATCCCCGAACTGATACTCGCGCACCTCGCTGAAGGCCATACCCCTACCCTTGAAGGCTGAGTGATACTGGCCTGCGAAGATATTGGAGCTCAAGCCACGGGTCTTGATCTCGATCTTACGGACTTTCTTGATGATCTCAGATGTTTCCATCTTCAATGTTCAGTTTTCTATGTTTAAGGCACTTCTACCTTATTGATAATCTTTGAGACGATTTCCTCACTGGTGATATTGCTGGCCTCAGCCTCGTAAGTCAGACCGATACGATGACGCAGCACATCATGGGCCACAGCACGCACATCCTCAGGCACCACATAACCGCGACGCTTGATGAAGGCATAGGCACGGGCAGCCTTGGCCAGATTGATACTGGCACGGGGAGATCCACCGAAGGAAATCATATCCTTCAGGTCCTTCAGACCATAGCGGTCAGGATAACGGGTGGCAAACACGATATCGGCGATATACTGCTCGATCTTCTCATCGATATAGACCTCGCGCACCACACTACGAGCCTTCAGGATCTCTTCCGCCGTCGTCACAGGTGTCACTGTGGGCATCTCTCCTGCGATATTCTCACGAATAATCTTTTTTTCCTCATCCAAGGATGGATAGTCAATCACTACTTTCAGCATGAAACGATCGACCTGAGCCTCGGGCAACGGATATGTACCCTCCTGCTCTATCGGGTTCTGAGTAGCCATCACAAGGAATGGATTGGGAAGTTGGAACGTAGAACTGCCTATCGTCACCTGTTTCTCCTGCATGGCTTCCAGCAAGGCACTCTGAACTTTTGCCGGGGCACGGTTGATTTCATCTGCCAGTACGAAATTGGCAAAGACCGGACCTTTCTTTACCTGGAATTTCTCATCCTTCTGCGAATAGATCATCGTACCGATGACATCGGCAGGGAGCAGGTCTGGCGTAAACTGGATACGGCTATAATCAGAGTCAATCAGTTGCGAAAGGGTCTTGATAGCCAAGGTCTTAGCAAGTCCAGGAACACCTTCCAACAGGATATGTCCGTCACTCAACAGTCCGATCAGGAGTGAATCGACGAGATGCTTCTGTCCTACGATGACACGGTCCATACCTGTCACCAGATTTGTCACGAATGCACTTTGTTGTTCTATCCGGATATTCAACTCACGGATGTCAATAGCTTCTGCCATAATATTTTCTCTTTTTTAGTTTTCTCAATTTGACCGCAAAAGTAGTGAATAAATGGGATTCTCCACTCATTTACCTGTCTAAATTATATTAAAAAAGTTTCCCAAAACCTAAGTTTTAAGAAACTTTTTCATTCTTTCCCTATTCATTCACAGTCTGGGGCTTCTTTTTCTTCTTCAACTGCAGTTTCGGGATTTTGATTTCCTGTCCGACCTTCAGTTCCGAAGAGGCTTTGAGACCGTTATATACCTCCAGATAACACTCCATATCAGGACCTAAGACACGACGGGCGATCTTAACGAGATTCTCACCTTCCTTGACCTTGACGATATGGTCTGTACCCACTATCTTGTATGCGCCCGTACGAACCCGAACATCCATAGCCGCATATTTATCGGTATCGTCATCCTGCTGTGGAATCTGTTTGACCTCTACGGGCTGGGAAGGCTCTGCATTAGGAATTTCTGAGACGACAACGGCCGTTGTTGTATCCACAGGTTCCAGCACGTCTTCCAGGGTATCAGGCAATTCTGGAGCCACAACTGGTTGCTCAATTTTCACTTTCTCTTGTGAAAGGAAGTTAGATAACGGGTAATAGCTGCCCAGGAAATAGCCGGCAATAAGACCCACCAATCCAGCAATCAGGACTATCAGCCATTTTTTACTGGAGGATTCCTCTTCTTCCCAGGAAAATGGCTCTCCCTTGGACGTGTCTTCTTCAACAGGGACCTCATCTTCGATGGGAGCTTCCTCCTCAGCAGGTTCACCCCCAACTGGCGTATCCACGACAGGTTCCTCAGTTACAGGATCTTCGATTACAGATTCCTCAACAACAGGCGCTTCAGCTATGGTTTCCTCGACGGGTTCAGGCATCGGCTCTGGAGCAGGTTTCTCAACAGGCTTTTCAACTGGTTTCTCGTCAGGTTGGTCCTTGATGATACCTAAGATCACAGGCTTGATATTGATGCTATCTCCGAATTCCACCAAAGGCATCGATGATTCGGCGTTATCATCCGACATTTCTTGATCCTGGGGTGTCTCGACAGAGTCAAAATCCACGCCATCCTTCAGTACGACAGTCTCAAACTGTGAGAAAGGCTTGTTCACCAGTTCCTTCATCAAGGTATCAGGTACGAAGGTAATCTTGTCATGTCCCTCAATGAGCACCCGCTCACCCGTATTGACATTCACGCTCTCACGGTCATCCACGTCAATAATCTTGAACGTACCAAACCCCTTCACTTTCACGATCCTGTCACGCTCCAATGCCTGTTGGATAACATCGAACATGGCATTGACAAAGGCGGCTGCCACTTTCTTGTTCAGTCCATTGCGCTCTATGAGCACCTTGGAAATATCTTGAATCGTCATCTTAGCCATTATTCATTCCCTCCATTCTTTACACGCTCTTTCCAGTTGGCGTTTGGTTTGAAGTTCAACACCAATTTAGGTGGTACCAGCATGCGCTGTCCTGTGGAAGGATTCACCATGATCCGTTCCAGTTTCTTCTTGACTTCAAAAGTTCCGAAAGTCGGCACAAGTACAGAACCGTCTTCCTGGAAGTGATCTCCCATCGCCTCAACGATGGAATTCACCATCTTTTGCGTATCCTCGGGCGAGTAACCCGTCTGCTGCGCTAATTCTGAGATAAAGTCTTTGTTCGTCATATTGTATCATTGATTGTTGAACCGTATAAGTCGAACTCTTCCGAGTCCTTAATCAGCACGTCATAAAATGCGCCAATGGTCAGGTCGCGTTCCGAGGCAGGAATCAACACCTCAGGATCCACCTCCGGAGAACAGTATTCCGACCGTCCTACGTAGTAGTCCCCCTCCCGTCTGTCGATCACGACTTTGAGGGTCTTACCGACCTTCTCTGCCTCCAGTTCCGCACTGATATTCTGTTGGATGCGCATGATCTTATCCAGACGGCGTTGTTTCACGTCCTCTGGCACATCATCCTCATAATGCTGTTCTGAATAGGTACCCTCTTCCTCGGAATAGGCAAAAGCCCCCATCCTTTCGAATCGGGCCCACTTCACAAATTCCTTCAGTTCTTCGAAGTCCTCCTCCGTCTCTCCGGGGAAACCCACCATCAGCGTCGTACGAAGATGGATTCCAGGCACTTCCCGACGCAGACGCTCTACCAGTTCGTAGGTCTCCGCCTTTGTCACATGGCGCTGCATCCTCGACAACATATTGTCGGATATATGCTGCAGGGCGATGTCCAGATACTTACAGACATTCTTCTTCTCCCGCATCACACGCAGCAGATCCCATGGGAAATGCGTCGGATAGGCATAATGCAGACGGATCCACTCCACACCAGGGATATCGGCCATCCGCTCGATAAGTTCGGCTATATGCTGTTTGCCATCGATGTCTATACCGTAATAGGTCAGTTCCTGGGCAATCACATTAAACTCCTTCGTACCGTCTGCCACTAACTGACGCACCTCGTCGATTATCTCCTGCATCGGACGACTCTGGTGACGGCCCGTAATCAACGGGATGGCACAATAGGCACAATGACGGTCACACCCCTCACTGATCTTGACATAGGCATAATGGCGGGGCGTCGTGACATGACGCTTTCCCTCACAGGCTTCAAACTGTTCTCCTTCGAGATCCTTCAACAACTGCTTATAGTTGAACTTCCCGTACCAGCCATCCACCTCTGGGATCTCGGCTTCCAATTCTGCCAGATAACGCTCTGACAGGCAACCCATGACGAAGAGTTTCTTAATTCGTCCTTCCGTCTTGGCCTGAGCAAACTCGAGGATGGTGTTGATACTCTCCTCCTTGGCATCAGCAATGAAGCCGCAGGTATTGACGACCACAATCTCGCCCTGGGGGTCCTCGCTATCGTGCGTAACCTGATAGCCATTGGCCTCCATCAGACCCATCAGGACCTCACTGTCAACGAGGTTCTTCGAGCATCCGAGCGATATGATGTCTATGGTCTTCAATGTTTAATGTTTAATCTTTAATCTTTAATGTTCAACGTTCTATATTAAACAGCGAATCCACAAACTGGCGCTTGTTGAAGAGTTGCATATCCTGCATCCCCTCGCCCAGTCCGATATACTTCACGGGGACTTTCAACTGGTCGGAGATACCAATCACCACACCACCCTTGGCCGTACCGTCAAGTTTCGTAATGGCCAGTGATGTGATCTGCGTGACAGCAGCAAACTGCTTGGCCTGTTCAAAGGCGTTCTGTCCTGTGGAGCCGTCGAGCACGAGCATCACCTCGTCAGGAGCCTCAGGTAACACCTTCTTCATCACGTCCTTGATCTTCTTCAGCTCGTTCATCAGGCCAACCTTATTATGCAGACGACCGGCCGTATCGATCAGCACCACATCAGCCCCGTTGGCCTTGGCACTGGAGAGGGTATCGAAAGCCACACTGGCAGGATCGCTGCCCATCTGCTGTTTCACCACTGGCACACCAACCCGCTCGCCCCAGATGCAGAGCTGCTCTACGGCAGCGGCACGGAACGTATCGGCAGCACCCAGATAAACCTTCTTACCAGCCTGCTTAAACTGCCAGGCCAGTTTACCGATGGTCGTGGTCTTACCCACGCCATTCACGCCTACCACCAGGATGACGTAAGGCTTATGGTCGCCTGGCAGATCCCAGTTGTCATTGTCTTCCGTATTATTCTCCGCCAACAGTTCAGCGATCTCGTCACGCAGGATAGCATTGAGTTCCGACGTGCCGACATACTTATCACGAGCCACGCGCTCCTCGATCCGTTCGATGATCTTCAGCGTTGTATCCACACCAACATCACTGGTGATCAGCACTTCCTCCAGGTTGTCCAGTACATCGTCGTCAACCTTCGACTTGCCGGCTACAGCACGCGTCAGTTTATCAAATACACTCGTCTTGGTCTTTTCAAGTCCTTTGTCAAGTGTCTCCTTCTTTTCTTTATTGAAAAATCCAAATATTCCCATATTGCAATATATTACGACTGCAAAGGTAATATTTTTCGATGAAATCTACAAAAAAAGAGGCTGCAAATTACTTGCAGCCTCTCATTTTTATCTAAGAATACTGATTAATTCTTGAAGAATTTCTGAACGTCCTCGTTGGGAACCATCTGCTCATCAAAGATGTAAGCACCCGTCTTGGGGCTCTTCACCATCTTGATTACCTTTGTATAAGCGCGACCATCCTTTGAGCCTTCATGGAGGGTAGCAACGGTTTTCTTTGCCATACTTCAGTCGAATTATTTAATCTCCTTGTGAAGAGTCATCTTCTTCAGGATGGGGTTATACTTCATCAGCTCCATACGCTCGGGCGTATTCTTGCGGTTCTTCGTAGTCACATAACGGCTGGTTCCGGGCATACCACTGTTCTTATGCTCAGTGCACTCCAGGATCACCTGCACGCGATTACCCTTTGCTTTCTTGCTTGCCATCGTTATTAATCTCCTATCACTTTAATGTCCTTCCAATCAACGAAGCCCTTGGCAACAGCCTGCTTCAGGGCAGCGTCAAGACCTACTTTATTAATCATGCGAAGGCCAGCAGCGCTGATCTTCAGCTGAATCCAGCAACCCTCTTCTACATAGTAGAACTTCTTGCTGAAAAGGTTGACGTCAAAGCTTCTCTTCGTGCGGTGCTTTGAGTGAGACACATTGCAACCGATCTGTGCCTTCTTTCCTGTAATTTGACAAATCTTAGACATTTCTATCTACTTTTTACTTGTGATTTACACTTACTTATTCCAAACAGGGTGCAAAGGTACACATTTTCCCTGAGATTCAAATCATTGCAAGAACGGAAAACCGAAGAATTAATCTTTTTTAACCTTCACGCACAGGACGAGGGGCATTTTCCTCCTTCAGGAAGGCCAAAAACAGTTCCATGGCCTTGTTCGTGGCAATGGCAAGATTGATGTCTCGCCCATGGTCTTCCTCCACTTTCAGAGTCATCACATGTTCCGGACTGCCAGCAGCCAACCAGATGGTGCCCACAGGGATCTCCTTCGTACCTCCAGTGGGTCCTGCGAATCCTGTGGCCGAGACGGCATAATCCGTGTTCAGCGCCTTGCAGGCACCTTTCACCATGGCAATGGCAACTTCCTCACACACAGCCGTTTTCTCTTCCAAGAGCTGGTGATCTACGCCCAACAGGTTCTCCTTGATCTCGTCGATATACGAGATGATACCACCCTTGAAATACTTCGATGCACCAGGTACTGCGATGATCGCCTCACCAATGCGTCCGCCTGTGCAACTTTCTGCCGTACTGACAGTCTTCTCCGTCTCCCAGAGAATCTCACTGATTTCCCGACTTATTACCTTACTTTCAAAATCCATATCTAATGTTTAATTTTTTATGTTTTAAAGTCATTTGAATGTTACTTTGCTGAATGCGGGGGCGTCGATGCTGCAGAACTGCTTGTCGAGATACTTATAATAACCCACGATGCCGATCATGGCCGCATTATCCGTCGTATAGCTGAACTTCGGGATATAGATCGTCCAACCGTAGCGCTTCTGTGCATCATAGAAAGCGTTGCGCAGTCCGTTGTTGGCACTCACGCCACCAGCCACGGCCACATGCTTGATGCCCGTCTGCTTCACGGCCTTCTTCAGTTTCTTCATCAGGATATCCACGATCGTCCATTCCAACGAGGCGGCAATGTCCTCCTTATGATGCTCGATGAAATCAGGATCCTCGGCCACCCACTTCTGCATGGAATAGAGGAACGAGGTCTTCAGACCTGAGAAACTATAGTCTAATCCTGGAATGCTGGGCTCTGCAAAGGTGTAGGCTTTAGGATTACCCTGACGCGCCAACCTGTCGATGATCGGACCACCAGGATAGCCGAGTCCCATCACCTTCGAGCACTTGTCGATGGCCTCACCTGCCGCATCGTCGATGGTCTGGCCCAGCACTTCCATATCATTGTAGGCATTCACCTTCACGATCTGCGAGTTACCGCCACTCACCAACAGGCAGAGGAACGGCAGCGGCGGCTGGTTAGTATCATCCTCCGACTCCTTGATGAAATGCGCCATCACATGTCCCTGCAGATGGTTCACGTCGATCAGGGGGATACCCAACGAACGTGCGAAACCTTTCGCAAAGCTCACACCTACGAGCAGCGACCCCATCAGACCTGGTCCTCTGGTAAAGGCGATGGCCGAGAGCTGTTCCTTCGTAATACCAGCCTTCTTAATGGCCTGATCCACCACGGGTACCACATTCTGCTGATGCGCCCGCGACGCCAGTTCTGGCACCACGCCACCATACGCCTCATGCACAGCCTGCGAAGCCGTCACGTTCGACAGCAGGATACCGTTCTTCAGTACGGCTGCCGACGTGTCGTCGCACGAACTCTCTATACCTAATATATATATATCCTTCATCTCAATACGTCAAAATCTCCACCCCGTGTTCCGTCATCACCATCGTATGCTCCCACTGGGCACTGGGCAACTCATCCTCTGTGATCACCTCCCAGCCGTACGGATCGTCAGCGTCGATGAACACTTTCCACGTACCCATGTTGATCATCGGCTCGATGGTAAACACCATACCAGGCACGAGCAGCATACCCGTCCCACGATGGCCGTAGTGGTTCACATCGGGCTCCTCGTGGAACTTCAGCCCTACCCCATGACCAGCCAGATCGCGCACGATGCCATAGCCGTATTTCTTGCAGTGCTTCTCGATGGCATGGCCGATGTCGCCCACGAAACCGTAGGGCTTGGCGGCCTCCATGCCAATCTCCAGACACTCCTTCGCCACGCGCACCAGTTGTTCCTTCTCAGGCGTGGTCTTGCCGATGATGAACATACGACTGGCATCAGCATAATAGCCGTCGAGAATCGTGGTGAAATCCACGTTGATGATATCGCCCTCCTCAAGCACGTCCTCTTCCTTGGGGATGCCATGACACACCACCTCATTGATCGACGTGCAGACGCTCATGGGAAAGCCCTCGTAGTCGAGGCAGGCAGGGATGGCATTATGCTCCTCACAGTACTGACGGCATATCTGGTCGATCTCCAGCGTGTTCATGCCGGCATGTATCTGTTTGGCTACCTCGTCGAGCACACCAGTATTCACGACACCCGCCCTGCGGATGCCCTCTATCTGCTCTGGTGTCTTGATCAGCTCGCGCGTAGGCACCTCCTTGCCCTTGTTCTCCCAGTACATGATGGTCTTGTCCATCTCCGTAGGCTCTTGGCCCGACAGACAGTGCCATCTTCTTTTCTTGTTGAAAGCGTTCATCACCTTATTATATATATAAGCGGCTGCAAAGGTACAAAGATTTGAGCGAAAAAACAAATTATTCCAGTTTTTCTTCGTATCTTTGCCACCGTGATGAAGAGAATACTCCTAATACTGATCGCAGCCTGCCTGCTGATCCCAGCGATGGCAGGGCGGCCGAAGATCGGACTGGCCCTCGGAGGCGGCGGTGCCAAGGGTGCCGCTGAGGTGGGCGTGCTGAAGGTGCTCGAAGAGGCAGGCATCCACATCGATTATATTGCAGGCTCTTCGATAGGTGCTGTCGTCGGCGGACTCTATGCAGCAGGCTATTCCGCCTCAGAACTCGACACGCTGTTCCAGACGCAGGAGTGGTTCTCGCTACTGACAGACAGGAAAACCTCGCTCATGAATGAGCCCTATCAGAACATCGACGGTGTGACCTATATCTTCGGATTCCCCATACTTGACAAGAACCGCAGGGGCTTTGGCATCATGCGCGGAGGCAGGATCGAACAGGTGATCGACTCGATGGTGTCCGTCCGTGGCTGCACCGACTTTGAGAGCCTGTGCATCCCCTTCCGTTGTGTCGCAGCAGATATCAGAACGGCCGAGGAGGTGGTGATCTCCGACGGTCTTGTCTATAAGGCCATCAGGGCATCAATGGCCATACCAGGCGTCTTCAAACCTGTGGAATGGGGCGACTGGCTGCTCGTTGACGGTGGCATGCTCAACAACCTGCCCGTGGATATCTGTCGCCAGATGGGTGCCGACATCGTGATCGCGATAGACCTGCAACAAAGCGATACCCAACCCCGCAAGCAGGAGATAGATGTCGGCAATTTCTTTGGACTGGCGGATATTCTGGGTATCAACGGTATCCTGAAATGGGTAGCCAACCGTCCTGACATCAATAAGTACAGCGCTAATCGCAAGGATGCCGACATCTATATCCATCCGTCGCTCCCCGACTACGACATCACCAAATTCGGCAACAAGAACTCCGCCCGCATGATCCAGGCAGGCTATTCCGCCGCCAAGGAACAATGGAAAGAGCTCCAGAAACTTGCCGTTGAAAAGTAAAACAACTTGTTTTACTGAAATACTCAGTCCTTTAGGAAAATTAAGGACTCCTTATTTCGAAATAAGGAGCCCCGCTTGGATGAATTCTCTCGAGAATTGGACCGATCCATACGCGCGCGTAGGCGTATAGTTGTTTTTGGCTTAAAACATAACCTGGTTCTTGACGTGGTCGTAATCCTCAGGGGTGTCGATCTCGTAGGAGTAATAACTGCTGGTATCCACCACACGGAAGGTGTGGCCCTGGGGGATCAGGCGCTCGAAGGCACGCTCATAGAAGATATCGATGAGTTTCTCCTCGAGGATCATCTGATCCAGTTCCTTGTAGAGGGCCTCGCTGTAGTCGGCGGTGATCTTCTCAATGCCCACGCTCTCACCCATCGCATCCTCAGGACGACAGGTCTTGCTGATCTCCGTGATTCGCATGTCGGCATCAACCACAACTTTCATCTCCTCCTCACCACACTCGTGGCGATTGACGGCTAAGGCGGATTCTGGTTCCTGGGCGATACGTACGACAGCAGCAGGATCGCAGAAGATGTCACTGTCCATCAACAGGAAGTCCTTGCCACGTACCACCTCACCAGCCATCCAGAGCGAGTAGATATTGTTGTTGTGCTCGTAGTCGGCATTGTGGAGGAAGGTGAAACTAAGCGACTCGTCGTAAGCACTCAGGAAATCGCGGATCATGTCACCACGATAGCCCGTCACCACCACGAACTCGCTGATGCCAGCCTGACGCATGGCCTCAACAGTGCGCTCCAACAGCGTACGTCCACCAACCTTCAGCAGGCACTTCGGCATGGTATCCGTCAGTGGGCGCAGACGTTTCGCCATGCCCGCCGCTAAAATCACTCCTATCATATCCTATTTATTGTTATATACCTTCAGGATGGTATCAACCACGGTCTGCGTCTGTTCCTTACGGCCCAACGTGATGCGCAAGCACGACTCCAGACCCTTGTCGCCCATGAACTTGATCTTGTAGTCCTGAATCTTCAGCGCCTCCATCAGCGCCTCCTTGATCTCAAGGGGATACTTGATAAGGATGAAGTTGGCCACCGACTTATACACCTTGAAGCCAGGCAGCGAGCCCAGTTCCTTCTTATACAACTGGCGCCCCCACTCCATATCGTCGGCCACGTGACGGTAGTGCTCGTCGCTCTCGAGGGCTGCCAGTGCCACAGCCTCTGAGAAGCGGTTATAACCCAGATACTTGTTGACGTAACTCAGGAACTGGTCATGACCCTTACCGATGAAGCCGAAGCCACAGCGCAGGCCGGGCAGTCCGTAGAACTTCGACAGCGTACGCGAAATGATCAGGTTGCTGTATTTGTTCACCAACGGAGCGATATAAGCAGTATCCGTAGAGATAAAACTGGCGTAGGCCTCATCAATGAGCACCATCGTATCCTCAGGGATATTCTCCATGATACGGCCGATCTCCTCAGGCGTCAGACCGTTACCCGTGGGGTTGTTGGGCGATGCCAGCAGGAGCATACGGGGATGCACGCGGTTAGTGTATTCTATCACCTCGTCGATGTCGTAGGCGAAGGTGTCTTCCTGCTCGTGCAGGGGATACATCTCGAAGGTGCCGCCACACTCACTGGCCACACGGTTGTAGTACCACCACGAGAACTCGGGGATCAGGATCTTCTTATTGTCACCCAGCATCAGGAAATAGTGGATGGCATTCTTCAGCATATCCTCACCACCGTAGGTCAGGAGCACCTGCTCCTCAGGCACACCGTAGATCTCGCTCACGCGGACGGAGATGACACTCTTCTTACCCTCATCATAGATACGGGTATAGAAACACAACGTTTTGGGATCGAAGTTCTTAATAGCATCAACCACTTTCTGGCTGGGCTCGAAGTTAAACTCGTTTCTGTCGAGATAATTCATGATTTTATTCATAGTTGTAATATTTTATTTCTTGTCTATTTTCATCAGGAGGATACCTATCAGGATCCAGATAATCTCGCGTACACGGCAGATGATACTTACGAAGATGCCCAGGGCCGCTGATAGTCCCAAGGCAGCAATAGAAAGCACAAATCCGCCTTCCTGAACACCCAACTGCATCGGCAGGAATCCGATGAGGTTGGCAAAGAGCGTCGTGAAGGAGACAATCAGGAAACTATGCAGGAAAGTAATCAGCAGTCCGGAGAAACCGCCTCCGCAGTCGATACCGAAGAGCAGCAGCATGAACATCACCTCACTGCTCTGGACGACGCGTGACAGATACTCCAACAGCAGACTGCGATAGAAGGCCCGCTTATCCTCGGCATAGAGGGCGGCGATCTGCTCGTCAATATTATGCAGGGCCTCGGCATGGTTCTCCTGGAATCGCACACTCCACTTCCTGAGGCCTGGGACATAGCCCAGCCAACGAATGACCTTTGTCACCAGACCGTGACGATAGCCCTTCGAGAAGATGTAGAAGGCGATGAGGCAGAAGACAATGACAATGCCCAACAACGTGCCGATGGCCGTGTTGATGGGCAGGTCGCCTACGGCTGCCAGTGCCAGATAGATGAAGATGCTGGAGAACCAGTACCAGAAGTGGGCAAAGAAATGCATCATGGCATAGAGGATGACTGACGAAGTGGCGCGCTGATTGCCTATGTCCTTCGACAGTTCCATGATGCGATAAGGCTCTCCACCCAGTCCACCCACGGGAGTAGCATAATTCAGGGCATAGCCCGTAATCGTCAGTCGGTAGATGCGCCAGAAACTGACCTTTACCTCCTTGCATTTGCTTCGGATGATAGTCTGCCAGGAAAGAGCATTCATACCATAGATTAATATCCACACACCCACGATGGGTATGAGCCAGTAGCCGGCATGGCACAAGTGCTGCCAGAGTTCCACGAAACTGACGTCGAACGTAAAGAGCATCACCACCACAGCGGCAACGCCAAGGAGGAAGAACAGATTATTCAATCTTTGCTTCGTCCACTTCATAGCCTTTTTAAATCTTATCTGCTATGGCCTTGGAGAAGGTCTCGTGACGATGACGCACAAAGCTGGTCAACAGACCCATGGCAATGATTTCGAACACAAAATTCATCACGGGGATATCCAACAGGCAGAACAGGAACATCCAGAACGAACGGAAGTTGAAAGTCAGCAGACCGTTCCACTTCATCAGTGAGAGTGAGTGATCGTGGAACTCGTTACGCAACACCTCGGGCATCTGGTCAACGCTACCAAACTTCTCGCGCAACTTGGCCATTAGTCGCTGGAACTGAGGTGTGGCTTTTTCCTGCTTCACGGTATAGTCGATATAGGTCTTCTGGAAGTAACGCTCGTAAGCAGGTGTATCTTTCGGCATCTGCTCGTAAATCTCACGCTGACGGGTTGAGTTGTCGAGTTCACTACCCTTCTCACCCTTCAGAAAGAAAAGATGAACCTGTATGTAATAATCAGCCAAGCGCTGCTGACCTGCCAGTCCTGCAATACCAGAGATAAGACCTAAAGCGTAAACCACAGCTGTGGCAATCCATACATTCTCAGGCGTATCGCTGATACCAAGCCACGAGAACTCCAAGTCATGATGATGATAGAAGCGCCACACAAAGGCATGGTAAATGGGGATAAACCAAGTGAAACCTGCCACACCGTCAAGAATACGACCCACATGGCTCTTTTTACCCGAGAGTCGTGCCAACTGACCATCAGTACAATCGAAGAAGTCGGCCCACATCAGCAGGAAGATGCCGATGAGATTATAGACCAAACCCAGAGTGCCGCCATAATAGAAGCAACCCTGGGCAAAGAACCATGCACTGGCAGCCCCAATAAACATCGAGGCCACGGTAATGGTGTTCGGATGGACGTCGAAACGGTTGAAAAAACGAGCCAACTGGAAGCAGAAAGGACGGATGACGTGAAAGTCAAGCCAGTCCTCTGTTTCTGCGGATTTCAGCGTCTGAAAAAACTCTTTATTCATACTGACCTTACTCGGACGCATCATCCTGAATGACGGAGAAGGTCAACTTCTCATAGCCCTCAAAATCGTCAAACTGTACCTGGAAGTTAGCATACAGGTAGTAATTACCTCCAGTGTTATGGGTATCCTTAATGGAATTACTCTTTGCCAAGGCATTCAGGATCTGGTTATAGACGACCTTATCATTATTGTCGTCTGCAATCTGAATAGCCATAGAAGTCACATAGCCATTCTCAACCTTATAGGTGTAATCACCTGAAGCATAGAGTTGGAAGGCATCTGTCTCCAGAATCGTTTCCAGTTCGCCTACAGCAGCCTGCAACTCCTCAAAAGTGCTGTTCACGTAGTTGATGGGCTCCAGATTGGCGTCCAACTTGATATAGACCGTATCGACCTCATTGGTAACATTCGTCTCTTCAGCGCACATCGTAGTCGTGCCTGTCAGCAACAGCATGCCGACAAATATCATTTTCTTCATCATATTCTTCATCTTTTTCATCTCTTTTCAAATTCGGCTGCAAAATTACCAATTTATCAGTTGATTACCAACACTTTTTGGCAAAAAATTCAAAAATCATGCATTTACCTTTACTCTTTTTGACGAATGTCAACCCCCAAAGGTTTAATCACGAAGGTGAAATCGTAATCTTTCAGAGGCACTTGATAATCAGGCAACGGCCAGGCGCCCCAAGAGTTGATGCATCCCATACCCATCTGCTTTTGTTGGATGTGTACCTGCGTCAAGTGACGCTCCACGAGGTCACCGCTATGATGACCAACGGCACGGTCACGGATAGGACCGTCGTCAAGATCCTCTGTGAGATAGTTCAGGGCGCTGAACTCCATCGGAGCATTGCTGTAGAACTCAAAGCCCTTGCCATTCGCATCCTGCACACGGAACCAACGGATATCCGTATGGTTACCCGACTCCTGCGGACGGATATAGGGGAAATACTCGTCTGCCACCTTGTTCTCATAGACACCCAGGAACTCAGAAGAGTGACGGTCGGAATAGTTCTCGACTGGTCCACGGCCATAATACTTCACGGTGTTATACTGCTGGGGCATCTGCAGTTGCATGCCATAACGGAACATGTGCTTAGCCTTGGATGCCGTATCGGCAGTAAGTTGTTCACGGACAATGATTTCGCCCTTTTCATTGAGGCTATAGGTCATGGTAAGCACAGCCTTCACATCAGGCATATCGAAGGTAGCCACAGCACCATTATCCTTCACCTCCATCTTGGTAAGTTTCATCTGTGGATGCTTCCACGCAGCGAAACGCTGCTGGAGCCAAGCACCGTAGTCGTTATCTGTAGGTGCACGCCAGAACTCAGGCGTCACAGACTGACGATCTACGAGCATCGGTTCGCCATTGACATCGATATAATCGATCCAACCACTCCACTTACCAATGGTCAGTGCCGTACCAGCAGCCTCGAACTTCACGTAACTCTCCACCTCTTCCTTTAACACCTGAGCCTGTACGGCCTTGATTTCCGGGAACTGATAAGGCTGTACCACGAACTGCTGACGGGCCAGCACCTGTCCCTTGTCGATAAGTGGCTGAGCCTCCTTGGACTTGAATTGGAACCATACGAAGATCTCCTGATCACCATGATGTCCGAGCACCCTCTCCAAGGTCTTCTTCAAGGCCTCGTCGGTGATCACTTTGCGCTGCTGAGGAGCAATACCGCTAACGTCGATCTTTCCGCCGTGACCGAATGTCATACCCGCTGGACGACCATCGGCATGATGATGCCCACCACGGTCAGCCGAACCGCCTACGAACCACTCCAACTCCAGATCATCGAGCGATTTGAAGAAATTCTCGTTATAGATCTCGAACTCGCCCTCCTTCAGATTCTTCTCCGTGATCCAGGCGCTCTGATAGTAATAACCCACCTCATAAGCATGGGGATTCAGACGACGGTCTGGGGCAATCACACCATTACAGTTGAAGTTGTAGTCGCTGGCAGGATAACGGCCGTAATCCCCACCAAAGGTGAATATCTCCTTACCCGTCACCTTGCTCTTATCGCGCATGCCCTGATCCACGAAGTCCCAGATATGTCCACCCTGGAACTTCGGATACTTGCGAATCAGGTCCCAATACTCCTTGAAACCACCGATGGAGTTACCCATGGCATGGGCATACTCACACTCGATGAGTGGACGGGGATTATCTGTCTTGACATATTTCTCACAATCCCAGTAGTCCATATACATCGGACAGAAGATATCTGTCTTGCCAGCATGACCAGCCTGCTCATACTGCACAGGACGCATCTTATCGAATGCCTTAATCCAGTCGTATGCTTTCTCGAAGTTAGGTCCATAGCCAGCCTCATTACCAAGACTCCAGACAATGATCGAGGGATGATTACGGAAGGAGATGACATTAGCCTGATTGCGCTCCAGATGGGCCTTCTCATAGTCCTGACGCTTGGCAAGTGTGCTCTCGCCATAACCCATGCCGTGACTCTCCACATTAGCCTCAGCCGTCAGATAGATACCATACTCGTCGCAGAGGTCGTACCAACGGGGATCGTCAGGATAGTGACAGGTACGTACAGCGTTGATATTCAACTGTTTCATAATCTTCAAGTCTTGGATCATGCGAGAGACTGGCACCACATAACCGCCATCTGGATCCAACTCATGTCTATCCACACCCTTGATAAGTATCGGCTGTCCGTTGACAAGCAGTTGTCCGCCCTTGATCTCGATATGACGGAAACCAACCTTCTTCTTCACGACCTCCAGTATCTCATTGTCCTTCTTCAAGGTAATGAATAAGGTATAAAGATTCGGCACCTCTGCTGACCATGCCTTCGCATTCTCCACCACAGCCTGCAAACCTTCAGCCACCTGCTGGCCGTTGGCATCCAACAACTGTGCTTCCACGTCAGCCTTGCCGCCAACCACCTTCACATCGACATTCAAGAGTCCCTTGCCGTCCTGCCAATCCTGATCAATGGAAATATCCTTGATATGCGTCTTCGGCGTGGCATAGAGATACACCTCGCGAGCGATACCCGTAAAGCGCCAGAAGTCCTGATCCTCGAGATAAGTGCCGTCGCACCAACGCATAATCTGCATGGCAATGAGATTCTTACCAGGCTTCAGGTATTTCGTAATGTTGAATTCTGCAGCAATCTTCGAGTCTTCCGAATAGCCTACATACTTGCCATTCACCCAGAGGGAGAGGTTACTTGTGGCCGAACCCACGTGGAAAAACACCTCCTGACCTTTCCAATCAGCAGGAAGGTCGAAGGTACGGCGATAACTGCCCGTATAATTGTTCGTCTCACTGACATAAGGAGGATTCGACTTAAAGGTCGGTCCCCAGGAATAGCCCACATTCTTATAGATCATATCACCATAGCCGTTCACCTCGAACAGTCCTGGCACTGGGAAATCCACCCACTGCGAATCGTCATACTTCAACGTAAAGAAGTCCTTCGGTGCATCTTGATGGTCCTTCACGAAGTTGAACTTCCATGTACCCTCCATGGAGAGGAATCTGGCAGAGCCGCTCTTGTCGCCCTGGGCCTTGTCCATACTCTCGAAGGCGAAGAAGTCTGCACGACGTTCCTCACGATTCTGCTGGTTCACATTGGGGTCTTGCCACACAGGCAGTTTCTGGGCATTGACCGTCACCCAAAACAGGCAGGTCAAGCACAATAACAGTTTCTTCATAAGCCGCGATTTCGTTTTGTTAGAATTTTGCGCAAAGTTAGCAAGTTTTTTCGGATAAAGCAAGCAATTTCCAGAAAAATATATACCTTTGCAGCAAATTTATCAACGTTGAATGAAACGATTATTACCAATCTTACCATGGCTAGGAACCTTGTTTCTTATTGCCATAGCACTTCTCCGTCTGGAATCTGATCTACTGTGGAAGGTGCAACAGTTTAACGTATTTCTCGACACCTCCCTCTTCTTCCGCGAACAGATGCTGGTGCCTGGAGGCTTCCTTTCTTATGTCAGTTGTTATTTCACACAGTTCTTCTTCCATCCCTGGCTGGGGGTACTGATGTTATGTTGCTGGTGGCTGTTGCTCATGTGGTTCACCAAGCGCACCTTCCATATCTCCGACAATTGGACCGTTCTGGCACTGATACCAGTGGCTCTCCTGCTCATTGCCAATATGGATCTAGGCTACTGGCATTATTTCATGAAACTACGAGGCTATTTCTATGTACCAACCATCGGTACCACGGCCTGTGTCGCCCTGTTGTGGGCGTTCCGTACATTGCCCCAGAAGCCGTGGCTCCGCTGCGTATTCCTGATGATCGTTTCAGCGGTCGGGTATCCGTTGTTGGGCATCTATGCCTTAGCCGCCGTCCTGCTTATGGCCATCTGGACCTGGCGACTCTCCCAGAATCGTAGCCAGAACGCCATGCTGACCATGGTCGCCCTGCTCTGCATGGTCGCCATCCCTCTGTTGTGTTACCGCTATGTCTATTACCAGACCAATATCATCTACCTCTGGACAACAGCCCTGCCTTCGTTTTTCATTCTTCAATCATACCCCATCTACTATACACCATATTGCCTATTAGGCGGCTTTTTCCTGATCATGGTCATCTGTTACCAGAGAGCGCTGCCCACGAAGTGGCAGAAGAAAGCATTGATCAAATGGGGCCTGCAGATGGTTCTCGTGGCTGTTCTCGCGGTTGGTATCGTGCACTACTGGTACAAGGACGACAATTTCCACCACGAACTCGCCATGCAGCACTGTGTCGAGGATACCGACTGGGAGGGCGTGCTCCTCGAAGATGAGCAGATAGAAGAGCCCACCCAGATCATCGTCCTGATGCGTAACCTTGCCCTTATGAAGTTAGGACGCCAACTCAATGAGATATATAGCCGCCCCAGGGCTTCCGCGATGAACAATACGGATCTGCCCATTAACATGGTGTATCACGTCCTCAGCCGCATGGTCTATTATCATTACGGTCTGCTCAACGACTGCCACCATATCTGTATGGAAGATGGCGTGGAATACGGTTGGCGCGTAGAACTGCTGGAGTACATGGTCCGTTGTTCTCTGCTCAGCGGTGAGACACAGGCAGCACAGAAGGCGCTCGACCTCCTTCGTCACACCACATTCCACGGCAAGTGGGCTGACGCCATGCAACAACTGGTAGATAACCCGAAACTGATAGCCGAAGCCCGTGAGACAGGTCCTATCACCCACATGATGCAATACAAAAACGCATTGGGTAGCGACGGCGGCGACATAGAGAAACACGTGATGACGAAACTTGCAAATCAGGACTCCGACGACCCCTCTTTTCAGGAGCAGGCACTTCTCGCCACACTTTGGTTAAAGGATCAGCCCAAGTTCTGGAAACAACTTGCTCAATACGCCAGACTACATCCCCATGAGCCCATGCCACGTATCTTCCAGGAAGCGGCCTATCTCTTTGGTATATTGGAGCAAAGGCCCAATCTTGAGCAGATGCCGTTCGACGAGAGCGTGAAAAAAACATATCAGGCCTTTTCGGAACAAGCCGAGAAATACGATGACCAGCCTATCGAGGTCGTCCGCACGGCGCTTTCTCCCTTCTTTGGGAACACCTACTTCTTCGAATATTATCTCTACAAAGACATTACCGATTGATATATGAGAAAACCGTTTTCCATCATAGCCCTAGGACTATTGATTTGTGGTTGCAGCCAACAATTGCCCACAGACTTCAGCCAGTCAGAATCATGGCCGCGTATCTACCCTGATTACGTGGATGTCACCATTCCCATGAATATCGCGCCACTGACATTTAAGATGGATGATCAGTCTGACGAGATGGCTGTACGCTATACCTTTGGCGACGAGGAAATCATCTGCCGAGGCACCCAGTCGCAACCAGACGTTGACGACTGGAATCATCTCACGGCCGCTGCCCATGGAAAAGCCATACAGGTAGAGACCTACGCCTGCAAGGACGGACAATGGACAAAATTCAAGCCCTTCAACATCCATGTGTCATCCGACTCCATCGACCCTTACATCAGTTATCGCCTCATCTCGCCGTCGTATATCACTTACGAGGAACTGACTATTAGCCAACGATGTCTGGAGAACTATGACGAGAGCGTCATCTATGATAACATGCTCTGCACAGATAGTGAAAAGGGACAGTGTATCAACTGCCACAACTACCAGCAGTATAATCCTGAAAGGATGCAGTTTCACGCCCGCCAGAACTTCGGCGGTACCGTTATCGCCTACGACGGAAAGATCCGGAAGATCGACATGCGCAACGACTCCATCCTCTCAGCCGGCGTTTATCCTTCGTGGCATCCCGTATTACCGCTGATCGCCTATTCCACCAACACGACCCGCCAGAGTTTCCACGTCACCGATCCTAACAAGATTGAGGTCTATGACATAGAAAGCGACCTGATAGCATACGATGTGGAGAAGAACGAGGTGATGAATATCGAGAATGATCCCAATGAGTTCGAGGTATTCCCCTTCTGGGCACCCGACGGGAAGTCAGTCTATTACTGCAGCGCGCATTTTGAGTACCCGCCTACGACGACAAACAAGAATGGATATCTGCTCAGACATTCGGATCAGATCTTTTATAATATTTACCGCAAGTCGTTCGATCCCGCCACCATGGAGTTCGGCCCCCGTGAACTGGTGTTTGCTGCCGACACGCTGGAGATGAGTGCCACCTTACCACGCATCTCACCAGACGGCCGTTACCTGATGTTTACCATGGGAAAGTACGGCGTGTTCCACATCTGGCACCGTGATGGCGACCTCTGGATGATGGACCTGAAGACAGGTGAGGCACGTCCCATGCAGGAACTCAACTCGCCTGACACAGAGAGTTACCACTCATGGTCGTCGAATGGCAGATGGGTGGTGTTCAGCAGCCGCAGACATGACGGAACCTATACCCGCCCCTTCTTCGCACACATCGATGAAAACGGAAACGGCACAAAGCCTTTCGAATTGCCTTGTGCCGATCCTGACTATCATCTTCAGTTTATGAAGTGCTATAACATCCCTGAGTTCATGCATGGCCCTGTCACCATCAAGCCCCATGCCTTTGCCGATGTGCTCAAGCGTGACGGCGAGCCCGTGAAATACGTCAACAAACTCAGCCGATAAGTCTTAACTCAGTTTGTGGATCACGAGACCCGAGCGCAGTTTGGGCTCAAACCACGTGGCCTTCGGTGGCATGATCTTACCGCTGTCGGCGATGTCCATGATCTGCTGCATCGAGACGGGATAGAGGGCCAGTGCAGCGCGCATCTCACCACTATCTACACGACGCTTCAACTCGCCGAGTCCACGCAGACCACCCACGAAGTCGATACGCTGTGAAGAACGCAGGTCGCCGATATTCAGGATCTCGTCGAGAATCAGACGAGAAGAGATATCCACGTCGAGCACGCCGATGGGATCGTTATTGTCGTAGGTACCCTCCTTGGCCTTCAGGCTATACCAGTGCTGATCCAGATAGAGCGAGAACTCATGCAACTGCTGGGGCTTGTAGATCTCCGTACCCTTGTCCTCCACGATGAAGTTCACCTGCAGGGCAGCGAGGAACTCCTCCGACGACATACCGTTCAGATCTTTCACCACACGGTTGTAGTCGAGGATCGTCAACTGGGAAGCCTGGAAACATACGGCCATGAAGAAGTTATACTCCTCGTCACCCTTGTGGTTGGGGTTCTGTTTCTGCTTCTCCGCACCCACGAGGGCAGCGGCAGCCGAACGGTGATGGCCGTCGGCGATATACATCGAGGGCATCTTGGCAAACTCGTCCGTGATGGTCTGCATGTCCTTGTCGTCGTCGATCACCCAGAACTGATGGCGGAAGCCGTCGATAGGGGCGATAAAGTCATACTCGGGCTCCGTGGCAGCATAGCGCATGATCAACTCGTTGAGCACAGCATTGTCAGGATAGGCGAAGAACACGGGCTCGATATTCGCGTTGTTCACGCGGACATGCTTCATGCGGTCTTCCTCCTTGTCACGACGCGTCAGTTCGTGCTTCTTGATGCGGCCGGCCATATAGTCGTCGGTATGGGCACAGACCACGAGTCCGTACTGCGTCTTGCCGTTCATCGTCTGGGCATAAATATAATAATGTTCGCGATCGTCCTGCACCAGCCAACCCTTGTCCTGGAACTTCTGGAAGTTCTCAGCGGCCTTCTCATACACGCGGGGGTCGTACTCTGAGGTACCCACGGGGAAGTCGATCTCCGGCTTGATAATGTGATACAGACTCTTCTCATTGTCGCCAGCCTCTGCCCTCGCCTCTTCCGAGTCGAGCACGTCGTAGGGACGACTCTCCACCTGCTCCACCAACTCCTTCGGTGGACGGATTCCTTTAAACGGTTTTACAATTGCCATAGTTCTCAAAATTTGCGGTGCAAAAGTAATTAAAAGTTCTGAAATCACAAAATCTTTGAGATAATATTTGCCAGTTTCACAAATAAATCGTATTTTTGCAGACGAATACTAATATACCGAATATATGAAGAAAAGATTTACTCCAATTTTAGGCTTGCTGCTGATGCTGTGCGTCCAGTCGCAAGCACAGAGTTTTGAGTCAGCCACTGACGCAGTGAAGAACATGGGTGTGGGCTGGAACCTGGGTAACACGCTGGATGCCGTAAAAGAGGGTGTTGCAGAAGGATGGACCTGGGATTCCATTGAAGACCACGAAAAAAACTGGGGGCAGCCTGTGACCACGCCAGAACTCATGAAGATGATGAAAGAGGCTGGATTTGGCGCCATTCGTGTACCAGTGACCTGGTATCAGGAAATGGACAGTGAGGGAAAAGTTAACGACGCCTGGATGAATCGCGTCAAGGAGGTGGTCGATTATGTCATCGACAATGGTATGTACTGTATCATTAATGTGCATCACGACACTGGCGATGGCACACAATGGCTGCATGCCAGCACGACAACCTACGACAAGGTAAAAGACAAGTACGAGTATCTGTGGAAACAGATAGCCGAGAAGTTCAAGGACTACGACCAGCGCCTGCTCTTTGAATCCTACAATGAGATGCTGGATGACAATAACAGATGGAACGAGCCTGCTAGCGACGACGGCTATAAGGCCATCAACAGTTATGCCAAGCTTTTCGTAACAACCGTACGTAATACGGGAGGCAACAACGCCGAGCGCAACCTGGTGGTTAACGACTACTCTGCCAGCAGCGCCCCCAATGCGATGAAGGCCCTGGAGTTGCCAGAAGAATCAGGACATATCATTTTCCAGTTGCATAGTTATCCAAACTGGCAGACTAAAAGCAACGCCAAGAATGAAATCGACAACCTGATTAGTAACATCAAGTCGAATCTGCTGGACAGGGCTCCTGTGATCATCGGCGAATACGCCACATTCACCACATGGCCTTCGACAATCGACTATTACGATAAGGACAAGGAAGTGGCCCTCTATGCCATGGACTATCTCATCAAGGAGACCAAGAAAGAAGGCATCGGCACTTTCTACTGGATGGGTCTTTCGGATAGAATCTATCGGTCAGAGCCTGCTTTCAATCAGGCTGATTTGGCTGAGACGCTCATCAAGGCCTACTATGGTAGCAGCGACAACTATAAGTTTCCCACACATGATAGTTCAAAAGGAACTGTAGCTTTTGAAGGCGAAAAGACTTTGGAATGGGGAGTGGGAATAACGGTTCCTGCCTCTATGTTAAAAGAAGTCGGAAAGCAAGTAGAAGTGGAACTGTCTTATAAACTCGACTTTACTGACTACGACGATATCCAGTTCATGTATAATAAAGGTGGATGGCAAAAAATCCCCAGTGGCCTTTCTATGGATGGTCAGGCGTTTGACGGTGCAGATTTCGGTCCCTCTGGTGCTTATGGCATTAGCTCTGGCGATTCAAAGACTTCTGTACTGACATTCGATGACTCTGCCTTCGAACTCGTTGCTTCAAATGACTTGATTATCCAGGGGCATGGCGTAATTATGACGAAGGTAGTAGTACAATCACCTGGAACGTCAGGAATTAGCAATGCCATCATCGACAAGAACTCAGATAACGCTATCTACAACCTCGCAGGCCAGCGCGTGGCCAACCCGACGAAGGGTATCTACATCCAGAATGGCAAAAAGATTGTGATGAAGTAACGCTCATCATTATCCATAACGACTAATCCCCGTCAGATGACTCTGGCGGGGATTATTCGTTATCTATCCTTTATCCGAAGACGAAGCGGATGGATTCCCAGAGTTGTATGAGGAGGATGAGGACGATGAACAGCGGGGCGCCCTTGGCAATGCCGAAAGAGGCAATTTGGAGGATGTCAGAGAACGTGCGGACATGGCCTGCGACCATGGCGAAAGACACAGAGAACAGGATGATGCCAAAGGCAACGATGGGAACCAGGCTGCGACTGAAGGCGGAGGGGAAGAACTCGCCCGTGGCGGAAAGCAGGATGGCGTGGGGCATCAGTGTCAGCAGGGCAATGATGGCCACGTAGATGACCAGGAAGATGATAGCCACGCGCAGGGCGATCCGTTCACGGTAGGTAATGGGCCTTGACTGACTGGACAACTCCACCACCCCACTCTGCTGCACACAGCCCAGCGCGGAGAGCAGCAGCAGGAGCCACACCAGCAAGGGCGATGCCATCATCGACGTGAACGAGCCGAAGAACCAGCGGATGCCCTCGGAAGAGAGCAGCGAGCGTACACCCTCCATCATCATGGCGGACAACAGCCACGAGAGGATGACCAACAGGGCCTCGGCCAGAAGGAGGATGAAGCAAGCCACCCCTAACAGTCTATTCGTCATCGGCTTCGAGGTTGTCGATATCGAGCACGCGCAGTTCGAGGGCACGCACCACCAGGCGGGTGGCGTTGATGCCCGTAGAGCCCTCTGGGAAGAGTTTCTGGATCAGTTCGTTCTGACGCTTCTCGAGGCTCTTCACACCAAAGGGCATGCCACGGAGGTTCGTGATCTGCTCCTTGGTATAGCCCAGGGCCAGATGACGGAGGAAACGCTCGTCGTACTCGTCGATCTCGTAGTTGACGAGGGCCTCCTGCTTCACGAGTTGGCCACTGACGGCAGCCTTGAAACGCTCGACGATCTTCTCGAGGATCGGCTCATTGAACACCAGTTGCTTGCCGTCCATCACGGCAGAGACATCGCGCCGCGTCAGCAGTTCACCCGTCTTGAGGATGATACCGTCGGCACCCGCGTCGAGCACATCCACCCAGAGTTTCTCGTTGAGGATCTCACCCGTGAAGATGAGCACCTTCACGTCGTGGTGGAGTTCCTTCGTGTGACGGCATATCTCCACGCCCACGGTGGTGGAGCCGCCAAGACCGAGGTCGAGCAAGACGAGGTCGGGCTTCTGCTGTTTCAGCAGCCGCCAGTAACTCTGCTCGTTGTCGGCCGTTCCGATGACTTCCGCCTCGGGGATATCCGTGCGGATGATGCCAAGGGTGCCCTTCAGTTCCAGGGGCACATCCTCTACAATGATTACCTTGAAGTTTTCCATACGCTTGGTAATGTTATGATCATATTTGTTGTTCCTTCAATCAGTGTGGCATAGATACCGCAGCCACGGCGGTTGGTGGCCTCTCCGTGATCCCTGACGATCTGACGGCAGATGAGATATGGGATATGCTCATTGGAGGGCGTGAAGAGGTCGCGCGCCTGCTCTTCCGACAGTTTCAGCAGCGGCAGGGGGATGCGCACCTCGACATAGGGACCGTTCTCAGTGTATTGCGCATCAAGTGTCTTCTGGCCCGACTGTTTACGGATGGTCTCGAAGAGATAGCGGATCAGGTTCTCGTCACCCAGTATCTGATGATCGAGGGGCTTCAGATGGAGTTTGGTACGCTCGGCCTCGTGGGTGGCCTGCTGGCTGAGGATGCCGTAGAGTTCGCGGTAGTAGTCGGTGACCTCACCCAACGACTCCACATCGTCGGCATCGAGCAACTGGCTGATGCGGCTGGGGAAATACATCGTCTCGTGCTTCAGCGACGACAGGCAGTTGTCGAGCACGGCATTGGCCACGTGCAGATTATTGTCTTCGAGTTCCGTCTTGCGGAGTTCGTCCTCCAGCAGTTCGAGATCAGTCTGCCGCTGCTGTTCCTTGAGGAAACGGTCGTAGAGCCTGTGACGATAATAGAGCAGGTAATAGGCTGGCACGATGGAGAGCAGGAGGAGCACCAGCAGGATGACGGCAATGGTCTTGTTGGTCTGCGACTGCTGCATCACGCGACAGTACTCACCCAACTTATTATCGGCCGACATCTCCTTGAACAGTTGGGTGTAGATGCGGTTGTTATAGGAATAGAGTTGCCACTGGTGGAGGGCCAGCGCAGCCACGGCACTCTCGTTGCGGATATCGAGGATGACATGGTAGTTGGTGGCTATGGAGTCATGATACCAGGCGATCTCTGGTGCCGTCAGCGAGGGATTGCCCAGCGACAGCATCAGGTCGCGCCCACCAGGACGGAGGGTGAGATAATGCTCGTTCAGGTAACGGCGGCAGGAGTCGGCAAACTGCAGCGTCCGCTCATAACGGCCGTTGATATTGGAGAAATAGGCGGAGTCGGCGTAGGCACTGGCCTTGGCGAGGGAATCAGCCGCAAAGGACATGAGACATGAGACATTCAACAGGAAAAGAATCACGAGGCGAAGGACGCCCTTCGGCAGTCGGAAGAAGAGACGGCTGCCATGGCCCTGCGTACTTGTGGCACCTATGTCGCACACGGAGAAGATCTGGCTGGTCTTACGGTATTTCTCGATGATACCCTTGCAGTTGAGCAGTCCGAAGCCGTGGGAGGCCTGGAAACTGACATTCGAAGGCTTACCATTGTCCTGACGGATGGGCTTGGCGTCGAAGAGGTGGTCGAGTTGTTCCGGGGTCATGCCATCGCCCGTATCCTCGACGGCAATCTCCACGTATTGGTCTGTCTGGGTGGCATTGACGCTGACCTGTCCACCACGGGGGGTAAACTTACGGGCATTGTCGGCCAGTGTGTTCAGCATGAAGAGCGTCAGGGCGGTATCGGCCTTCACCACAGCCTCCGTAGGCGCCACCTGCAGATCGACACCTTTCATCTGGAACGACTTACGGCCTCGGGCTATCAGGTCGAAGAGCCGCTGAAGCGGGAAACTCTCTATCTTCAGGCTCAGTTCACCCTGGCGGAGTTGGATCCAGTGGGTGAGCACGTCGTTATAGTCGTTGATCTGATCGGTGAGTTCGCGGACGTAGCCGATGTTTCCGCCGTCGGGCTGCTTCACCTCGTGGATCATACGGTCGATGAAGGGCGTAACGGTATTGACGAGCGACACCTTGGCGCGCTGCTCAAGGTTACGGCGCTCGCTGTTCTCCACCCTCAGCATCAGGGCTGCCAACTCTTCTGTGCGCTGTTCCAGTAACTCGTCGTTATCCTCCACCTTGGTGCGCTTCTTGTTCAGATGATTGAAGAGCCAGAGGGAGAAGAGCAACAGGACGATGGCCCCCACCACACCACCGAGCATCAGGTTGAGTTGACGGGCGGTCTTCTCATACTGGCTGGCACGCGCCTCCAACTGGCGATCCTGACGGGTCGTCTCCTGAAGGTCGAGATAGAGGTTGCGGTTATAGTCGCTCTGGGGCTTGTCGTCGATGGCGGCATAGGCCACACTGAGTTGTTCGCGGATACTGGCCACGAGGTCAGGCGCCTGATAAATGGCAGAGTCAGACAGGGCCTGCTCCAGATTATAGAGGGCAGACTCATAGTCACCGATCTGACGGTAACAGGAAGCCAGCGTACGATAGGCACCTGCGATCTGATAGACGTCACCATACCCCTCGAAGAGATAGAGCGCATCCTCAGCCAACCAGCCCGCCAGCATATCGTCCTCGACACCTTCGGGATTGATGAACTTCATGGCGGGCATGTTGTCCTCCATGAGTTGACTGCGATAGTCGGCATCCATCAGGTGTTCGGAGAGAGCCTCGAGGGCATTGGCAGCGAAATAGGGATAGTCGGCCCTACGGGCCAGGAGGAAACAGCGCATCAGGTGGTCGAACTCCTGTTGGTTGATCTCCTGTTGCGTTCCCTCCGTGATGATGCCGCCCGCACCGATGTTATACAGGTAGTTCAGATACTGGGCCGTATCGCGCTGCACCTCGTTGGCATCGATGGCATACAAAGCCTCAATGGACTGTCGCTCAAGACCCACATAATAATAATAGGTGGAGTTGACGATGGCATATTCCGTCTCAGCATAGAGCAGACGACGGGTATCCCGCTGCGGAAGGGTCTCTATGTCCTCCCTGATACGGCTCATGGAACGGCCTGCCAACTCTCGGAACTCATGGAACTCACGATTTCTGGAACGACGCTGGCAGAGACGCATCTGCTGGACATAGGCGATGAAGAGTTCCACCTGGTTGTCGGTGGTCTCCGTCAACTCTGTCAACAGTTTTTCGGCCTCGTCGTATTCCATCCGTGCGATATGGACGAATGCCAGATTGTTGAGAGCCTCAGCCCTACCCGCAGGATAATGACTGGACAGATCTAAAGCCTGCTGGGCAAAGTGCCTGGTACTGTCGATATTACGATAGTGACAGGCATAGGATAAATGATTCAGCCTATCCACTGCCTCCCTTTCAGGGCGCGAACAAGCTGAGAAAAGAATGGTTGATAGTATGAAGAGCCAGAACTTCATCAATTAAGCGCGAGCCTTGGCGATATAACCGAATGCCTCCTTGCACTTATCGGTCACATACTGCCAGTCGCCAGCCTTCACCTTGTCAGAGGGGAAGAGTTTGGAGCCCATGCCTACGCAATAGACGCCAGCCTTGAACCACTTCGTCAGGTTCTCCTCATCAGGAGAGACACCACCCGTGACCATGATCTTCGACCAGGGCATCGGCGCCTTCAGTCCCTTCACCATGTTAGGACCAACCACGTCGCCAGGGAACACTTTCGTCAGGTCGCAGCCCAGTTCTTGGGCCTTGCCGATCTCAGAGACGGTCATGCAGCCAGGGCAGTAAGGCACAAGGCGACGGTTGCAGACGGGCGCCACATCAGGATTGAACAGCGGTCCCACCACGAAGTTGGCACCCAACTGGATGTAGAGTGCCGCTGTGGGAGCATCCACCACGGAGCCCACGCCAATGGCCAACTCGGGGCACTCCTTGTCGGCCCACTTCACCAGTTCGCCAAACACCTCATGGGCGAAGTCGCCACGATTGGTGAACTCAAACGCACGGACGCCACCCTCATAGCAGGCTTTCACGACGTTCTTGCACACCTCCAGATCCTTATGATAGAAGACGGGCACCATCGGAGCCTCGCCAATCTTCTGCATGACGCTTATCTTATCGAATTTTGCCATAATTATCAATTATCAATTTTCAATTATCAATGAGCGTTAGCGCTGCACACGTCCACTTGCATTACCACCGGCCAGAGCCTCCACTTCCTCGATGGTCACTTGGTTGAAGTCACCATTGATGGTGTGCTTCAGGGCAGAAGCAGCCACGGCGAACTCCAGGGCCTCACCCTGTGTCTTCTTCGTCAGCAGACCGTGGATCAGACCACCAGAGAACGAGTCACCACCACCTACACGATCAATGATCGGGTTGATCTCATAGCGCTTCGACTGGTAGAACTCCTTACCATCATAGATCAGGGCCTTCCAGCCATTATAGGTTGCACTATAGCTCTCGCGCAGCGTAGAGACGACATACTTGAAGCCGAACTCCTGCATCATCTGCTTGAAGATACCCTCGTAGCCGGCAGCATCCGTCTTACCTCCCTCCACGTCAGCATCGGGCTTGAAACCAAGACAGAGTTCTGCATCCTCCTCATTGCCGATGCAGACATCGACATATTTCATCAATGGGCGCATGATGGAGATGGCCTTCTCAGAGGTCCAGAGTTTCTTGCGGAAATTCAGATCGACAGACACGGTTACGCCATGACGCTTGGCAGCCTCACAGGCGAGTTTCGTCAGTTCGGCAGCCTTATCGGAGATGGCGGGTGTGATACCACTCCAGTGGAACCAGGCAGCACCTTCCATGATCTTGTCGAAGTCGAAGTCTGCAGGCGTAGCCTCAGCGATGGCGGAGTGCGCACGGTCGTAGATCACCTTCGAGGGACGCATCGAGGCACCCGTCTCAGCATAGTACAGGCCGATACGGTCGCCACCACGGGTGACATAATCCGTCTTCACACCAAAACGACGGAGGGCATTGACGGCAATCTGTCCAATCTCATGCTTGGGCAACTTCGTCACATAACAGGCCTCATGGCCGTAGTTGGCCAATGAGACAGCGACATTAGCCTCACCACCACCAGGGATGATGCGGAAGGACTCACTCTGAATAAAACGGTCGTTGCCCTGAGGCGACAGGCGAAGCATGATCTCGCCTAATGTTACGATTTTTGCCATTGTATTGATATTTATTGTTTGATTTTACTTTTTTATCGTTTGCGAGCACAAAAGTAACAATATTTCCCGAGTTCTGCAAATATTTAAGAGGTTTTAAGGTAAAAATAAAAAAAACTTTGTACCTTTGCCGAAAAATACAGGAACTATGCCAAAGGAAATTATCACCATTAAGGATATCGCGGCCCGTGCAGGTGTCTCGACGGGAACGGTAGATCGTGTGTTGCACAAGCGTCCCAATGTCAGCAAGTCGGCATTGGAAAAGGTGAACAAAGCCTTGGAGGAGTTGGACTACCGTCCTAACATGTATGCCTCTGCCCTCGCCTACAACAAGACGTATAATTTCTACATCGTGCTGCCCAAGCATGAACAGGAAGCCTACTGGGACGAGATCGAGGAAGGTGCACAGGCCTGTACCGACTTCCGACGCGACTTCGGCATCAACCTGAACATCCTCTACTACGAGCGTTTCAACAATGCCGCCTTCACGCGGATGGTGCGTGAACTGTTTACGGCCAAGATCGACGGTGTGATCATCGTGCCCACCACGCTGGAGCAGACAGCCCGCTTTACGGAGAAACTGGCGGAGCGCCAGATACCGTATGTGTTGCTCGACTCCTATATGCCCGACCTGAAACCCCTGTCCTTCTTCGGTCAGGACTCTTTCGCCAGCGGCTATTTCGCTGCCAAGATGCTGATGCTTATCGCCTCGAAGGAAAAGGAAATAGCCCTCGTCAAACAGACACGTGACGGTAAGGTGGGCTCTAAGCAGCAGGCTAACCGTGAGACGGGTTTCCGCCATTATATGGTGGATCATTTCCCTGACATCAAGATCACAGAGGTGGACCTGCCTCTCGATGAAGAGCATAAGGAATATGACGGTATCCTCGAACAGTTCTTCAACGCCCACCCGAAGGTGCACCACTGCATCACCTTCAACTCGAAGGCGCATATCGTGGGCGAGTTCCTCCAGAAAACCAATCGTCGCCACGTTCAGATCATGGGTTACGACATGGTGCCTAAGAATCAGGAGTGTGTACGTCAGGGAAGCATCTCCTTCCTCATTGCACAGCACGCCTACCAGCAGGGTTACGCCTCCGTGGATGCCCTCTTCAACGCCATCGTCATGAAGCGTGAGGTGAACCCCGTGAACTATATGCCCATTGAGATCCTGACGAAAGAGAACGTAGATTTCTATCGTAGGACGGCCATTTAGATCATTGAACATTGATGATTGAAAATTGAAAATTAAAAATGGCCTTAGCGACTTACTTGAAGATCAATCCAGCAGACTCCGTGGTCGTATGCCTGCAACCTAAAAAGAAGGGCGACGTCATTGACATCGACGGCAGACAGGTGATCGTGAATCAGGACACGCCAGCGGGTCATAAGATACTTATCAAGGACACGGCGCAAGGGGAAGACATCATCAAATACGGTTATCCAATCGGACATGCGAAAGAGGATCTGAAGGCTGGTGACTGGGTAAATGAAGTGAATCTGAAGACCAATCTTGAAGGAAAACTTGAATACACTTATCATCCTGTTAACCAGATCCTTGACATTAAGAAAGAAAACCGAACCTTTAAGGGATATATTCGCAAGAACGGTGAGATAGGTATCCGTAATGAGATATGGGTTGTACCCACCGTCGGCTGTGTGAACGGTATCGCTGAAAGGCTGGTGAAAGAACTGAAAGCCGAAACCCAGGAGGAAGGTGTTGACGCCATCTATGCCTGGCATCACAACTACGGCTGTTCACAACTCTCCGACGACCACGAGAATACCCGAAAGATACTTCGCGATATCTGTTTGCACCCCAACGCTGGGGCTGTACTGGTGCTGAGTCTGGGTTGTGAGAACAACCAGCCTGAGGCGTTCATGAAGATGCTTGGCGACTATGATAAAAGCCGTATCAGACTGCTCGTCACCCAGCAAGTGGATGACGAGATGGAGGCTGGTATGGATATTCTCCGTGAACTCTATGAGATCGCCAAACAAGATGTGCGCCAGGAGGTGCCTGTCAGCGAACTGTGCGTAGGCCTGAAATGCGGTGGCTCTGACGGTTTCTCTGGTATTACCGCCAATCCCCTCGTTGGAGAGTTCTCCGACTGGCTCGTGGCCCAGGGGGGCACCTCCGTCCTGACAGAGGTACCAGAGATGTTTGGAGCAGAGACCATCCTGATGAACCGTTGTCGCACAGAGGAACTCTTCCATCAGACCGTTTCCATGATCAACAACTTTAAGGAGTATTTCCTTTCGCATGGCGAGCCTGTCGGTGAGAATCCGAGTCCTGGCAACAAGGCCGGTGGTATCTCCACCCTCGAAGACAAGGCACTGGGCTGTACCCAGAAATGCGGAAAGGCCCCTGTCAGTGGTGTGATGGAATACGGTGACCGTTTGCAGAGCAACGGTCTGAACCTACTCTCTGCGCCTGGCAATGATCTGGTAGCTGCCACGGCCCTTGCCGCCTGCGGCTGTCATCTCGTGCTCTTCACCACAGGACGAGGCACGCCCTTTGGCACCTTTGTCCCTACCATGAAGATTGCCACCAACCCAGATCTGGCCCGTCGAAAGCAGAACTGGATAGACTTCTCTGCTGGTCAACTGATCGAGGGCCGTACCATGCAGGAACTGTTGCCTGAGTTTATCGACAAGATTCTCAACGTGGCCAGTGGCGAACCAGCCAAGAACGAGGAGAACGGTTATAGGGAGATCTCTATCTTTAAGAATGGCGTAACACTATGAAGAAAGGACTCATCGCATTATCACCCTTGTTTGTGTTCATCGCATTCTACCTGATCACCAGCATCATTGCCGGTGATTTCTACAAGATACCCATCACCGTGGCCTTTATGGTGTCGAGCATCTATGCGATCATCATCTGTAACGGCAAGCCCATGATGCAACGTATCAACACCTACAGCCGTGGAGCAGCCACAGAGCAGATGATGCTGATGATCTGGATCTTCGTGCTGGCAGGGGCCTTTGCACATTCTGCCAAGATGATGGGCAGCATCGACGCAACGGTGAACCTGACGCTCTCACTGTTGCCACCACAGATGATCTTGGCGGGTCTGTTCCTGGCGGCTTGTTTCATTTCCCTATCCATCGGCACGAGTGTGGGCACTATCGCCGCCCTCGTACCTATTGCGGCTGGGGTTGCCACAGAGACAGGTACTGACGTAGCCCTGATGACGGCCATCATCGTAGGCGGCTCCTTCTTTGGCGACAACCTTTCCTTCATCTCCGACACCACTATCATGGCAACCCAGACACAGGGGTGCAGACTAAGCGATAAGTTCCGCGTGAACGTCTTCATTGTGGCACCTGCCGCCATCGTGATATTGATCGTCTATTTCCTCATGGGAACAGACGTGCAGACGCCTCAGCAGATTCCTCCAGTGGAATGGGTGAAGGTGATACCTTATCTGGTGGTCCTTATCACCGCCATCCTTGGTATGAATGTCATGGCCGTACTCACACTGGGTATTCTCCTGACAGGTCTTATCGGACTCCTGACGGGCTCCTTCGACATCTATGGCTGGTTTGGAGCCATGGGCGAAGGTATCCTCTCAATGGGTGAACTGATCATCGTCACCATGATGGCGGGTGGTATGCTGGAACTCATCCGTCAGCAGGGTGGCATCGACTTCATCATCCGACTGCTGACACGTCGTGTGAACGGCAAACGGGGTGCAGAACTGAGCATTGCGGCCCTGGTGTCGCTCGTGGATATCTGCACAGCCAACAATACGGTGGCTATCCTCACCGTCGGCAGGATCTCAAAAGAAGTGGGCGACCGCTATGGTGTTGACAACAAGAAGTGCGCCTCTATCCTCGACACTTTCTCCTGCACCGTTCAGGGACTTATTCCCTATGGCGCCCAGATGCTCATTGCAGCAGGTCTGGCCTCCCTCAATCCGGTCAGCATCCTGCCCTACCTCTATTATCCATTCGCACTGGGTATTGTCGCCCTGTTGTCTATCCTATTCAGATACCCTAAAAGATATTCCTAAGCATCATGGACATCATACAACGTAATCTGTTCAGGCTATTGAGAAGCGGTGCTTTCAACTCAGACGAAAAGTTGGAGGCGATGTCGGCATTCAAATGGGATTGCCTCTACCAATTGGCTGTCATGCACGAGATTATCCCATACGCCTATCAAGGTCTTCAGAACTGTAAATTTCAGTTCTTCCTCCATCTCACCGACAAACAGTGGAAAGAATGGCAAAAAACTGTTGATAAGACCAAGAACAACCAGCAGGACATGAACGAGGAAGAAGATGAGTTCCTGCGTCCTGACCATCTGACGAATCCCATGCTGAACCATAAGTTGCAGGATATCCTCGACGATGAACACTCCAACACGACGACCCGTCACCTGCTGCTCCTGCTCATCAGCATCGCGCGTCATATACTTAACGAGGGCATGCCCATACACCAACTGCTCGAATTGGGCATTTTCCTGCGTCAAGAGGGACCCAATGTAGATTTCCAGACATTAGAGAAATGGATTTCGAGCCTGAATCTCTCACAGATGTGCCAACTGGAAGGCCAGTGCCTTATCCTGCTCTATGGTTTCCAGGCCGATGAACTGCCCTTCCTACAGGACAAGAAGGACAAACGTGTAGAGGCTATCGCTCAGGAATTGCTGGAATTTACAAATACCCGTTCTCAAGACTGGTATTTCTCTCAGGATGACGACAGTATCTTTATTCATAACAGCAACACCTCGGCCATGTTCAGTCATATACGGAGATCTGCCCGTTATTTCCGTTATTACCCCTCAGAGAGTCTGACAAACTTCTTCGCTTCCTTCGTTCACTCCCTCTCCCATATCGAAGAGTGACCCCTCACTCGTTCACTGGGAAGATATGGCGAAAGCGGATCTCCTTCAGTTCGTGATCACCCAGGAAACGGCTCTTATCGACATAGCCGGCGACCCCAACGATACGTCCTTTACTCGTATATTGCCACATGGTGATGTCCCTGCCATCGGCTAATACTGGCTCCTCCTCGGTGTACATGGCGATCATCAGTTTGTAGTCGTTGATCTGACCAATCAGGTGCTTATTATAAAAATTCCTGTAGGTATAGACTAGCGGTTGCTGATGGTAGGCCTGTTCCACGAGCCCCAGAAAGGTGATGAGCGAGTCACAGAACTCTCTCGTGGGTAGTCCGCCCGTGGTCTCGATATCTATCATAGGTATGAGGTCCTGTTCTCCTGGACGACACTGGGTCTTGAAATTCTCCAGTTGTTCCCTTAGCGGACTCTTCGGACGGAAGAAGTGATAAGATCCCACCTTCAGGCCGTAGTAGTGTGCCCACTCGATATTATGTTCATAGCGGTCATCAATGCGGTCACTACCCTCCGTAGCCTTCAGATAGACATACGTCATCTTTGTATTTTCGCCTACCGTCTCCCAGAACACCTTACCCTGGTAGTGCGACAAGTCGATGCCATGTATATGGTCACATGTATCCTCACACTGCAGGAAGGGGTTATAGAAAGGATCACTTAAGGTCGGGTCAACAGGAGTTCTCCGTTTCGCAGTTTTTCGGCCCTTCCGGCTCCTGGACTTCTTTTTCTTGACCACCCTGTGTGTCCTCTGATGACTGCGTGTCTTAGTGATTCTTTGGCGCTGGGCGGATACTTCACCAATGGTCATCAAGGCAATCAGTAACGCCAGCAATATATAGAGTTTTTTCATTTGTTTTGCTATTTTTGAGGCGCAAAAGTACGAAATAATGCTGAGATACGAACAAGTTTTTCGAAGATTAACGAAAAAAACTTGATAAACATGACATAGGATTGGAAAAAATGCAGTACCTTTGCAGCGCCAATGGAGGAAGCCCCGCTTGTCAAGGGGTACCGTCGGCAAGATAAATTGCATAGGAATATGAAAGTAATGAAATTCGGCGGAACGTCCGTAGGTTCCGTAAAAAGCATTCTTAGCTTGAAAAAAATTGTGGAGACAGAGGCTCGGACGCAACCTGTCGTAGTAGTAGTAAGTGCACTTGACGGCATCACCGACAAACTGATCGCCACATCACAGATGGCCAAGCAGGGCGATGAGCACTATCGTGAGGAATTCGACGCGATGGTGACACGCCACCACCAGATGATCGAGGCCATCATGACAGATGACAAAAAGCGCATAGACTTATTTAATAATGTAGATCAGCTCTTCGACCAGTTGAAGAGTATCTTCTACGGTGTATATCTGATTCACGACCTGTCGAAGAAGACGGAGGACACCATCGTCTCGTATGGTGAGCGTCTGAGTTCGCACATTGTGGCTGCGATGATCAAGAACGGCATCCGTATGAACAGCCGCGACTTCATCCGTACCCAGAAGAAGCAGGGCAAGCACGTGATCGATGCCGACCTGACAACGGAGTTGGTAAAGGAAGCCTTCAAGGACATTGACGACAAGCATGTATATGTGGTTCCTGGATTCATTTCCAGAGATCGCGACTCCCACGAAACCACGAACTTGGGTCGTGGCGGTTCCGACTACACAGCTTCTATCATCGCCGCCGTGCTGAATGCAGAGGTACTGGAGATCTGGACGGATGTGGATGGTTTTATGACAGCCGATCCGAAGGTCATCAAGAGTGCCTACACCATCAATGAACTTTCCTACGTGGAGGCCATGGAACTCTGTAACTTCGGAGCCAAGGTGATCTATCCGCCAACCATCTATCCCGTCTGCGTCAAGAATATCCCCATCAAGGTAAAGAACACATTTAATCCTGAACACCCAGGTACACTGATTAAGGCAAAGATTGAGGACGACAATAAGCCCATCAAGGGTATCTCGAGTATCAAGGGCACTTCACTGATCACGGTAACAGGTCTCTCGATGGTTGGTGTGATTGGTGTGAACCGTCGTATCTTCACCACTTTGGCCAATAAGGGTATCTCTGTGTTTATGGTATCACAGGCCTCCTCTGAGAACTCTACCTCTATTGGTGTGCGCGATGAGGATGCCGAGGCAGCTGCAGAGGTACTGAATGCCGAGTTCGCCAAGGAAATCGAGACGGGTGCCATGTTCCCCATGCAGGTAGAGAGTGGTCTGGCTACTATCGCCATCGTGGGTGAGAACATGAAGCAGACGCCAGGTATTGCTGGTAAACTGTTTGGTACGTTGGGCCGTTCTGGTATCAGCGTAATTGCCTGTGCCCAGGGTGCCTCAGAGACGAATATATCGTTCGTAGTCGATGGTAAGTTCCTGCGTAAGTCACTCAACGTACTTCATGACTCGTTCTTCCTCTCAGAATATAAGGTGCTCAACCTCTTTATCTGTGGTATTGGTACGGTGGGTGGCATGCTACTCGAACAGATCCGTACCCAACAGAAGTTCCTCATGCAGTCGCGTCGCCTGAAACTGAACGTGGTGGGTATCTCTGATGTCGATAACTTCGTGTTGGACCGCGACGGCATCGACCTCGACAACTACGAGAAGATCCTGCGTGCCGGCTATCCTGCCAATACAGAGCACATGCGCGACGAGATCGTGAAGATGAACATCTTCAACTCCGTCTTCGTGGATTGTACAGCCAGCCGTCAGATTGCCATGCTCTATCAGACATTCCTGGAGCATAACATATCCGTGGTCGCAGCCAATAAGATTGCTGCTTCAAGCGACTACGACAGTTATCTGAAACTTCGTCAGACAGCCCGTGACCGTGGTGTTTGGTTCCGTTATGAAACCAACGTAGGTGCTGGTCTGCCGATTATCGGTACCATCAACGACCTGTGCAACTCTGGTGACAAGATTCTGAAGATCGAGGCCATTCTGAGTGGTACGCTCAACTTCATCTTCAACGAGATTGCTGCCGACGTGCCCTTCTCTGAGACAGTGAAGCGTGCTAAAGAACAGCGTTACTCGGAGCCCGACCCACGTATCGACCTCAGTGGTACGGATGTGATCCGTAAGTTGGTGATCCTGACGCGTGAGGCTGGCTATAAGGTAGAACAGGAGGATGTCGAGAAGCACCTCTTCGTACCTGACAGTTACTTCGAGGGTAGCATAGAAGATTTCTGGACTAAGTTGCCTGAACTTGATGCCGACTTTGAGGCTCGACGTAAAGTACTCGAAGCCGAGAACAAGCGTTGGCGCTTTGTGGCTACGATGGAAGCAGACGAGAATAATCCTTCGTCGTTCAAGACCAGTGTGGCCCTGAAGGAAGTGCCTTACGGACATCCCTTCTACGGCCTCGAAGGTTCCAACAATATCGTGCTGCTCACCACAGAGCGTTATAAGGAGTACCCGATGCTGATTCAGGGCTATGGCGCTGGTGCCGCCGTGACGGCTGCTGGTGTCTTCGCCAACATCATGTCTATCGCAAACATTTAGTTTTATGAAGCATATCATCATACTTGGTGATGGCATGGCAGATCTTCCCGTCGAGCGTCTCGGTGGGAAGACCTTATTGCAATATGCCCATAAGCCGATGATGGATCAGTTGGCGCGCGAAGGCCGTTGTGGTCGTCTCATCACGGTGCCAGAGGGATTCCCTCCAGGCTCTGAGGTGGCGAATACAGCGATCTTAGGCTATGACCTGAATAAGGTATATGAAGGTCGCGGACCTTTAGAGGCTGCATCGATAGGCTACGAGATGGCGGATGATGACATGGCCATCCGCTGTAACATCATCACCCTTGCCGATGGTAAGATCATCACCCATAATGGTGGCAATCTGGAAACGGAAGATGCAGATGTACTGATTAATTATCTGAATGAGAATCTCGCCAAACCCATCAACGAACGTGAGGGCTGTGAACGGGTAAAGTTCATCACAGGCATTCAATACCGTCATCTGTTAGTCATCAAGGGCGGCTCAAAGCACATCGTCTGTGCCCCACCCCATGATCATCCCAACGAGGAGTGGAAGCCCTTGCTGGTAAAGGCAGAGGAGAATGCTCCAATTGAAGTAGGACGACTCTCAGCACAGCGAACTGCAGACCTTATCAATGAGATGATTCTGAAATCGCAAGAGCTCCTTGCTAAGCACCCTTTCAATCTGGAGCGCGCTAAGCGGGGTGAGCGTCAGGCCAACAGCATCTGGCCTTGGAGTGGCGGTTATCGTCCTTCGATGGAAACACTTATGCAACAGTATCCACAGGTGAAGTCTGGTACGGTGATCTCTGCTGTCGATCTGATTCGAGGCATTGGACACTATGCTGGTCTGAAAATTGTTGAGGTAGAAGGCGCTACAGGTCTGGCCAATACCAACTACGAGGGTAAGGCTCAGGCAGCCATCGAAGCACTCGAAAAGGATGACTTCGTGTTCGTCCATGTAGAGGCCAGCGACGAGGCGGGTCATGATGGCGATCTCGAACTGAAACTGAAAACCATCGAGTATCTGGACCAGCGTCTCATCGCTCCTATATATAATAAGGTGCAAAGTTGGGATGAGCCCGTATGCATCGCCGTACTCCCTGATCATCTCACACCTGTGGAGCAGCGCATCCACGTAGGACAGCCCGTGCCCTTCCTTATCTGGTATCGTGGCATCGAGCCTGACGAAGTACAGCAGTACGACGAAGTCTCTTGTGTCAGTGGCTCCTACGGTCTCATAAAGCTCAACGAGTTCATGAAGGCCCTGATGAGCATCCAATAATTTTCAATGTTCAATCTTCAATGTTCAATCAATATGAAGTATTATAGCACGAATGGGAAAGCCCCTATCGCTGACCTACACAAAGCAGTGGTGAAAGGTCTGGCAGAAGATCGCGGTCTCTATATGCCAGAGAAGATCAAGCAATTGCCTCAGGCGTTTTTCGACACCATCGAGACCAAGACGTTTCAGGAGATTGCCTATACAGTAGCCGATGCCTTCTTCGGAGAGGACGTCGATGCCGAGTCGCTGAAGCAGATCGTCTATGACACGCTTTCTTTCGACTGTCCTGTCGCAAAGATAAAGGATAATATCTATACGCTGGAACTCTTCCACGGCCCCACCCTCGCCTTTAAGGATGTGGGCGCACGGTTTATGGCTCGTCTGCTCCAGTACTTTATCAAGCAGGAGAACAAAGGCGAACAGGTCAACGTGCTCGTGGCCACCTCTGGTGATACGGGTTCTGCCGTGGCCAATGGTTTCCTCGGTGTGGAGGGTATCCACGTGTATGTGCTCTATCCGAAGGGCAAGGTGTCGCCTATCCAGGAATGCCAGTTTACCACGCTCGGCAAGAACATCACAGCCATCGAGGTGGATGGTGTATTCGACGACTGTCAGGCCCTCGTGAAGAATGCCTTTATGGATGCGGAACTGAACCAGCACATGAAACTCACCTCTGCGAATTCCATCAATGTGGCCCGTTTCCTGCCCCAAGCCTTCTACTACTTCAATGCCTACGCACGGATGAAGGCCCTCGGCAAGGCAGACAATCTGGTGATGTGCGTGCCCTCTGGCAACTTCGGCAATATCTGTTCGGCCCTCTTCGGTCATCAGCAGGGACTGCCCATCAAGCGTTTCATCGCTGCCAACAATGCCAACGATATCTTCTACAAGTATCTGCAGTCAGGCAAGTACGAGCCCAAGGCCAGCGTTCAGACGCTCGCCAATGCAATGGACGTAGGCGATCCCTCGAACTTCGCCCGCATCATCAACCTCTATTCTCAGAATGGAGCCTTGTCGCCAGAAGATACCCACGCTGCGATCATATCGCTCATTAGCGGTGCCACCTATAGCGACGACCAGATCCGCGAGACCATGCGCCAGTGCTATAAGGAGACGAAATATATCCTCGATCCTCATGGTGCTTGTGGTTATCAAGCCCTCGTTGATGGTCTGAAGCCTAGCGAGGTTGGCGTGTTCTGCGAGACCGCCCACCCTGCCAAGTTCAAGGAGAAGGTGGATGATATCCTTGGCATCGACGTGGAGATCCCTGCCCGCCTCGCTGCCTTCATGAAGGGCCAGAAGCAGAGCGTCCCCATGACTAAGGACTTCGCCGATTTCAAGTCATACCTCATGAAACAATAAAAACCAAAACTCATATGAAGAAGTATTTATTTCTATTTTTACTAATGTGTTTCTCCTCTGAATCATTTGCATTCGATTTGGATGGAAAGTATCTATCACAGAGTGGAGAATTAGTTTTTAATTTCACGAACGACAGCCTCTACATTAACGTCGCCAAGAACGATAACAAGGTGTCTGCGTTCAAGCTCATCAAAAACAAAGACTCCAAGAAGGTAACCACCTATAATGCCTACGAAACCTATCTGAAAGATGGTCGTGAGGCGTATCGTGAGGTGTTGATAAGGGTCACCAGACAAAAGAGCAATAAATATCTGCTTGAATACTTCGGTAAAGACAAAGACCGTGAGTACAATTCAAACGAAAGATACACAATTCGAAAGATTAAATAACCTCACAGGGGGACAGGCACGCTGTGAGGCATCTGCCGAAGACAACAACCTCACAGCGTGCTTGTCCCCATGTGAGGGTTTACTTCCACCTCCACCAAATTCTTTGGATTGGCCGTATATACTGATATTTCAGACGGTGGAAGTGAAATACATGTACCTCCACCTCCTGAAAGTATTATAAACAAAGGGTTTTCGACAATATTGGTGGAGGTGGAAGTGAAATTAAGCAAAAAATTTTGGAGAGGAACTCTCCATAAAAATCTGACCCATTTCTTGTTATTATCGAAATTATTTCATATCTTTGTCCCAGTCTTTTAAAACAGGTGCTCAGGCTCAGTTCAACCGTTTCTCCTATAAGAAAGATGAATGCTCGTCCTCATCGACGGCTATGCCAGACTTGCCTTGGGTGTGAGATTATAGATTGGAAGATATGAAAAAGAAACTGCTGACGAGTGCCCTGGCACTCTTTATGTTCACCATCCCGCTCATGGCCATCGTGAGCGGACGGTCGTTGACAAATATGCTGAAAGAGCTTAGTACGGAGTTGCAGACGTCCTGCCTTCAGCGTACAGAGGCGCAACAACGTTTCAACGAGGATTATGAACGTCAGCACCAAAGGCTGTTGAACGTCATCTCAAAGTCAAACGAACTCTCCATCCTGCTTTACACACAGGAGCAGGAGATGACCTTTGACCTGGCCTATGCCTTGAAAAAGGTTTCTGCTGAATACAATGATTTCAATAATGACAGAAGGCCCTACGATCATATCGTCAACAGCCTGAACTACGAAATCGACCGCTACGCCCGTCTGATTGAGGCTCTTCGCCGCCTGCCTCCGATGATTCAGGAGATCGAGGAGGAGATACTACCTGACAGTCTGCTGTATCGCAACGACTCGCTCGACCTGCATATTTCCAACGTAGCATCTTCCTTGGAAGATGAAGTTATCAGGATCGCCACCAAGGATACGCTCTCGGCTCCTTTTGTCTTGGACAAAGATGGAGAGATCTTCCGCGACTCCTGTATCCGCTATGCCTCTGAGCTCCTGAAGATGAACGCCGACAACCGTGCTTCCGTGATAGCCGACAGCACCCATTATCAGGAGGCCTACTGGCGCATGCAGGAGGCCTACGACTATGCCCAGTCGCGCTATCAGGATCTTGAGAAGTACGTCTTCATCAATGGACAGACCCCATTCCTGGATATTATGGCTAATCCCAGGTACTATTGGAACAAGACCAAGGTGGATCTACGGGGACAGTATGGTTTTTATGGATTATTAGGTAAGGATGAACTGAGTCTGGAAGATATATCCAGTAAGGAGGAGAACACCTTACTGGTCATCGGTTGTTTCTTCCAACTGGTGGTCCTGGCCCTCTTCTGGCTGCTGACCTTATTGATCTTCTGGCTGCTTTGCCGCTATACCAGACTCAAGCGCTATATTGCCAAGAAGAAGATGCCGTTGCTCTCGATACTGACGGGAACTGTCTTGTACTTCCTGGTGTTTGGTTTCATTTGGGGAGGTGACGAATATTTCCAGATGGGCGTCAGACACATCAACACGTTCCTCTGGCTGCTCATTGCCATCTCCGGTTCGTTGCTGCTCAGAGTGAGACCTGAACAGTTCAAGCCCAGTCTCCAGCTCTATTCTCCTACATTCCTGATCGTACTGGTGATCATTGTCTGTCGCATCACCTTCATTCCTGATAAACTGATGGTGCTCCTGTTCCCGCCCATCTTGTTCCTGGTAGTATGGCGACAGTTGTTCTTCTGCATCAGGAATAGCGGTAAGGCCACGTCGATCGACAGTACACTGGGTTGGGTATCGCTGGCCATCTACCTCACCAGTTTTTTCTTTGCCTTCTTGGGTTATACCTTCGTGGCCTTGCTCATCCTGGTGTGGTGGTACTTCCTGGTGGCAGCCTGGCTTACCGTCGTCTGTATAACAGACCTGATGGGCCGATATAAACAACGGTGGTTAGACAAGCGCGTGGATGCCATGCGCAATCGTATTACCTACGTGACGGGCGACGACCGCGAGTCGCTGCTGTTTGGTGCCACTTGGTTCTACGACCTCATCCGTCAGATGGCTATCCCCGCCATAGTATTACTCTCCCTGCCACTGTGTGTGCGCTTGTCGTTGGGCATCTTCGACTTCGACGACCTGTTCGTGAAGTTTTACGAGAATCCCTTCATCCAACTCTTCGACAAGGACGGATTCGAGACATTGCGAATCTCTGGCAGGAGCATCATCTATCTCCTGGTGCTGTTCTACATCCTGCGTTACTTCAGTCGGGCCATTCACGCCATTTGGCAATATGTGCGTTACGCAGCCTTTATGCGCAAGCACAACCGCACCACCATTCGGGCCAACGAGATCAACCTGTCTTTGGGCAACAGTGTCATCAGCGTCCTTATCTGGATGGCCTACGCCGTGATCGTCATTTATGTATGGAAGATTCCTACAGGTTCCCTGGGTCTGGTGGCTGGAGGTTTGTCGGCTGGTATCGGTCTTGCACTGAAGGATGTCATCAACAACTTCATCTATGGCATCCAGCTAATGGGCGGACGCCTGCGAGTAGGCGACTGGATTGAGTGTGATGGCATTCGCGGTAAGGTGACAGCCATCAACTACCAGTGCGTACAGGCAGAGACCGTCGAGGGCACGGAGATGTCGTTCCTCAACTCGTCGCTCTTTGGTAAGAACTTCAACAACCTCACCCGTAACAACTCGTATGAGCTCACCGTCATTACCGTGGGCGTGGCCTATGGCACTGATATCCAACAGGTACGCAAGGTGCTGGTGGAGGCGATGCAGAAGATGCGCACCAAGGACCATTACGGCCGCGAAATCGTGGATCCGAAATACGGGGTCAATGTGGTTGTTGGTAATATGAGCGACAGTGCCGTGGATATCAACGTGAAGCAATATGTGCTGGTGGCTGAGCGGATCGGCTACGTGGATCGCTCGAAGGAGGTGATTTACGAGGCCCTTAATGCTGCCGGTATTACCATCGCCTTCCCACAGTGCGATGTTCACCTGATTCAAGAACATGCCAGCAATGATAATTGAGATCAAGTCGCTCAAGGAGCCTGGGGTTGAGGTGTTCGGGACACTGACGGAGGCACAGCTGAGGAATCGGTTGGACGCTGAGAGGGGCATCTTCATCGCGGAAAGTCCGAAGGTGATCCGCGTGGCGATGCAGGCGGGTTACGAGCCATTGGCATTGCTCTGCGAAAGGAGGCACATCGAGGGTGATGCGGCAGATATCATCGAGCAATGCGGAGACATACCTATTTATACTGGCGAGCGTGAACTGCTCTCTGAACTGACGGGTTATACACTGACGCGTGGGGTGCTCTGTGCCATGAAGAGAAAGGCGGAGCCCGCATTAGGAGATATTCTGAATGATGCGCATCGCATCTGTATCATCGACTCCGTCTGTGATACGACGAATATCGGAGCCATCTTCCGCTCGGCAGCGGCTTTGGGGATTGATGCTGTCTTGTTGACAAGGAGCAGCTGCGACCCACTGAACCGCAGGGCGATCCGTGTGTCGATGGGCAGCGTGTTCTTAGTTCCTTGGACGTGGTTGGATGACTACGCCACCCTACAGCCACTTGGTTTCAAGACGGCCGCGATGGCGCTGACGGATGATTCGACACCTCTCGATGATCCCATCCTGAAAGCACAGGATCGACTGGCCATCATCATGGGTACGGAGGGAGACGGTCTGCCTAAAGAGACCATCGCGGCAGCGGATTATGTGGTGAGGATTCCCATGTCGCACCAGGTGGACTCGTTGAATGTAGCAGCAGCGGCAGCCGTCGCCTTCTGGGAACTTAAACTGTAAAAATATCGTTAGGTCTGTAAATTTGTGTTAAATATTTAAAATTATTTATCCGATTTTACCTATATATTAGATAATTTTTCCTATATTTGCACAATAGAACCTATTAATTAACATTACTAATCAATTAAAAAACAAAGCTTATGAAAAAGAACTTTTTGATTGCAGTTGTATGCTTATTCGCAGCCGGCTTGTTTACGGCTTGTAGCAATGAAGACAATCCCTCGAAGCCAAAGAAGGATAATCGCATTTCTAAGATTATTCCCGATGACCTCAGGGCAACCATTGAAAAGTACATCCCCATCTATGATGGTGTGAACCCACCAAAAATCGAAGGTTCATATTTCATTGATCCCGAGATTCTTGTTGCTTCATCTCGCGCCGGTGATTCTTATGGTGACCGTTATTCATCCGAATATGACAGATTTTATGATCAGGATATGAAAAAGAACACTATTAGTCTGGTGCGTGTTCAGGGCGGCGGCTCAGAGTGGGCTAAAGGCGAAGGTTGTTTCATCAGTGGATATGATAACAACTTTACCGTGTATTTTGATACAGAAGGTGCTAACGGTGGTGCTACATTTAAAAATGCATATATCATTTCTGGAACCAAGACCAGTGTTGGCATTTCTAACATCTATAAAGGCTTCATCATGAAAGAAAAGAATGATCCCGATAACCGTCTAGTAGAGGTTGGGACATTCCGTTTCTTCTCTGATGAAGATGGTGTAAGTGAGAAGGTTGAGTGGCCATACGCCTGGCCTTACAATGGTCCTTCAGGTGCACGTGCTAACACTCGTGGCAACAACACTCTCCCCACCGAGACTCAGCTTTAACAACAGTTGGCTGTCTAGCCAAATCATTTCTTTACGTCCCCATGTTCCCTCGGGAATTTGGGGACGTAATTCATTTCGCGCAGGATGCGGGCCTGACGCTTCAGCATATAGGCTGAGGGATGCTTGCTGGAGAACACACGGGGATTGGGAAGCGTGGCAGCAATCAGGGCGCACTGGGCCTTTGTAAGATGAAGTGCATCGGTTTGGAAATGTTCTTCCGCCACGGCATCGGCACCATAGATTCCATCGCCCATCTCGATGGAATTCAGATAGACCTCCATGATACGCTCCTTAGACCAGAAGAGTTCTATCATAAAAGTGAAATAGACCTCAAAGCCCTTGCGCACCCACGAACGGCCAGGCCACAGGAACACGTTCTTGGCAGTCTGCTGGGAGATGGTCGAGGCACCGAGCTTACGTTTCTCAGGATGCTCACGGTTACGCTTAGCCGCATGTTCGATAGCCTTGTAGTCGAAACCATGATGCTTCAGGAAGTTGGCATCCTCACTGCCCATCACAGCCATAGGCAGATGAGGGGATATCTTCTCCAGTGGCACCCAGTGGTGCGAGAGCTTGAGATCCCTACCCTCCCCGATCTGCTGAGAACAACGGATGAACATCAGGGGCGTGAAATAGACGGGCAGAAAACGCAAGGCCACAACCGAAAGAATAGTGGAGGCAAAGAATGCCACCACTATCCATTTCAGAGGTTTCGTAATGAGACTACTGACCTGCCTGAGCATTAGCCTCCTGGATCATCTTCTGGGAAGCATACATATAGACCTCCACACGACGATTCTGAGCCTGCCCCTCCTTGGTAGCGTTAGAAGCTACGGGGTTAGCCTCACCGAATCCTTCCACACTCTTGATCTGAGAGGCGGGAACAGCCAGCGACATCAGATAAGAAGAGACGGAAGTGGCACGATCGAGAGACAGCGCCTGATTCTTCTGAGCGCTCTGTGCAGGAGTAGAATTCTTCCAACCCTGATTGTCAGTATAACCCTGGATAGCCACATCACAATCAGCATTGTTCTTTAGAACGGTAGCCAGCTGCTGCAGAGAAGCCTTAGAGTCAGCTGTCAGGTCAGACTTTCCTGTCTTAAAGAGGATACCAGAGTCGAAGGTCATCTTCACAGCCTCCAGACCATTGGCGTCAGTCACTTCCTCCACCTGGGCGTTTTGGATAGCCTCAGCCTCCTTCTTGGCCTTGTCCATCTTCTTACCGATAATGGCACCAGTACCAGCACCTACAGCACCACCTACGGCAGCACCGATAGCAGCATTACCTGCAAGGGCACCCACAACAGCTCCGAGGGCAGCACCACCACCAGCACCGATCAGTGCACCCTGACCTGTCTTACTCATTCCACATCCTGCCAGCACCAATGCAGCGCAAAGGGCAAAAGCCATTGACTTCATACTTTTCATAATTCTAACAATTTTAAGTGTTAAACGTATCTTTTGCCTGCAAAGATACAAATTAATTCATAATTCATAATGCATAATTCATAATTTTTATGTAATTTTGCACGCAAATTTGATAGACAGACAAAACAATGGCAAAAGAATTAAAAGAATTAACGAAAAGAGCCGACAACTACAGCCAGTGGTTCAACGACCTGGTAGTGAAGGCCGATCTTGCAGAACAGAGTGCCGTACGCGGATGCATGGTCATCAAACCCTACGGCTATGCCATCTGGGAGAAGATGCAGCAGCAACTGGATAAAATGTTTAAGGAGACTGGCGCTCAGAACGCCTATTTCCCCCTGCTGATTCCGAAGTCGTTCCTGTCAAAAGAGGCTGAGCATGTGGAGGGATTCGCCAAGGAGTGTGCCGTGGTGACCCACTACCGTCTGCGTGCCAAGGAAGACAAGAGCGGCGTGGAGGTCGATCCTGCTGCCAAATTGGAGGAAGAACTGATCATCCGTCCTACCTCAGAGACGATCATCTGGAACACCTATAAGAACTGGATCCACTCCTGGCGCGACCTGCCCCTGATGTGCAACCAGTGGTGTAACGTGATGCGCTGGGAGATGCGCACCCGTCCGTTCCTGCGCACCTCGGAGTTCTTGTGGCAGGAGGGGCATACCGCCCATGCCACCCGTGAGGAGGCCGAGGAGGAAGCACAGAAGATGCTGAAGGTGTATGCCAAGTTCGCAGAGGAATGGATGGCCGTACCTGTGGTACAGGGTGTGAAGAGTGAGACCGAGCGCTTTGCAGGTGCCCTCGACACCTATACCATCGAGGCTATGATGCAGGACGGTAAGGCGCTGCAGAGCGGTACCTCCCACTTCCTCGGACAGAACTTCGCCAAGGCATTCGAGGTGACCTATCTGAACAAGGACAACAAGCCTGAGTATGTATGGGCCACCTCATGGGGTGTCTCTACCCGTCTGATCGGTGCCCTTATCATGACGCACTCCGACGATAACGGACTGGTGCTGCCTCCGAAACTCGCTCCTATCCAGGTGGTGATCATCCCCATCGCCACGAAGCCGGAGCAGATGGAACAGGTGAACAAGGAGGTGCAGCCGATCATCGAACAGTTGCGCGCTAAGGGCATCACTGTGAAGTTCGACGATGCCGACAACAAGCGTCCCGGCTTTAAGTTCGCCGACTACGAACTGAAGGGTGTGCCCGTTCGTCTGGTGCTTGGTGCACGCGACTTGGAGAACGGCACCATCGAGGTGATGCGTCGTGATACGCTTGAGAAGGAGACCCGCTCCATCGAGGGTATCGTAGAATACGTAGAACAACTTTTGGTGGATATCCAGAAGAATATCTTCGAGAAGGCCAAGACCTATCGCGATGCCCACATATACGAGTGCGACAACTACGAGGAGTTCAAGGAGAAGATCAAGGACGGTGGATTCTTCCTCTGCCACTGGGACGGTACGGCCGAGACCGAGGCACAGATCAAGGAAGAGACACAGGCCACCATCCGTTGCGTGCCTTTCGGTGTGGAACAGACACCTGGCACGGATATGGTGAGCGGCAAACCCTCCAAGGCCCGTGTGATCATCGCCAGAAGTTATTGATACTCAGCAAAAAAATAGACAGAGAAAAAGGGAACCTTCGCAGGCTCCCTTTTTTTGAACCATCCGCATTATAAAATCTTATACTGCGCATGGAGTTCGAATAATACTTATCTCTCGATAAATAGGATTCTTATTAACCTTAATAATCTAATACCATGAAAAACACATCGCAAAGATAAAAAGAATTCCGTGACATTGTTCATTGATGTCACAAAGAATCCGATGATTTAACTTTTATTCAGTCTGTCTTCTTCCCATTTAAGGATATTTTGCAAAATCAGGCTATCGATGCGCTTCTTTTGTATCTCACTCCAAGGGATATGATCTCTTGTAATCAATTGCCAATCAGGCGTATAGAACTTCACCTTGGTCTCCCCATAGATAGAATCCGTCAGGAAAGATTCGGCAAAGACCACCACTTGCCGGATTGTATCGACTGGTTCGTCCAGCGTCAACAGCAGCATGTCAATCCGCAAGGCATCACTCATCTTGACGGAAAGGCTGTCGTCTGTCAGAGCCGTCATCTCACTCAGCCCCCCAAGTTGGTTCCTCACCGTAGCCTTCATGTTGGAATCCAGAAAGTCGATGAAGTCCAGTCTGTTATTCTGAGACAGGGTTGGCATCAGGGAATCGGGTATCTGACGGAACACATCACGCAGTATCGGCTCCTGAGCGGAGCAGACACCGGTCATGCCTATCAGCAGACAGCTTATAAGCCACTTCTTCATCCTCTGCTGGGTCTTAGATCCTTCACGCGGACGGCCTTACCCTCGCTCTGCGGCAGACTGCCCTTCTTCACCAGTTTGACAACAGGTGTCAGCAGAATCTCGTCCTTCAGGGCACGCTGGATGTCCTTCATCATCTTCTGCAGATCGGGATAGATATCGGTCTCCAGTCCTTCGAGTTCCACCTCTACGGTCATCACGTCATTGTCATCGATGGTCTCCAGTGTGATCAGGTAGTTGCTGCCTAAGCCAGGATACTGCACGAGGATCTTCTCCACCTGCATCGGGAACACGTTCACACCCTTGATGATAAACATATCATCGGTACGGCCCTTGATACGGTCGATACGACGGTGCGTACGTCCGCACTTACATGGCTCGGCAATGATACGGGTCAGGTCGCGCGTGCGATACCTTAATATAGGCATCATCGTACGGTCAAGCGTCGTCAGCACCATCTCACCCATCTCACCGTCGGGCACAGGCTCCAAGGTGTCGGGATCCACGATCTCCACGATATAGTTATCCTCCCAGAGGTGCATACCGTCCTGATACTTACACTCAAAGGCCACACCAGGACCGTTCATCTCGGTCATACCGAAGGAGTTGTAGGCCTTCACACCCAGCATACGTTCGATACGACGGCGTTGCTCCTCCGTATGCGGTTCGGCACCGATGAAGAGCGTACGAAGTTTGGTAGATGCAGGATCCACGCCCTCGTCCTTGAACACCTCAGCCAGACGAATCGCATAGGAAGGAATGGCGTGCAGACAGGTAGTGCCGAAGTCCTTGATAAACATGATCTGACGCTTCGAGTTACCAGCCGCAGCAGGGATCGTCGTACATCCCAACCACTCTGCGCCATACTGGAAGCCAAGACCACCCGTAAACATACCATAACCACTGGAGTTCTGGAAGAAGTCTTCCTTACGACAACCCACCATATACATATCACGGGCAATCATATTAGCCCAAGAACAGATGTCATGCTCGGAATAGGCCACAACAGTGGGATGACCCGTCGTACCACTGGAGGAGTGGATACGTACCGCATCGTCCAGGTTTCCGCCTACCAGTCCCCAAGGATAGTTATCGCGCAGATCGGCCTTCGTCGTGAAGGGGATCTTACGGATGTCCTCAGGAGTATTGATGGAATCGGGGGTAATGCCCAACTCTCCCAGGCGCTTCTTGTAGAAGGGGGAATTCAGACAAACCTTAATGGTCTCCTTCAGTTTCTGTACTTGGAGCTGCCTCAGCTGCTCACGTGGCATTTTCTCAATCTCCGGCTGCCAGCACTCGCCATCGGGCTTGATGGTAACCATGATTTTCTCGTCAGTCATATTCTTGTCGTTTTTAAATAATTATCCTTGTTGTGCAAGTTGCATCATCATCACCGCTGCCAGTCCGGCTGTCTCCGTACGCAGACGGCTCTTGCCCAGATCCACGGACTGATAGCCATTCGCCACCGCCAGTTTCACCTCGTCGATGGAGAAGTCGCCCTCAGGACCTATCAGCACCGTGACATCTTTCTCCTCCGAGGGCTTTCGCAGTTCGTCGAAGAGATTCACGCGAGGTACCTCCTCATAGCAGTGGGCGATGTATTTCCTACCAGGACGGGGAGTCTCCATGAATGCCTTGAACGTCTCCATGTCATTGAGCACCGGCTTCCAGGCCTTATGACTCTGTTTTACCGCAGAGACGGCAATCTTATCCAGTCGTGGCAGTTTCACGATCTTTCGCTCAGAGAATGCGCAGTTGAGGAATGATATCTCATCCACGCCGACCTCTGTCGCTTTCTCCACCAGCCACTCCATGCGCTCTATCATCTTCGTTGGAGCAATGGCCAGATGAAGATGGCCTTCCCACTGCGGCTCCTGGGGCTGTCGCTCCAGAATCTCGTAATAGCAATGGTGAGTAGCCGCTACCGTTATCTGAGCCTTGAAGAAAGAGCCTTCTCCATCCATCAGGAAGATCTCATCCCCTTCCTTCAGCCTGAGCACGCGCGTGGCATGCATCGCCTCATCAGAAGGCAATTCCTTCTGCTGGGCGGAACCAGGCACGTAGAAGTATCGGCTCTCTTTCATATCTTATTTAGACTTCTCAGGGTGGAAAACCAAAGCAAAAGACACGGCAACCACCAGGGCGAAGGCAGCGAAGATAAACCAACAGGTCGTCCAGTCGCCCTGCAGGAATCCGCCTTCCCAAGAGCAGTAGTAGTTCACGATCTCTCCGGCCGCCAGTGTTCCAAACGTGGCACCGATACCATTGGTCATCATCATAAAGAGTCCTTGCGCCGATGCCTTGATAGAAGGCTCGCACTCCTGATCCACGAAGATACCACCCGACACATTGAAGAAGTCGAAGGCCACACCATAGACGATGCACGACAGGATGAACAGGAGCACACCAGGCATAGCAGGATTACCGATTCCGAAGAAGCCGAAGCGGAACACCCAGGCAAACATCGACATCAGCATCACCACCTTGATACCATAACGCTTCAGGAAGAATGGGATCATCAGGATACACAGTGCCTCACTGATCTGAGAGATACTCGTCAGCAACGTGGCGTTATTGGCGGCAAACGAGGTAGCCACAGCAGCGTCAGCACTGCCCTTGAAACTCGTGATAAACGGTCCGGCATAGCCGTTCGTCACCTGGAGACACATACCCAACAGTGCCGAGAAGATGAAGAACAGCGCCAACTTCTTGGTCTTGAAGAGTTTGAAGGCATTCAGACCGAGAGTCTCCACCAAAGACACCTTCTGATCCTTTTTCTCCAGTTTGCACTGGGGCAGCGTGAAACTGTAAAGGAACAGCACGATACTCAAGATGCCTGATACGAAGAACTGCATATAGGTATATTGGAACTTATGGGCATTGTCGGCCAGTGTCATGCTGAAAGCACCGTCTTCCCATACGGCACAGTTCACGAACCACATCGTCAAGATGAAGCCGACGGTTCCCAGCACACGGATAGGCGGGAAATCCTTCACCGTATCGAGACCGTTGTTCTTCAGGATCGTAAACGCGGTGGTATTCGTCAGGGCAATCGTCGGCATGAAGAAAGCCACGCTCAGCGTATAGAGGGTTATGAAGAGTGCCTTGTTCTCCAGTTCTTGTCCGAAGCCTGCCTGATAACCCAGCCACCAGCAGCAAAGCATGAAGCCACCGGCCACCAGATGACAGAGTCCCAAGACGCGTTGCGGCTGAATGTACTTGTCGGCAATAATACCCATCAGTGTAGGCATGAAGATGCTCACAATACCCTGAATGGCATAAAACCAGGATATCTGGTCACCTAGTCCTGCTATGCCCAGATAGTTTCCCATACAGGTCAGATAGGCTCCCCATACGGCAAACTCGATAAAGTTCATCAGAGACAAACGAAATTTCATAATCTTCTATTTTTAGTTAATGGTTTGATCGCTTTTTGATAATTTTCCAACTTGATAGAATTCTCAGGCAAGGGACGCTCACCTAATTTATGTTGGCGGGGCTTCAGGGAATCATGCTGCAGCGTATCTTTCTTCAGCGTGTCAGGGGCGGTAACCGTCTGTTGGTCAGATGTATTAGCAAATTGTTTGTTATGGAACCTGACCAACTGGACATGATCCAGCAGAAGCACGCACATATCATTCTCATTGTCGGAGGCCTTTCTCTTGGGCATATATACAAAGCCCTTCAGTTCCTCTGCCTTCAGCTTACAAGGAGGCACGCGCAGGGTGGTCGTACCTGTGGAGATACTCGTATGATGGGTGATGATACTATCGTTCTCATAACGCACCGACAACAACACCCACGCAGTCTTGGAGCCGCTTTGTACCAAGAAGGTACTGCCAAAGGTCATCAGGAAACTGTCTCCCTGATGGTACGACGTATCAGCCTTCAGAGTGAACTGCTGGATATTGTACGGAGGCTGTGGGAGAAGGACCATCTGACGGGAGTCTTCCCACACTTCCGTCGTATCACCAGAAAGCGACTGCGTGGTGAAACGTTCCACCTCGGAAGAGGACGCACCCAGTTCCAAGGCCTCGTCACTCAGCCGTTTCTGAACATTCGACAATATCTTCTGAAACTCTTCCATGTTGATATAGTAATACCTCATGGAAGAGTCAAGCTCTGCCTGTGTCCGTCCGTACTTCTTCAAGGCAAGATTAGCATTGTACTGACGAACATAGTCCATGTTTTCCTTCGAACCGAAGCTGACAGGCATACTCTGGGCCACATAGTAGTCATAAAGCAGATCCTCCATCTCGTCCGGCTGAATATATTCCTTCGGAACTTTCGGCTTACAGGCTGCAAGGAGCAACAATCCCACAACCAGAAGGATCATCTGCTTGACTACTGGCAATCTCATGGCTCTTTCTCTTCTTCTTTCTGTATGGTCCGACTGAGAGATATCCGGCTGATCTCAGCGCGGTAGAACAACAGAAGCAATACTACGCTCACGCTGATACTCGCATCGGCGAAGTTAAACACAGGACTGAAGAACACGAAATGCTCCCCACCTACAAAGGGCATCCACGTGGGCCATTCCGTCTCGATTAGGGGGAAGTAGAACATATCTACCACCTTACCCATCAGGAAGGGCGCATAACCAGAGCCAAACGGCACGAAATAGGAAACGTAATAAGGTGACGACGCATTGAAGATCAGCCCATAGAACATACAGTCTATCAGGTTACCCGCTGCACCCGCCAACACCATCGACAGACAGACGATATAACCCGTACGGGCCTTCCGCCTAACCTCCAGCCAGATGTAATAGCTAAGGGCGACGATGGCCACCACACGGAACAGCGACAGCACGATCTTGCTGCCCAACTGCATGCCAAAGGCCATGCCCATGTTCTCGATAAAGGTGATATAGAACCAGTCGAACACATGGATGCTCTCGTGCAGCGACATCGAGGTCTTCACCCAGATCTTGATAGCCTGGTCTATAAGGAGAATGGCGACTACTATCAGTGTCGCCAGTCTGCCTTTGGTGATCAGAGATGTCCTCGTCGTCACTTCTTGCCCTGATTCATCTTTGATTCCACACTCAACGTAGCGTGAGGCACGGCGCGCAGACGCTCCTTGGGAATCAGTTTACCAGTGATGCGGTCGATGCCATAGGTCTTGTTCTCGATACGAACCAGTGCGGCCTTCAGGCCCTGGATGAACTTCTGCTGACGGGCAGCCATCGAGATCAGTTCCTCCTTCGACTGAGTAGCACTACCCTCCTCCAATGCCTTGTAGGTAGGTGACGTGTCATCCACATCGTTGGAATCCTGATTGGTCAGCACGCGCATCATCTGCTCGTAGTCACGCTTGGCCAAGGCCATCTTCTCATTAATGATCTGACGGAACTCTTCCAGTTCCTCGTCAGTGTAACGGGTTTTTTCTGCCATAAGTTATTGATATTTTAGTTTTTTATTTTATTTCTTCTCAACCTTGATGTTCAACTTGAAGTCATCAAACTCAACTTCCTGGCCGTCATTGGCTTCCAGTGTAATCGCATCTGCCAGAACTTGGGTCTTGATATAGTCTCCGAAACTCTCCACAGACTTCTTCACGTCGTCGTTCGGGGCGATAATCACACGGATTCTGTCGGTAATCTCCAGACCACTCTCCTTACGGATATTCTGGATGCGGTTGATGAGCTCACGGGCCATACCCTCGTTCTTCAACTCCTCTGTCAGTTCCACTTCGAGGGCCACAGTCAGGTTGCCTTCGTTGGCCACCAGCCAACCCGGGATATCCTCAGAGATGATCTCCACATCGACAGCCTCGACGGTGAGATCCTGACCTTCGACATTGATGGCGATGGTGCCATTCTTCTCAAGTTCGGCAATCTGCTCCTGCGAGAGACCATCCATAGCGGCTGCCACACTCTTCATGAGCTTACCAAACTTCTTACCCATCGTGCGGAAGTTACATTTCACCTTCTTCACCAGTACACCGGCACCCTCCACGAAACGAAGTTCCTTGACGTTCACCTCGCTCATGATCAGGTTCTTCACAGCCTCGATGTGCTTCTTCTGCTCAGCATCCACGGCAGGAATCATGATCGCCTGCAGCGGCTGACGCACCTTGATGTTCACCTTACGGCGCAGGGCAAGTACCATCGACGTAATCTTCTGGGCCATCTGCATACGGGCCTCGAGATCCTTGTTGATCTGACTGTCATCAGCTACGGGGAACTTATCGAGATGTACGCTGTCGAGCGCACCACCGAGATCCTTATACAACTGGTCTGCATAGAACGGTGCAAATGGTGCCAGCAGTTTGGCGACAGTCATCAAGCAGGTATAGAGTGTCTGATAGGCCGAGAGTTTATCCTCGCTCATCTCCTTACCCCAGAAACGCTTACGGTTCAGACGGACAAACCAGTTAGAGAGGTCGTCGTTCACGAAGGCATCGATCAGTCGGCCTGCACGCGTGGGATCATAGCCGTCGAGTTCTGCCTCCACACCCTTGATGAGCGTGTTCAGACAAGAGAGGATCCAACGGTCGATCTCAGGACGCTTCTCGAAGGCCACCTGTGCCGTCTGAGGATCAAAACCATCCACATTGGCATAGAGGGCGAAGAAGCTATACGTATTATATAAGGTGCCGAAGAACTTACGGCGCACCTCATCGACACCCTCTGGGTCGAACTTCAGGTTATCCCAAGGCTCCGAGTTGGTCATCATATACAGACGGACGGCATCCGAGCCATACTTGCCGATCATATCGAAGGGGTTCACCACGTTACCCACGTGCTTCGACATCTTGTTGCCCTTGGCGTCGAGCACGAGTCCAGAGGAGATCACATTCTTGAAGGCCACCGAGTCGAAGATCATCGTGGCGATGGCGTGCAGGGTAAAGAACCAACCACGGGTCTGATCGACACCCTCGTTGATAAAGTCACATGGGAAGGCAATGTTCTTGTCGATGAGTTCTGCATTCTCAAACGGATAGTGGATCTGGGCATACGGCATCGAACCGGAGTCGAACCATACATCGATCAAGTCCGTCTCGCGCTTCATGGGCTTACCGCTCTCAGAGACGAGTACGATATTATCCACATACGGACGGTGCAGGTCGATCCTGTCATAGTTCTCCTTGCTCCAGTCGCAGGGTACGAAACCGTTATCCTTCAAAGGATTGCTCTTCATGAAGCCAGCCTTCACCGACTTCTCAATCTCGTTATAGAGTTCCTCTACAGAACCGATGCAGATCTCCTTACCGTCCTCGTCGCGCCAGATGGGCAGCGGGGTGCCCCAGAAACGGCTGCGTGAGAGGTTCCAGTCGTTCAGGTTCTCCAGCCAGTTGCCGAAGCGGCCTGTACCCGTTGACTCCGGCTGCCAGTTGATCGTCTTATTCAGTTCGAACATACGGTCCTTCTTCGCCGTGGAGCGGATGAACCATGAGTCGAGCGGATAATAGAGCACGGGCTTGTCGGTACGCCAGCAGTGGGGATAATTGTGTACGTGCTTCTCGATCTTCAGTGCCGTACCCTCCTGCTTCATCTCCATACAGATCACGATGTTCAGGTCTTCGGCCTTGGCGGCTGCCTGCTCGTCGTACTTGCCGTCCTTATTGAACTCAGGAGCGTAGGCGTTCTTCACGTAGTCGCCCGCGTGGTGGCCATAACCCTCCTTATTGACACACTTTGCGATAAAGTTGTCATCGAGTTCGTCCATCACGTAGTACTTACCCTGCAGATCCACCATCGGACGGGTTTCACCTTTCTTATTAATAAGGAAGAGACTTGGGATGTGCGCATCCTTGGCAACCTTGGCGTCGTCGGCACCGAAAGTCGGGGCGATATGCACGATACCGGCACCATCCTCCGTAGTCACGTAATCACCAGGGATCACGCGGAAAGCCTCACTCTCCATCTCCACGAACTGGTCCTTGCCGTTCTCACCTGTAAAGACCTTCTCGGGATGGGCCTCAGCGTAGGCCTTCACATAGTCGGCGGCATTGGCATCAAGTTTGGCAGAGGGCTTCACCCAAGGCATCAGCTGCTGATATTTCATGCCAACGAGTTCTTCACCCGTATAGCGGCCCACAATACGATAGGGCACGAACTTCTCGCCCTTGTTGTACTCGGGCATCTCCTCACCGTCGGTGATATTACCCTCAGGAGCGAGATAGGCGTTCAGACGACTCTCGGCCAGGATGATGGTGATCTTCTCACCGTTATAGGCGTTATAAGTCTCCACAGCCACATAGTCGATCTTCGGACCTACGCAGAGAGCCGTGTTCGAAGGCAGTGTCCAGGGCGTCGTTGTCCAGGCCACGAAGTAAGGTGTACCCCACTTCGTCCATTCCTCTTTAGGATTCACAGCCTTGAAGAGTGCCGTCACCGTCGTATCCTTCACGTCGCGATAGCAACCGGGCTGGTTCAACTCGTGCGAACTCAGTCCCGTACCAGCGGCGGGCGAATACGGTTGGATGGTGTAGCCCTTATAGAGCAGGCCTTTCTTATAGAACTGCTGCAAGAGCCACCACAGCGTCTCGATATACTTGTTGTCGTAGGTGATATAGGGATTGTCGAGATCCACGAAGTAACCCATCTTCTCCGTCAGGTCGCGCCACTCCTGCGTGAACATCATCACGTTCTCGCGGCACTTCTTGTTGTAGTTCTCCGTCGAGATGTACTTCTCACTCTCCTTATTGTCGATATCGGCCTTGGTGATGCCGAGTTCCTTCTCCACACCCAGTTCTACGGGCAGGCCGTGGGTATCCCAGCCGGCCTTACGCTTCACCTGGAAGCCCTTCATCGTCTTGTAACGGTTGAAGGTGTCCTTGATCGTACGTGCCAGCACGTGGTGAATACCGGGATGACCGTTAGCCGAGGGAGGACCCTCGAAGAACACGAACTGCGGACAGCCCTCGCGCTCCTCGACAGAGCGCCAGAACACATTCTTCTCCCGCCACATCTCCAGGATATCGTTGTTCACCTGCGTCAGGTTCAAGCCGTTGTGCTCGGCAAATTTCTTAGCCATATTCTAATGTTTCTTTTATTACCTTTTACTTTTAGGGCGCAAAGGTACTAAAAATATTCGACCTGACAAAGCGAAATAAATATTTTTAATATTTCTGCTAAAAAAGTATGGTTTTTCAAATAATTTGTGTATATTTGCACACAAATTACCTGTCAATAACTCAAAACTTTACAAATATTATCTATGGTAACCTTTACAATGATCATTCAGCTCTGTATTGTACTCGGAGCATTGTGGGTAGGCTCGCGCTACGGTAGCCTTGCCCTGGGAGCTATTTCCGGTATCGGTCTGGCGATCCTCGTCTTCGGCTTCGGCCTGAAGCCCGGCACGCCTCCTACCGACGTTATTTACATCATCATCGCAGCCGTCACCTGTGCAGGCATCATGCAGGCCTCAGGCGGTATGGACTGGCTGATCCAGATTGCGGAGAAGTTGCTCCGCAAGCATCCCGATCGTATCACCTTCCTCGCACCGCTGTGCACCTTCTTCCTGACGGTATTGGTGGGAACGGGTCACGTGGTCTATACCCTGATGCCGATCATCTGTGACATCGCCCTGAAGAAGGGCATCCGTCCCGAGCGTCCCTGCGGTGTGGCCTCCATCGCCTCGCAGGTGGGTATCACCTGCTCGCCGATCGCCGCCGCCGTCGTCGCCTTCGTCACCATCTCGAATGCCAACCACTTCGACATCACCATCCCCCGCGTGCTGATGATCTCCATTCCCGCCTGTCTCTGTGGACTGATGGCAGCCGCCGCTGCCTCCTACCATCGCGGTCTCGACCTCGATAAGGATCCCGAGTTCCAGAAGAAGATTGCCGATCCCGCACAGCGCGAGTATATCTACGGTTCTTCAGCCACCACGCTCGACAAGGAGATTCCGCAGTCGGCCAAGAATGCCGTGTTTATCTTCCTGGCCGCCCTCGCCATCATCGTCATGTTTGCTGCCCTGCCCGAACTGCTGCCTTCCTATTCTACCGTAAAGGCCGTGAAGGGCGCTGGCGACCTGACATTGACAGGAGGTGCCACCATCTCTGCTTCGGCCTTGGCTAAGGCAGGTGTCGTGGCCGAAGGATTCACGGAGAAAGGTATGGTTGACCTGAAGATGAACCTCGTCATCCAGATCGTCATGATCTCCGCTGCCGCCCTGATGATCATCTTCTGCAAAGCCAAGCCTAAGAAGGCTGTAGCTGGTCCGGTGTGGCAGTCTGGTATGGTGGCCGTGGTCGCCATCTACGGTATCGCCTGGTTGGCAGATACTTACTTCTCGAACTACATGACTGAGATGCAGTCCATGCTCTCCGACATCGTGAAGGAATATCCCTGGAGCATCGCACTGGTGTTCTTTATGGTCTCCGTGCTCATCAACTCGCAGGGCGCCGTCGTAGTGGCCATGCTGCCGCTGGCCTACCAGCTCGGCATCGCAGGTCCCGTGCTCCTGGGTGTACTGCCCTCCGTCTATGGATACTTCTTCATCCCGAACTATCCTTCGGATATCGCCACGGTGAACTTCGACCGCTCAGGTACGACGGTGATCGGTAAATACCTGCTGAACCACTCGTTCATGATGCCAGGCCTCATCTGCGTCATCACCTCGACGATCGTCGCCTACTGTCTATCGATGCTATTCTACTAAAATAAAAAAATCCCGCCGATTGGCGGGATTTTTTTATTTTAGTCTCAGCCCGACGAAGACACGGGCGCGCCATTTATTCTGGTTGACCATCACGTCATTATCGAAGAAGGAATTGCTCATCGTAAGGGTGGCACCAGCGAAATAACGGGGCGAGAAGTTATAGATGATGGCAGCGCGTTCGTTGAAGATAATCATGCCCAAACGAAAGTGTTGGGCATCCTTACGCACATCATTCACGGTCATGTAATTGTAATTATAGACGACGAAGGTTGGTAGCATGGAGAAGTGGAGAAGCCACTTCTTGCCCAGTACCCAGTTGTAGGCATAGCCACCACCGATGCCAAGGAGTCCGATATGGATCTGGGTGTCTAGGGCATTGGGGTACTTAGCCTTCAGTTCTTCAGTAGTCTCGATGTTACCACCCTGATAACTGATGCCCGCGAGCCACGAGCCAGCCGAACGACGCTGGACATAACTCTGGCTGAAGGCGGCAGGATAGGAGAAGCGACGGTGGTTAAAGACGTAGTAGCCAACCAGGTTGACCATCTTCAACTTGACGTCACCAGCCTCCAGATGCTCAATGGCATCACCCCTATTGATATCGCCAGCCAGCGTCGTGGAGCGATGGTAGCTGGCATCCAGGCTCAGGCTACTGCTATAATATGCGAGGTTGAGTTCGTAGTCCTTGTAGTCACCTCTCATCTTGGCAGGGTTGAGAGACAAAGAGGCCGAGATGCCCCGGTACGAAGCCCCGATGCTCACGGTGGTCTTGAAGTTGGTATTCAAGTCAGCCTTGGAACTGACTCCGTCCTTGTCTCCCTTCACGTGGAAGTCGTCGCCCGACTGGTTCAACGTCAACTTCAGCGTCAGACTACCCTCTGGACGCACCACATAATTTGTGTCATAGGACGTCTTATAATATCTGGCCGCGAGCACACTGTCCACCTGCGTCCTCACCTGCTTGTCGCGGCTCTGGGCATAGGCATCATTTGAGAATATGAAAAGGATAGCTATAAGCAGCTGTCCACCAATTAGCGTGCGGTAGTCCATATAATCAGCACTTTTATGACTCTTTATTTTCTTTATCTCAGGCGGAGACCGTCGCCGACGCGGATCTGGTAGTCGGGCGAGAGGTGGTTCATCTTATAGAGGTTCTTCAGGCGGATACCGTACTTCTGGGCGATGGAGTACATCGACTCGCCACTACGGACGTAATGCAGGCGCCCCTTGTAGTCCTTCGGGGCCTTCGTGCGCTTCTTCATCAGCCAAACCACCTCACCCTCTTCCAACTGGTCGTTTTTGTCACGCTCGTTGTACTTAGCCAGTTTACGGTAACTGGTGCCCATCTCGTCGGCAATAGTGCGGAAAGTATCACCTCGGCGCGCCAAGACATAGTAGTTCTTATTGTAGAAGTTGATGGGATGCGCCATACCACCCGCGACATGATCCTTCGTATGGGCCGCCATGAACTTGTCATAATCCTTGGCCTTGTCATACTCATAAAGTTTGTAGAGTTGGATGATCTCTATCAGTTTGTTGGCATACTGGGGGTTCGTGGCATAGCCAGCCGCCTTCAGGCCCTTCGCCCAGCCCTTATAGTCGGTCTCTTTCAGATCGAACAGCGACTGGTAGCGACGGCCATTGACCAGGAACAGGGAATGGTCCTCGAAGGAGTCGTAGGCAGAGTCATAGGCACGGAAGCACTCGTTGCTCATATCGTCATCGTGATAGCTTGTGCGCCCCGTCCATCCGTGGCACTTGATGCCGAAATGGTTGTTGGCCCTGCGGGCGAGTTCGCTTCTCCCCGCCCCACTCTCGAACACGCCTTGGGCCAGGGTGATGGAGGCAGGGATATGATGTTTAAGCATCTGCTCGATGGCGATGTCCTTGTATTGGTCGAAATACTGCTGATAGGCCTGGTTCCACTTGATCTGCGCCGAGGCGCACAATGGCAGGAAAAAGGCTATGATGACGAAAAACTTTCTCATGATTTGTGAATTATTGGTGCAAAAGTAGTGATATTTCTCGAATTATTCGTATATTTGCCGAAAATTATCGCAATTTATGGAAGAACTTGAACTGAAATCCGTCATTAAGGTCTGCCAGCCCGAGGAACTGACCGCCGAGGAACAGCATCTGCTTGAGCTCGCCATCGAGGCCACACAGCGCAGCTATGCCCCCTACTCCAACTTCCATGTGGGCGCCGCCGTCAGACTGGAGAACGGCGTCGAGGTCATCGGCTGTAATCAGGAGAATGCCGCCTATCCCTCCGGGCTCTGTGCGGAGCGCACGGCCCTGTTCTCGGCCGGGGCACAGTATCCTGACGTGGGCGTGGAGATACTGGCCATCGCCGCCCGTGGCACGGATGGTGAACTGCAGTACGAGCCCGTGGGGCCCTGTGGCAGTTGCCGACAGGTGATCATCGAGTCGGAGACGCGTGCCAAGCATCCCATCCGTATCCTGCTCTACGGACGGAAATGCGTGTATGTCATCGAGGGAATCCGACAGTTGATGCCGCTGTCGTTCAGTGAGTTCTAAGCGCTAATAGCAGCCGAGTCCCTGAGCCGTTGACAGGGAGTCGAGGTGGAAATCATAGATCAGATTGTCTTCGTCAATCATGACGAAGTGCTTCTTGCCCTGGATGGAGTCCTTCGGGGTCTCCCAGATAATGCGTGAGAAAAGCGTGCTGTCCTCGGTCTCCACCTTGGGTGTGCGCAGCAGACAGTCGGCGAAGTCATACGCGAAGGCGACATCGCCCTCCTCGCGCGCCTCACCCATCACCACATCATCTTCATAGCCCGTCAGGATGGAGCCCACACACGACAGTTGCAGCAGCGGGATGTCGTAAGCGCCAGAGTAATTGGCAAAACGCAGGGCTGCACCGCGATTGGCTGAGAACGGATAGAACTGGGCAAGCGTGCAGTGGCTGACCGTCGCCATACCTCCAACGATGCTAAGACAGTCGCCTCCCATGTTCGTCAACTGACAGTGATCCAGACTGATATGGGCATTCACCGCCGTTATACCAGCCTGCACGCAGTTGTGAATGACACAGCGCTCCATCTGCAGGCGATAGCGGCTAGTGTCGAGTGCCGCCGAGTCGAGCAGAAGGCCGTAGTTGGCATTACGGATCTCGGTATCCACGAGGTGGTTGTCCGTCGAGGTGCCGTAGAGATGCACACCCTGCCACTGGCCGCTCACACGGTCGTAAGGCAGGTAGTCGAACATACGGTCGAGACGGTCGCCACGCATCAGGCAGTTCTCCGTCTTCAGCGTGCCATAGACATCGAGGCCTGAGCCGTCGTGGAAATACAGGGTGGTGTTACGGATGGTGAGCGTCGCCCCCTCATTCACCATCATATCTCCATAGATGACCAGGGGGATATCCGACTCCAGCACGGAGTCGTTAGTGATGACCGGGTCGTAGAGCTTACGGGCATCCCACGCCCAAGCCCTCAGGCAGACCTTCTGCTCGGTGCCGCTCTCCAACAGGAACAGCAGATCGTCCTCCACCAGTTGCGGCTCTGTCTGACGGGTCTCCGTGGCGGTGAGTTCGACAAAGACAAGGATACTGTCGTTCTTGCGGATCTCCACGTCGCTCGTCTGGGAGCCGTTGGAATTGTCGAGATAGACACCATCGACATTCACGCGGAAGCCCGACTGGTTGCCACGACGCAACTTCACCGTCGATAGACGGATGCCGTCGTCGTTCGTGTTATGCACCCAGAAAGCATAGGTAGAAGAAGGCGTACGACTGAAAACGGTGTCCATCTGCAGGGTATCCACAGAGAACGTCAGTCGCAGACCTGTGCTCGTGGAGAACGAGTCATCATCCTCGCAGGCCACCAGTGCCAAAAGTATCGTGAAGAAATAAAAAATCCGTTTCATCGTACTGATAAAACGGATTCCTATGGATTTTATTGTATCCTTACTTGCCGAAATAGCGCTTCAGCAGTCCTGCAAAGCCTGCACCATGACGGGCCTCGTCTTTGGCCATCTCATGAACAGTGTCGTGGATAGCGTCGAAACCAGCGGCTTTGGCATTCTTGGCAATACGGAATTTATCCTCGCAGGCACCAGCCTCAGCAGCAGCGCGCTTCTCAAGGTTCGTCTTGGTATCCCAAACGCACTCACCCAGCAACTCAGCGAAACGAGAGGCGTGATCGGCCTCCTCTAAACCATAGCGTCTGAAAGCCTCGGCGATCTCGGGATAGCCCTCACGGTCAGCCTGACGGGCCATAGCCAGATACATACCAACCTCACTGCACTCACCGTTGAAATGGTTGCGCAGGTCATCGATCATCTCCTGTGACACACCCTCGGGCTTACCGTCACCAATCTTATGAACGGTAGCGTATGTCATATCGGCATCGTCCTTCAGTTCTGAGAACTTGCTGGCGGGAGCCTTACAGATGGGGCACTTCTCGGGAGCAGCATCGCCTTCGTAGATATATCCACAAACGGCACAAATAAACTTTTTCTTCATAATCGTATTTGCTTTTTTAGTTATTAATAATGTGATAATTGTGTTAGTTAAAACTTCTGTTTGCAAATATAAGCATAAAAAACAAATCCCGCAAGTATTTTGCGGGATTTATAACATTATTTATAAGATTTCCGAAAGTGTTTTCTTCCGCCACTTTCGCCGCTTATACCAATAGATAAGGAGCAGGAGGAGACCGATGCCCATAGGAATCAACGCCATAACAGCAAAAAGCAGGAAGAAAGCCCCTCCAATGTTGAAGCCGATATGGCCACGAGGTTCCCACATCGGTTCGGCATATTTGTCGAGACTGTCCGTCAGGGCTTCTACCAGCACGGAATCATGACGGGCTTCAGCCTGATCGATCTCATCCAGAATCCGCTGATACTCCGCACGGAGATGGACGGAGTCGGCATTGTAAGCCTCCAGTGCATCCTCGTACTCCTTCGACGAGGCCGTATATTCCGCACGGTTCTCATCCATCTTCTCCTCGGAATAGAAGATCATGTAGATGAAAAAGACGAACACCAGGGCACTGACGACTGTGATCAGACAACCAGACAGCCACCAACAGCCACTGGGCTTCTTCTCCGGACGGATAAACTCCCTCTCCATCTGATTACACTTTGACAGCAGATATCAGTTCTTCTGCGGAAACAAGCTGCTGATCTCCGGTGAGCATATTCTTCAGTGTCAGTTTGCCTGCCGCCATCTCGTTCTCGCCAGCGAGGGCCACGAAGGGGATCTGTTTGGCATTGGCATACGACATCTGCTTCTTCATCTTCGCAGCATCTGGGAAGATCTCCGTACGGATGCCTGCCTCACGGGCCTTGGCCACGACGGGCAGACAATAGACCGTCTCCTGCTCGCCAAAGTTGATGAAGAGCAGTTGGGTGCCATTGACGGCATCCTTGGGATAGCAGTCGAGGGCATTGAGCACGTCGAAGATACGATCGACACCAAACGAGATACCCACACCAGAGATACCAGGCATGCCGAAGATACCCGTCAGGTTATCGTAACGGCCACCACCCGTGATCGAACCGATCTGTACATCGAGCGCCTTCACCTCAAAGATGGCACCTGTGTAGTAGTTCAGGCCACGTGCTAAGGTCAGGTCGAGTTGGATCTCATTCTTCAGCCCCAGCGTCTTCAGTGTGTCGAGGATGAATCGCGTCTCCTCCACGCCTTTGAGTCCCGTCTCACTGCTGGCGAGCACCTCGGCGATGGTGTTGAGTTTCTCATCGTTGGTACCTTCGAGGGAGATGATAGGCTGGAGTTTCTCGATCTGTTCCTCACTGAGGCCATCCTCACGGAGTTCCTGATTCACATTGTCAAGGCCGATCTTATCGAGTTTGTCGATGGCCACGGTGATATCCACGATCTTCTCCGCAGCACCGATGACTTCGGCAATGCCCGTGAGGATCTTGCGGTTGTTGATCTTGATCTGCACACGGACACCGAAACGGCTGAAGACGGTATCGACGATCTGCATCAGTTCCACCTCGTTGAGCAGGGAGTCGGAACCGACGATATCGCCGTCGAACTGCCAGAACTCACGATAGCGGCCCTTCTGCGGACGGTCTGCGCGCCATACGGGCTGCATCTGATAACGCTTGAAGGGCAACTGCAGTTCCTCGCGGTGCATCACCACATAACGTGCGAAGGGCACGGTAAGGTCGTAACGGAGTCCCTTCTCACAGAGTTTGGCAGCCAGATGGAGGGCATTGCGCTCATGCAACTCCTCGTCGCTGATCTTATTGAGGTAATCGCCTGAGTTGAGTACCTTGAAGAGCAACTTGTCACCCTCCTCACCGTACTTACCCATCAGCGTACCGAGCGTTTCCATCGCAGGCGTCTCTATCTGTTGGAAGCCATAGAGTTGATACACCTGTTTGATGGTGTCGAAGATATAGTTACGCTTCGCCATCTCCATCGGGGAGAAGTCGCGCGTCCCTTTGGGAATACTGGGTTTCTGTGCCATTAAAAATTTAATGTTTAATCTTTAATGTTTAATGTCTCACAATGGTTTGGTCGCGGTCAGGACCGATGGAGATAATCTTGATGGGCGTCTCTAATTCTTTCTCGAGGAAGGCGATATAATCGCTGAATTCCTTCGGGAACTGATCCTCGCTGGTAAACTTCGTCATATCGGTCTTCCAACCTGGTAGTTCCTGATAGACGGGCTCGATACCCTCCTCGATGTTATAGGGGAAATAGTCGATTTCAACGCCATTCTGCTTATAGGCCACACAGGCCTTGATGGTGTCGAAGCCGTCGAGCACGTCGCTCTTCATCATGATAAGCTGGGTGACACCATTCACCATGATCGAGTACTTCAGGGCAACAAGGTCGATCCATCCGCAACGGCGCTCACGTCCTGTCACAGCACCATATTCATGGCCGAGGTCACGAATTTTCTTGCCCGTTTCATCGAACAATTCCGTGGGGAAAGGACCAGCGCCCACACGCGTGCAGTAGGCCTTCATGATACCATAGACATCGCCGATCTTGTTAGGGCCGATACCCAGACCTGTGCAGGCACCTGCGCAGATCGTGTTCGAAGAGGTGACGAAGGGATAAGAGCCGAAATCCACGTCAAGCATCGTACCCTGGGCGCCCTCGCAGAGCACGCTCTTGCCGCTCTTCAGAATGTTGTTGATCTCATGTTCGGAATCCACGATGGGGAACTGACGCAGGTACGCAACACCCTCGAGCCATTTCTTCTCGACCTCCGTGATGTCGTACTCAAAGTTGAGCGACTTCAGGATGGCCTCATGACGGGCCTTGGCCTTGGCATATTTCTCCTCAAAGTTCTCGAGGATATCACCCACGCGCAGACCGTTACGGCTGATTTTATCGGTATAGGTCGGACCAATACCCTTACCTGTGGTACCCACCTTGTCCTTACCCTTCTGAGCCTCGTAGGCAGCATCGAGCACACGGTGGGTGGGCATGATCAGATGAGCCTTCTTTGAGATGTGCAGACGCTCATGCAGATTATGGCCGCTGGCCTCCAAAGCCTTGGCCTCCTCCATGAAGAGATCTGGAGCCAACACCACACCATTACCGATGATGTTCACCTTACCACCCTGGAAGATGCCCGATGGAATCGAACGCAACACATACTTCTGGCCTTCAAACTCCAACGTATGACCAGCATTCGGTCCGCCCTGGAAACGAGCCACCACATCGTACTTCGGGGTCAGCACATCGACCACCTTACCTTTTCCTTCATCGCCCCACTGCAAACCGAGCAGGACATCAACTTTTCCTTTGTTCATAATTCGTATCTATTCTGTTTCTATTTTTTCATTTTCTCCTGTTTCTTACGCTTCGTGATCTTCGTCTGACAGGAACTGCACACGCCATAGATATAGAGTGTGAAGCCGTCTTTCCTGAAGCGCTTCAGACGCATGTTATCTACCGCCATGATAATCTCGGGTGATTTCACCTCCGTCACCTTGCCGCACATCGTACAAATCTGGTGACAATGGCTGTCGTTGTCGTAGCATGCCTCATACTTCGTGGTTCCCTGAAAGCGATGCCTGATGACCAAACGTAGTTCAAGGAACAGGTTGAGCGTATTATATAAGGTAGCCCTACTCACGGGGAAATTAAAATCCCTCGTCAGCCGCTCACTCAACTCTTCCAGCGTAAAATGTCCATTGATACCATAGATGGCTTTTAGGATGGTGTAGCGCTCTGGTGTCTTGCGATGATTGTTCATCTCAAGATAGTTATCCAATATACGTTCCACAGCGGTCAAAACACCTACTTTCATCCCACTTTCTTAGAAAACCGCACAAAGGTACGCATTTTCAGTGAGACGAAAGAGAGTTAGTTTATAAAAAATCTAAATTAGCCTGTTTTAATGCACTTTTAGCAATCCGTTCATAGACGAGTCCGAGTTCGGCAAAGCGCTGAACGCTCGCCATCGCCGCCTTCTTCACAGGCAGGCTATCACCTTGAAGCGCTGCTATAGCCTGATCCACGAACTCATTGATACCACGCTCGTTAGGTTCTTGACCATTCATGAACAATCGTGTGATAACATGAAACCCGCAAAGTTGGTAAAGTTCCCCGTCAGAGGCCATCCACGTATAGGCTTTGTCCGCCGCGAACGGCAGATATTGGAAAAGGTTGAAGGCAGCCTGTTCAGCGATTTCCTGAGTGGCGATCTGCTCCATCCAGATATCTATCACCTCCGGCAACACCTCGTCAGGCGGCATGATCATCGTGGCGAGGATCTTACACTCACGGACATTCTCTTTCCAGAGAGCGATGGCTAAATCATAATTTTTGCCGATTCCAACGGCTTTTTCCTTCAAGCGCGGCAAGGTAGCCCCCCAGTTGAGTTTATAATCAACCCCCTTGTTGCGCATAGACTGAGCTATCGATCCGTCCATCATCTGACGGAACGACTGCTTGATCTCCTTCACTTGTTGTTGGATATCCATATCAGATCAGTGTTGCATATTCAGAACTATAACGGAGCATCTGGTGGGCGTAACTCTCACCGTAGTTAACCTGTACATCACAGATTTCGCCGTTTTCATCGAGAACAGGAAGCATCATCGGATTGATGAAGCCCTTATAGGGAGCAAGGTCCAGACGCCGATAGCGCTCCAACACCTCTGCGTGGAGATCGGCATCCACTTTCACCGCATAACGCTCTACCAGCAGACGGGCCGCCTCGTAATCACCCTCGCTCTTGATACGCTGCACCTCTGCCAACAAACGGGCAATCAGCGTGCGCAGTTCTTCGTAATCCGTGATTTCAACGAATGTTTTCCCATCACGTCTGACAAACCTGACAGCATTCCCATTCTCAAGACACCAATGGGCAATCAGGGCCCTGTTGCGCATGTGAGCCTCTTCTATCTGGTTTCCTGGGGTGATACGGATCAACTGGGTCATCAGACCATTCATCATATAGGAATAGTATTGTGATTTATAAGCCTCACCATCTGGCACCAACCCCAACTCTACCAGTTTAGGATCCGCAATATAATACAGTCCGAAGAGGTCTGCCCTCGCCTCCTCGATCGTATTGCCATACGCCTTCAGGGCATCAGGATCCACACCAGACAGCAATTGTCCACTGCCATGGCCCAGACATTCGTGCAAGTCTGTATGCAAATCATCGCAGATATCACCATATGTATCGATGAGATGGAGAGTTTCTACGTCAAAAACAAACTCCTCCCTGAAACCATTGCCACGAGCCGCTTTGTTGTAGGCATCTGTGATATTACTGATCGTAATACTCTTCGAACCATATTGCGCGCGAATCCAGTCGGCATTCGGCAAATTAATACCGATGGCCGTAGAGGGATATTCATCACCACCTAGCATCGCTGCACAGATGACATTGGCAGAAACACCCTTGACAACAGGTTTGCGGAAACGGGGATCCACAGGGGAGTGATCCTCGAACCACTGAGCATTCTGACTGATGGTCTGCGTACGCTTGGTAGCCTCTTCGTCGATATACTCGACAAGTCCCTCCCAGGAGCCCTTCAGTCCTAACGGATCACCATAGACCTCAATGAATCCATTGATAAAATCGATGGCGGATTCATGCTCTTTCAACCATTCAATACAATATTCATTGAAAATCTGTAAATCACCTGATTGATAATAACTTATCATCAAATCAATCACCTTCTCTTGTTGAGGATTCTCCGCTACGTCCTTTGCCTTCTCCAGCCAAAAGACAATATGTCTGATGGCATTGGCATATTGACCGTCAGAACTCCAAACCTGTTCGTAAATCTTACCATCTTCCTTGACAAGCGTGGAATTCAAACCATAGGAGGGAGGTGTCTGCGATTCGGCATTCTTCTGCTTCATCTCTTGATAGAACGCTTCCGCCTCTGCCTGTGTCACACCGTCATAGAAATGACAGGCGGAAGTCATCAACAGGTCTTCCCCATCCGCCTTGTTCACACGTTTGGGAAGCACCGTTTCATCGAAGATCACTGGAAACAATTCCTGGCACATCTGTTCGACAGTCTCACCTTCTTTTAATGGCAGCCGACGGACATCAACACTCTGGAGCTGTTCTTTGAGCCATTCGGGAGAGAAGTCTGGCTTAAACTTCTCACATCCGTAATGATGGTAGATGCCGTTGGAAAACCATATCCTCTTCAGATAGACCTCCATCGCCTTGAAATCATCCGTCTCATGAGGAATCATCTGGTCACAATAAACAACCTCCAGCATCTTTCTGATACGGAGATTGTATTTCCCAAACTGATCAAACGTGATGTCCCTTCCAAACAAAGTGGCTTTCGACAAGTAATAGATAAGAACCTTCTGCTTTAAGGACAGTCTGTCGAAGCCATTCAATCGATATCGGAGCAGTTGTAAATCAGCAAACCGCTCACTCTGATACGAAAAATCCACAAATAACTTTCCTTATTCCTTAGATTCTTTAGACTTCTTAGAACGTTTAACCACCATGGCGGGGTGCTGTTTGAGGTGTTGCAGACGGTACTCTCGCGGCGTGATACCAATCACACGGTAGAACGACGCATAGAAAGACTGACGGTTTGCAAAACCCACCATGTCGCTGACCTCCTCCATGCGGAGATCCTGATAACGCTTGTCAACCAAAATCGTCATTGCCTCCTCAATACGGTACTTGTTGACGAAAGACGTGTAGTTCATGTGAAAACGCACATTGACAACAGCCGAGATGTAACGGGTGTTCGTACCGAGGTCTTCTGCCAGCTTCTTCGCAGAATAATCCTTATCGCGGTACTTCTTCTGCATCACGATAATATTCAGGATCTTCTCCTGCATATCATCCATCATCCGGGGACTGACCAGACTTCTGTAAGCAGCCTCCTTCTCCTTCTTTTCTGTAATGTTATATTTACCCATCTTTACGAACGGATTGTTGATTAATAATGCGCAAATATACGCAAAAATTTCGAAATTACCAATACTTTTTGTCAAAAAATAGAAAAAAAGACGCAACTTTCTGTAAAAAACGACTCAAGATGGCTATTCTGTGCATTTTTTTTCGTATCTTTGCAAAGCAAAAACTTCAAGAATGGCAAAAAAGAAAATATTATTCATCAATCAGGAGATCTCTCCTTATGTCCCAGACAATTATTTGTCGCTCATGGGCAAAGACCTCCCGCAGGCCATGCAGGAACGAAATCACGAGATTCGTACATTCATGCCGAAATGGGGTACCATCAATGAACGTCGTGGACAACTACACGAAGTCATCCGTCTGTCGGGTATGAATCTCATCATTGACGACACAGACCACCCGCTGATTATCAAGGTGGCCTCCATACAGTCTGCCAGAATCCAAGTCTATTTCATCGACAATGACGACTATTTCGGGAAGAGGCTGATGGGCAAGGACGAACAGGGTGAAGACTATCCCGATAACGGTGAGCGCGCCATCTTCTTCGCACGTGGCGTGTTGGAGACCGTCAAGAAACTGCGTTGGGTGCCGGATATCATCCACTGTCAGGGATGGATGAGCGCTGTTGTGCCCCTCTATGTCAAGACGGCCTATCATGACGAGCCCTCCTTTGCAGATACCAAGGTGGTAACCTCACTCTTCTCAAATGATGAGGACATGGATCTCGGCAGCAACTTCAAGAAATGTCTGGAATTCCGTGAGGCAAAGGCAGAATTGCTGCAGGTCTATAATGACAATTTCAATTTTGAGGAACTTGGCAAGATGGCTATAGACTATAGCGATGGTATTGTGCAGGCAAGCCAGAATGTCAATGAAAGATTATTAAACCACGCCAAGGAAAAGAACATTCCGGTCCTTGGCTATCAAGAAGATTTTGCTGACGCATACGAATCATTCTACGACCAGCTCTTTCCGGAAGAAACTGAGAAGGTAGAAGAATAAACAAATTGTAAGCACACACATGAAATCAAGATTGTTTACAGCGATTGCACTCATAGCAATGGCGCTTATTTCTTGCAATGAAGACACAGGGGTGATAGGCTCCTCGCTCACTAACGAGGCGGATGAACTGGTCCTATCGACTGGTATCTACCACGCTACAACCAGATCCATACTTGCAGACTCCATCTATGCCCGCAATTACGATTGCTACTTCGGCAAGGTGAAAGATCCTGAGACTGGTACATACGTCACCAGTGAGTTCATGGCTCAGTTCAATATGCTGGAGAACTATCAGATGCCTCAAAAGGAGACCGTCATCACAAAGGCCGAAGACGGGGATATTGCCGCCGACTCCTGTGAGATTTGGCTCTATTTTGACAAGGACCTCTGCTACGGTGACACCCTCACCCCTATCAAGATGAGTATGCTGGAGTTAGACAGGCCCATGGATGATAACATGACCTACTACAGCAACTATGACCCTGTCAAGGAAGGCTATATCAGGGAAGGTGGTCTGAAGCACGACCTGGCCTTCACATTGTCAAACCTGACCTACACCGACTCTATCCGTAACCTCTCAGGTTATACCGATATTGCACGAATAGCCCTTAATGACCCATATACAGATAAGAATGGAAAGGTCTATAACAACTATGGTACCTATATCATGCGTTCTTTCTACGAGTCACCTCAGTACTTCAAGAACTCCTATACGTTCATCAACAACGTATGTCCTGGTTTCTTCTTCCAGTTTAACGATGGTCTTGGGGTGATGGCGAAACTGAGTAATATCGAGATGCGAGTCTTCTATCATTTCAAGACTGACACAACCTATTATGGAGCGATGAGGATGGCCTCCACCCCAGAGGTGCTGCAGACGACAAAGGTGACCAACGACAAGGAAGGACTCAAGAGACTGGTTGCCGATGAGAGTTGCACCTATCTGAAGACCCCTGCCGGTATCTTCACAGAGATGACGTTACCCGTCGAGGATATCATGTCCTCAGAGCATCAATCAGACTCACTGCTTTCCGTCAGTCTGACACTCAAGCATATCAACAGCGCAATCCCTCAGAACAAATATCTTCTGGATGAACCGGGATCAATACTGATGGTGATGAAAGACAGTCTGTATTCGTTCTTTGAGAAAGAGAAAACCTACGACTACACCAGTGCCTTTGTCGCCGACCTCTCTTCGAACAGCTATTCCTTCAGCAATATTGGCAACCTCATTCATCTGATGTACCAGAATAAGTTCGTCGGAGAACTGGCAGATCCCGAATGGCTCAACAAGAACCCCAACTGGAACAAGGTGGTTTTCGTTCCTATTGCCTCTACTTCCGTGACCGTAACCACCTCCGCTTCGATTGTCTATTCTCTTAGCAATGAGATGGGATTGTCCAGTACGCAACTGGTAGGAGGACCTAACAGTCCTATCGAGGTAACGGTCATCTATGCCAAATTCAATGAACAATAGCCATGGCTGACGGTTTCTTGGAGAAGCATCACGAGGAGTACGAGAAGCGTAAGGCTGAATGGCTCCGCAAGAAGAAACACCTGCCGAAAACGGATAAAGTATTAGAGCGCCCCGAAGATGAGGCGCTCTAATACTTTATCCGATAATCTTGAACTTCGCGAACTTCAGCAGCAACTGTTTGGTACCCGCATGCTGGAACTGAACGGTGGCCTTGGTATTCTCACCTGTACCCTCTATCTTGATGACGGTACCAATACCAAAGCGCTGGTGCTCAATCTTCACACCCTCATGGAGATCCCCTGGACTGGCATCCGTCGCCATCGGACGTGGCGGCACGGTCCTTTGCACAGGCTTAAACCGTCCACCACTGGCCATGTTCAACTGGCGCTTAAAACCGTCAGAGAAGGGATCAACAGGTTTCTCCGACTCGCGAGGAGCTACAGCGCGAGGCATGGGATCAGCCTTGAACTGCGTGGCCCCTGGTCTGGGGTTCTGCATCCATTCCGGACTCCTGCTGCCACCACCGAAGAACGGTTTTCCTCCACCGACTTCGCCCTGAACATCCAAGAGGGTCGAATCAATATCTCGGATGAAACGGGATGGAGTGTCGTACTCCATCCGTCCGTAGCGCCAGCGGTTCTGTGCACAGGTCAGGATGCAATGCTTCTCGGCCCTGGTAATCGCCACATAGAGCAGTCGGCGCTCCTCTTCCAGTTCGCGCATCGAGTTGGTACACATGGGTGAAGGGAAGATATTCTCCTCGAGTCCCACCACGAATACCGTCGGGAACTCCAGACCTTTAGCCGAGTGAATCGTCATCAGCGTCACCTTGTCGTTTGAATCGCCATCGTCGCTGTCGAGGTCTGTCAACAGCGCCACTTCCTGCAAGAAGTCGGGCAGATACACCTGGTCACCCAGATCCTCCTCCCGCCTACTCTCCACAAAGTCCTGCATGCCACTCAGGAACTCCTCGAGGTTCTCCTGGCGGGAGATATCCTCCGGATTACGGCCAGAATAGATCTCCTTGCTGATGCCCGAGTTCATGATGATGTCATGACCCAATACGTAGGCATCCTCTGTGGTCATCCTGCCCATCCAGCCCTCAATGAGTTCACGGAAGTTCTGAAGTTTCGTCATCGTTCCCTTGCTCACGTCCATCGGGAAGAGCACGGGTTCCTTGATCACCTGCCAAAGACTCACGCCGTAGGCCTGTGCCGTCTGGATGATCTTACCGATGGTCGTGTCCCCGATGCCGCGTGCCGGATAGTTCACGATACGCTTGAACGCCTCCTCATCGTTAGGGTTGGCAACCAGGCGGAAATAGGCAATCACGTCCTTGATCTCCTTGCGTTGGTAGAAACTCAATCCGCCATAGATACGATACGGGATACCGTCCTTGCGCATCTGTTCCTCGAACGATCGGCTCTGGGCGTTAGTACGATACAGGATGGCGAAGTCACTCCAGTTGCCATGTTCTTTACGCTTGATACGCATGATGTCCTGCGTCACGATCATCGCCTCCTCCTTGTCGGAATAGGCTGGTTTCAACTGCAGGCGCTCTCCGTGTTCGTTCTTACTGTAGATGTTCTTGGGTATCTGCCTCTCATTACGTCGTATCAGCGAGTTGGCCGCCTGCACGATCAACTGTGTCGAACGGTAGTTCTGCTCCAGTTTGAAAAGCTTAGAACCCGTATATTGACTCTGGAAGTTCAGGATATTGTCGATGTTCGCACCACGGAAGGAATAGATGCTCTGCGCATCATCGCCCACCACACAGACCTGCTGACGTTCCTTGGTCAACTGATATACGATGGCCTGCTGGGCGAAGTTTGTGTCCTGATACTCATCGACGAGCACGAACTGGAACTTCTCCACGTATTTCCGGCGGATATCCTCGTGATTCTGAAACAGCACGAACGTCTGCACCAACAGGTCGTCGAAGTCCATCGCATTGGCCTGACGGCATCTCTCCGCGTACCTTATATATATATTAGAGACCTGCGGACGTTTCTGCTGGGCATCATCACTGGCCCAGGCACTCTGCTGGTACTGCTGCGGCAGCATGAGATGGTTCTTCGCCATCGAGATACGGTCAGCCACCGAAACAGGCTTATACACCTTGTCATCCAACTGCATCTCCTTGATGATGGCCTTCACCAACGAACGGGCGTCGCTCTGGTCGTAAATGGTGAAGTTCGCATTGAAGCCGATCTTCTCTGCCTCGGCCCGCAGGATACGGGCAAAGACACTATGGAACGTGCCCATCTGCAGGTAGCGGGCCTGCTCCTCACCCACCAGTCGTCCGATACGCTCCTTCATCTCCCTGGCCGCCTTATTGGTAAAGGTCAGCGCCAGGATATTCCAGGGTCTCATGCCCTGCTGCAAGAGCCAGGCGATCTTATAGGTCAGCACACGGGTCTTACCCGATCCTGCACCGGCGATCACAAGACTTGGACCATCACAGTACAGCACCGCCTCCCGCTGACTCTCGTTCAGTTGTTGTAAGATGTCGTTATCCAACTGATTATCAGTTTAGTAAATAAAGGGTGTAACCCCCTTGTTACCAAGAACGTTACACCCAAACTAAATTTTTGAGGAAATAGTTTACTTTTACTCCTCCACAGCAGCCTGTGCGGCAGCCAGACGTGCGATGGGCACGCGGAACGGAGAACAAGATGCGTAGTTCATACCGACCTTAGCGCAGAACTTCACTGAGCTGGGCTCACCACCATGCTC